>Ga0123334_1004195_pt1 | contig 14855 bp, 11 predicted proteins | sample BiotimSIPDNA_FD_89706 | JGI IMG/M metagenome (GOLD analysis project Ga0123334, IMG submission 89706) | Anaerobic biogas reactor microbial communites from Washington, USA - Biogas_R1 time_0 SIP DNA | ecosystem: Engineered > Bioreactor > Anaerobic > Unclassified | place: Washington, USA... | reverse complement strand
GTGGTGATCTCGCGCAGGTCAGCGATGCCGGCCATGACGGCGTTAAGGGTGACGAAGGTGCTTTTGGTGGTGTTGGCGATGACTGCGGCGAGGGTGGTTTTGCCGGTGCCAGGCGGGCCGTAGAAGATCAGTGACGACATCTGGTCAGCCTGAATGGCGCGGCGTAGCAGTCGACCTGGCGCCAGGATATGCTCCTGCCCGATGTACTCCTCTAAAGTGCGCGGACGCATGCGGGCCGCCAACGGCTGCTCGTGGCGCATTTTTTTTTCGCGGGCATGGTCAAATAAGGTGGTCATGGATAAAGCAGTCGGCTGCCTTCGATGACGATTTTTCGGCCGTTTTGCTGGGCGCTTGTGCAGATGGCAATGCAAGCCAGGTGGCTGTTGACAGCCGATTGCAAGTTGTGCGGAGATTCCTTGTCCTCGCGGATGCATTCGATCAGATGTTCGACCATTTCCGGGAAGGGGTGGTCGTAAACGTCGCCAGACTGCTTGGTGCCAGTGTCGAGGGTGAAGAAGTTCTTCTGGCCGGCGAATCTTCGGAGATAGAACTGGTCGTTGACGATGGTGCCGTATTCGCCAAGGATGCTGAGGTTGGCGGTATAGGGGACGTCGCCGACGAGCGAGCAAGTGAAGACGCCGAGTGCGCCATTGGCGAATTTCACTTGGGCGGTTTCCACGGGCGGGTATTCATAGTAGTCGCCGACCATGGCGTTGGCTGCGGTGACTTCGACGATGTCGCTGTCTAAGATGTACCTGGCCATGTCCACAGAGTGGCAGCCAGCGAGGATGAAGGCGCCGCCGGTCTGCTCCTTGTGCTTCATCCAGCCTTTGCGCTCCCGGCCAAACCAGTAGTCGACATTGGCCATGAAGACCTTGCCGAGTTCGCCTTCGCTGACCAGTTTCTTCTGCAACTTGACGAGTGGCTTGAAGCGGAGAATGAAGGCGACTAAGCTGCGGACGCGGTTGGAGGCGGCAGCGTCAAGCATGACCGGGATGTCGTCCGCCTTGATGACCATGGGCTTTTCGACAAAGATGTGCTTGCCAGCCTGGGCAGCGCGGATGGCTTCGCTGGCGTGTTGGTTGTTCGGGGTGCAGATGGAGATGATGTCAACCGACGGATCGTTGAGAATCTGATCGAAGTCGTCATAAACGCGGCATTGAAGGCCAAATTCGCGCTGCTTGGCCTCGACGCTGGCCAGGGAGCGGCTGCCTAAGCCAACGATTTCACAGGCGGGATGCTTCAGATAGGCATTGATGTGGCCGCTGGCGACCCAGCCGCAGCCCCAGACAGCGCAGCCGTATTTCCCATTGCGCATGATGTATTTCCTTTTACTTTTCTTCTTCAAACGCGAACACGGTGAAAATGAGCAGGGTTGTTTCCTTGTCTTTCCATGCGTCTGGGGGCAGGCCGGCCTTTTCCTGGCAGAGGATGCTCAGGAATTGGTCGCGGTGGGGGATTTGCTCCCAGACTTGGGGCAGGAAGAGTCCACTGCGGCCACCGCGGCGCACCATGACGCCGTGCTTGCCTGGGACGATCTCGGCCGCAGATGACGCTGGTCGCATCGGCGACAGCACGGAGATTTCGATGCGCACGTCTGGCAGTTCGGCAGCTGTGAGGTTAGGGAAGCGCGGGTCTTCGAAAGCGGCGGCGTAGGCCATGTCATGCACGGACCGCCACAAGGGGGCGTGCGCCACGGTGGAGCCGATGCAGCCGCGCAGCCGTCCTTGCTTGGTCAGGGTGACGAAGGCCGCAGCCTGCTCCGCAAGTTCAGGAAGCTCGGCCGGTGGTTTGTATTTCCACAGCTCTTTGTTCAAGGCGGCAGTCAGGCGTTGGCGCGCCAGCGAGAGCAGTTCCTTGCAGGCTGTTGGCGAAAGGGTGAAATCAGCGCCGACAGGTTCGGGATGCGCTGTCGACTGGGACTGCTGCGGAGAAGTGGCTTTGGCCTGGCCGAAAAAGGCTGCGGAGGCATAGCCGACCACTCGGGAACGGTCGCCGCCACGCACATCGCCAGAGTTGGCTTGAGCTAACAGCTTGACGGTCGCCCCGGTGTAGTTTTCCATCCAAGCGATGGCGACGCCGACGCCGCCAGCAGAGCAGATTGGGGTGTCGGTGTTGGGCTTGTCAACGCCCTTGCCGGCCTGGCGTTGGCAGAGTCCTTCCAGGTCGAGATCAGCGATAATGGCCGTCGTTTTTGCGTCGAGTTCCCGGGCGTCGTTCGCGGAGGGATAGTGGCAGAGGTCCGTGCTGGCCATAATCATGATTTTCTTGGCGCCAGCGGCCGTTTGCAAGGCTCGGGCAAAAGCGCGGCAGTTAGCAGGAGTGGCTTCGCCAAAAAGCACCGGCAGGATTTTGGCCTCCGGCTTCAGCGTTTTCACAAAGGGCAGGTGGACTTCGATGGTATGCTCGCGGGCATGGACGCCGTTGTGGACGATGACAGTGGGCAGGGCGGCTTGCAGGCGCTGCCCGAGTTCTGTGTCAACCGCTACTGGGCCGAGCGGCGTTGCATAGGCGTCATAGTCGGCGAGGATAGCGGTGATACCTCGTGCCTGTCTGCCAAAGTCATGGCCGATGATGACGATGGTTTCAAAATCGGCCTTGGCCATGGCCAGGTAGGCCGGGGCAGCGACCTGCGCGGAGAACACGTAGCCTGCGTGCGGCGCCATGACCGCGACCACCGGCGCGGGCAGCTCTGGCAAGGCAGCATCCTTGAGAAAACGTTGGACTTCCGCCTGCAATTCAGTTGCGGAGGCGGGATAGAAGGTGCCGGCAACGGCCGGCTGGCGGACGGTAGGTTGTTTGTTCATGGCAATGCTCCTATGAGTGGTGTAGAAGGCCATACATAACCATAGCACGATTTGCAGATTTAGCCAATTCCAGAGCCTGGGACGCCGGTGTTTCATTAACATAGTCAGGTGTTTCCTTTCATTGCGTGCATCCAACGGTTGGAGCGCCAGCGGGCATAGAAGAGAAAGCCGCGCAGGCAGAGGTCGACCAGCATGCTCAACCAGGCGCCGCGGACGCCCCAGCCAAATCCATGCAGGATGACATAGCAGGTGGAGATGCGCACACCCCACATGCCGACGATGGAGATGTAGAAGGGCCACTTGGTGTCGCCGGCACCGCGCAGCGCACCGGTCAGCACGATCATGAAGGCAGTCGCCGGCTGGGCGAATGCGATGATGCGGAGCAGGTCGACGCCGATGGCGAGTACGTCAGGATCGTCGGTGAAGAAGCGCATCAACGTGCCGGGGATAGCGAAGAGAACGATGGCGGCGACGGTCATGGTGATGATGCCGGCGCGGAGGGCGTTGTTGGCATGGCGTCGGGCGAATTCAGGGCGCTTGGCACCGAGGCATTGGCCGACTAAGGTAGTGGCGGCGATGGAGAAGCCCGAAGTGGGCATGTAGCATAAGGATTCAGCGACAACGGCCAGATGGTGGGCGGCGAGGGCGGTGGTGCCCTGGGTCGCGACCAGGCGGATGAAGAAAGCCTGTCCAACCGAGATGACCAGCCGTTCCATGGCTGTGGGGATGCCGACGGTCAGTATCTGCCGGATGATGACGCCGTTGGGCTGATACGATTGCCGCAAGGTGATGTGGGCCGGGTTGCTTCGCTTTCGCAGCAGAATCACGAACAACATGGCGCCGGAAACCAAGGACGCGAAGGCGGTGGCGGTGGCTGCGCCAGCAACGCCCCAGCCAGCGCCGGGAATGTGCAGGGTAACGCCGAACCAAGTCGTGTCGCGGGTGGGGAAGATGAGAAAGAAGTTGCCGACGATGTTGACGATGTTGATGACGATGTTGGACAGCATGGGCGTGCGGGTGTCGCCCGTGCCTCGAAAGACGCCCGACAGGATGATGGCAGTGAAGTGGGGAACCAGCCCGCAGCCGAAAATCCGGATATAGGTGGCAGCGTCCTGGTGGAATTCCGGCTGGGCACCGAGCAACGTCGGAATAGTGTTGCCGGCCAGGAGAAGGAAGATAGTGCCGACCACGCCGAGGGCCGCGCCCATGATAATAGCTTGGCGGGCGACTGCCGAGGCCTTGGAGGATTGACGTGCGCCCACATGGCGGGCGACGAGCACAGTGGCGCCAACGCTGACGGCCATCATGCAGCCATTGATGATCCAAGTCATGGGCATGCTGAGGCCAACGGCGGCCATGGACGAAGCGCCGAGCCGGCCGACCATGGCGGTGTCGACGTACTGGACCATGGTGACCATGACCATTTCGAAGATGCTGGGCCAGGCCAGGCGAAAGACAGTGCGGGTGCCGCCACGTCCGTTGATGATGTCGTCATTCAGGCCGCTGTTCGAGGCCTGCTGACGCCACTGTCCCAGCAGCCGTTGCAGAAGGCCGAGGATGCGTTGTCGACTCGTCGGATCGTTGTGCGGAGCGATCATGGAGAACAGAGTGGGCAGGTGTGGGCGTCTATGGGCGCGGCGCTACAAGGCGTTTGGGAACATGCCGACGGAGGTGTGTCGGCAGTTCTGTTTATCAAGGACTCGCTGGTTCGGCTGGCTGGGTGTCAGTCGGCTCTGGCGGCGTCTCCTTGGCTTCGACGCTGGCGGAGCGGGCAAGCGCTTCCAGGTCGCCTATTGTCCAGGGATGCTCGCATCGGCCGATTTCCTCGCTGTCCACATTAAAGAGTATGGCGACCGGGATGCGGTCGGCCTTGAAATGCCGCCGGGTGTCGTCCGTAGTTTCGACGTGGATGACGTTGCAGAATTCTTGCAACCTGGTGCGCAGGTCGTCGGACGGGAGGGTTGATTCATTGTCGCTGAGGATGACGAGCATGGGCAGGCGTTTTGTCGAGGGATTGCCCAGCGAGGCGTCCTTGACGACTGGCGCCAGCCGGGCTGGCTGCGGCGCTGGGGCTGAAGCAGCGTCAGATGCGCTCTGGCCAGCATTCTGGCGCGATGGCGAGTGACGATGGATGAACCAGGCGCAGGCAAGCGCTGCAATGACATAAATAAATGGACGTGGTGACAAACGCATGGCTGTAGATAGGGAGGAAGGTGTTAGAAAAGGGAGAAGGCGTCGTCAAGGCCAGGAAGGCGCACAGTCCATGCAGAGTGTGCGAGCATCAAGGCCGGAAAATGCTTTAGACATTGAATCTGATTTCGATCACATCGCCGTCTTTGACGACGTAGTCTTTGCCGTTGAGTTTATAGAGTTTGGCTTCTTTGGCGGCTTTTTCCGAGCCTGCGGCGACCAGGGCTTCGTAGGTGATGGTTTCGGCGCGGATGAAGCCGCGCTCAAGGTCCGAATGGATTTTCCCTGCTGCTTCCGGTGCGGTGGCGCCATTGGTGATTGGCCAGGCGCGGACTTCGTCTGGGCCGCAGGTGAAGAAGTTGATTAGGCCAAGGCACTGGCAGGCTGAGCGGGACAGGCGGTGGGCGGCCGGCTCGGTCAGGCCGAGTTCCGCCATGAAATCAGCGCGTTCGTCTTCTGTCATTTCCGCCAGTTCTTGCTCAATAGCGGCGCTCAGGAACACAACCGTGTCCCCGCGCTGTTGCAGAGCAGAGGCAAGCTCGGCGAATTTCCTTTCTTCGGCGGCAATGTCTTCACCGACGTTGATGACCGTCACCATTGGCTTGAGAGTTAGAAATTGCAACGACCGGATCAGCTTTATTTCCTCTTCGGAGAATTCCAGGTTGCGCAGCGGCTTTTCCGCTTCCAGTTGGGCGTGGCAACGGCTGATGACGTCCTTTTCTTTCTCTTTTTGGGGGGACGGCTTGATGCGCATTTCCTTGTTGATGCGTTCCAGGCGCAATTCGGTCATGGCCAGGTCAGCGAACAGGAATTCCAGGTCAACGGTTTCGATGTCTCGGCTGGGATTGACATCATTGAGGATGTGGAACACGTGTTCGGCCTCAAAGGCGCGAACTACGTGGACAATAGCGTCGGTGCGTCGGATTGGGTCCAGCCAGGCGGCTGAGCGGGCGCTGTCTGGCTTGATGTCTGGCGGCAGTGCGACTTCGAATTCTGCGTATTTCGTTCGTTTCGGCTTGAACATATTGCTCAGCACATCAATGCGCGGGTCGCGGACTTGGGCGACGCCGTGGATGATGCCGTCTTTGGATGGAGCTTTGTCAGCGGCAATGCCGGTGAGAAGCTGGAAGACAGTTTTTTTGCCGACTTGCGGCAGTCCGATGATGCCGAGATTCATGGTCTGTCCTGATTGAAAGCGAGAAGCGGGAGGAAAGAGCAGTCAGATGTATGGACGGAGATTACTGTAGTTGCGGAACGAGCGAAGTCCACAGGCGGGGCGTGAAACAGCCGCAGAAGCGTGTTGTCGTCTTTACAGGTCAGGATTTTCCCAGAGGTTCCAGTTGCTGGTTGACACGGCGGCAGCGCCAGCGGCGATCGCTTCGGTCATGTCGTCTTTTTCCTGGATCAGGCCGCCAGCGATCAGGGGCGCGGTGAACGTCTTCAGGGCCAGACGGATGATTTTCGGGGACAGTCCTGGCAGCACCTCGACGAAGTCTGGGCGGCAGAGCTGGGCGTTCTGGGCGCCGGTTTTCAGGGCCGATGAATCAAGGATGAAGACGCGTAGGATGGCGAGCAGCCCAGCCTCCTTGGCCAGCTTGACGCAGTGGGGCTTCGTGCTGATGATGCCAGTGATCTTGAAATGCTGGGAGGCAAAGCGGATGCCGCTGGCGTCGCCCTTCAGCCCGTCGATCAAGTCAAGATGCAGGAAGACATTTTTGCCGGCGCGGTGCAGGGTGCGGCATTGGTCTTCCAGCTGGCAGAGATCGCTGGACAAGATGAAGACGTTCTGGATGCTGGTGCGAATGACCTTGTTGAGGTCATTCTTGCTGCGGACAGCCGCGATCAGGTGTTGCTGGCGAGGGCTGGTGGTCATGGCTGAAATTGCAAAAAAGGGCGTGCCCGCCGGTTGAGGGAGGGCACGCCCAGATGGATAGAATTGTCGGCCGACGAGGCGGAAGGGTCAGCCGAGGGCGCAGAGCAGGACGCCGGCGGCAACGGCCGAGCCGATGACGCCAGAGACATTCGGACCCATGGCGTGCATGAGCAGGAAATTCTGCGGGTCTTCTTCCAGGCCGATTTTGTTGACGACGCGGGCAGCCATCGGCACAGCCGACACGCCAGCAGCGCCAATCATTGGGTTGATCTTGCCGCCGCTGAGTCGGCACATCGCCTTGCCCATCAGGACGCCGCCCGCCGTGCCGACTGCAAAGGCCACCAGGCCGAGGAGCAGGATGCCAAGCGTCTCAAAGTTGAGGAACTTGTCAGCTGACAGTTTGGAACCCACCGAGAGTCCGAGGAAGATGGTGACGATGTTGATGAGGGCGTTCTGGGCGGTGTCGCTCAGGCGGTCGACGCACATGGATTCGCGCATCAGGTTGCCGAGCATCAACATGCTGATCAACGGCGCGGCCGAGGGCAGCAGCAGGCAGCAAAGCAACGTGATCATGATGGGGAATAAAATCTTTTCGAGCTTGCTGACTTTGCGCAGCTGGCTCATGCGGATTTTGCGTTCCTCTGGGGTCGTGAGCATGCGGATGATGGGCGGCTGGATGATGGGCACCAGCGCCATGTAGGAGTAGGCCGCGACTGCAATGGAACCCAGCAGGTTCGGGGACAGGCGGCTGGACAGGAAGATGGCAGTCGGGCCATCCGCGCCGCCGATGATGCCGATGGAGGCAGCGTCCTTGATGCTGAAGTTGATGATGTGTTCCGGAGTGAAGACAGTGATGAGTACGGCACCGAGCAGGGCGACGAAGATGCCGAGCTGGGCAGCGCCGCCGAGCAGGGCGGTCTTGGGATTGGCGATGAGCGGCCCGAAGTCGGTCATCGCGCCGATGCCAAGGAAGATCAGCAACGGATAGATACCGAGGTTGACGCCCTGGAAGAGAATGCCCAAGATGCCGTCAGGCGCAGCGATTTCAGCCAGGGGGATATTGCTCATAATGGCGCCAAAGCCGATCGGCAGCAGCAGCAGGGGTTCGAAGCCCTTGACAATCGCCAGGTAGATAAGGAGAAGGCCGACGCAAATCATGATCGCCTTGCCGATGCCAAGCGTCCATTCCAGCTTAGTCTGCTGGATGAAGGAATAGATGCCGGTGCTTTCCCACAGCTTCACCATCATGTCCTTAACACTCAAGGCGTGCGTGGCGCTGGCGGTGACCGAGTCATGCGAAATCACCTGGGGCACGAATTCGTAGATTACCTCGCCGGGCTGGATGGTTTCACCTTCGGCAAAGTTGACTTTCAAAATTTTGGCGGCCACTCCGGCCTTGACTTCGGCCTTGGAGCGGTTCGGCACCGTCCCCTTGGCGTCGCCACTGGCAGAGTTGATTTTCAGGATGCACAGCGGGCGGCCGGAGACGACGTCCTGGTCTTGCCGCATGGACAGCTGGTAGACGACGGCCGAGGTCTGCCAGACGTATTTGCATTGGACGATGCCGGTCTCTGGGTCCTGCACCGTCTCGAAGACGCCGTCATTGCTCTTCAGGTTCATGCCGGCGACTTGGAATTCGTCCTTGAACGTCGCGATGGCGGATTGTTGCGGGCAGGTCGCTTTGCAGTCGAGGCTGGCGCAGGCGGTGACAAATTCTTTCGCCTGGTCGGCTTTGGCGGCTGCCTGGTTCTCCTGGGCGTTCAGGAGGATGCCGCCGAATAGGGCGACGAGGCCCAGAAGCGTGGTTATTTTCTTCAGCATATAATTTCTCCTAATGGGGAATTCCCCCCTGGTGCAATGGCAGTGAAAAAGGCGGGCGCCCAGCCGTCGTTCATCATGTTGGAGATGTGCCGTCGACGGTTTTATCCCCTGCAGCCATAGTGCCTTGGCCGAACTGCGGCCTGGGGAGCTGAGAGGGTTTAGATGATTGCGACCACTTCGCCGGCTTCGACCGTATCGCCCTGGCTGACGTTGATGGCAGCGACCGTTCCGTCCACCGTCGCCTTCAGAGCCTGCTCCATTTTCATCGCTTCCAGAACCAGGATGTCATCGCCTTTCTTGACGGCTTGGCCGACATCGACGAGGATGCGCAGCACCGTTCCCGGCATCGGGGCAGTGATTTCAGTGCCAGTGGCGGGAGCGGCCGGGGCGGCGGCCCGCGCGGCGGCCGGGGCGGCGACCGGGGCGGCGGCTGGCTGGACATTGGTCACGACCGGGGCGGCGCCAGCAGCGGCAGGGACGACATCGACGTGGTACGGCTTGCCATTGACGACGACAGTGTAGGAGGCAGGAGCGTTGTTGTTAGCCATGTTAGTCTTTCTGTCCTTTTTCTCAGTGGAGTTGGCGTTCTTTGCAGTGTCTTCGATAAATCGACAGCCCATAGGACGATCACCTTTGAGGAAGGCCAGGCCCTTATCCTCACAGCAGGCGACGATGAAGATGTTTTCTTCAGTGACGGGCAAGTTGTTCTGCTTGAGCTGCTCGGTGCAGTAGGCGATGCCGAGCTTCTCGTTTTTATCGTTGAGCAGGCGCGGGTCTTCGCTCGTCGGCGCCATCTTGAGCTGATCAGCTGCCAGTTTGACGATTTCCGGATCAGGCTTTGACGGGGTGCGGCCAAAGTATCCCAGCACCATTTTGCCATAGCCGTCGGTGATTTTCGTCCAAGCACCTTGGGTGACGTTGGCGAATGCCTGTTGGAAATAGAATTGGGAGACGGGTGTGACCGAGGTGCCGAAGCCGCCGCGTTCGACCACTTCGCGCATGGCCTTGATGACTTCCGGGAAGAGATGCAGGCAGTTGTTATCGCGCATCATCTGGGTATTGGCGGTGAGGGCGCCGCCGGGCATCGGCGACAGGGTGATGCGGGGGTTGGTCTCCTTCGCTTCCGGCGGCAGCATGTACTTGCTCATCGCCTTCTCGAATTCGTCTTCCGCGCGCAGGATTTTCTCGTAGTCGATATCAAGGGTATAGTTCGTGCCCTTGAAGGCATGCCACATAGTCAGGATGTCAGGCTGGCCAGTGCCGCCGGACATCGGACTCATGGACAGGTCGATGATTTCAGCGCCGGCTTCGACAGCAGCCAGGTAGCAGGCCACTGACATGGCAGCGGTGTCGTGCGTGTGCATCTCGATCGGGCAGTCCTTCTTGCCGGCAGCGTCAAGAATTTCGCGGGCGCGCTTGATAGTGTCGCGGATGACGTTTGGGGTGCAGGTGCCAGAGGCATCCTTGAAGCAGACGCTGTGGAACGGCAGCTCGTTTTCCAGGATGGCTTCCAAGCGGTCGCAATAGAATTTGGCGCTGTGGGGATAGGTGTCGCTGACGCCGGGCGGCAGGCCCATGAGGGTGATGACCACCTGGTGCTGCAAGCCGTTGTTGTAGACGCAGCGGCCGGAATATTCGAGGTTGCGGACGTCGTTGAGGGCGTCAAAGTTGCGGATAGTGGTGATACCGTGTTTCTTGAACAGCTTGGCGTGCAGGTTGATGATGTCGCTGGATTGCGAGGACAGACCCACGACGTTGATGCCGCGCGCCAGGGTCTGGAGGTTGACCTCCGGGCCGACCGTCTTGCGAATCAGGTCCATAGAGTCAAAAGCGTCTTCGCCGCAGTAAAAATAGGGGCTTTGGAAACGCGCTCCGCCGCCGACTTCGAGATGAGTGATGCCGGCATCTACGGCCGCCCGCAGGGCAGGCAGGAAGTCGGCGGTGATCACGCGGGCGCCAATCACAGATTGAAAGCCATCGCGGAACGACGTGTCCATGAAGCGGATTTTTTTCATTGACAGAAGTCCTCAGTCTATGGGGTAGGGGATGAATATTGGGAAGGATAAAGATGACGTATTATTCGAGGGCGTCGCTACTTGCTCAGCGTTTGCTGGCATGGATGGCAGCGGCGATGGCGGCGACGACTTCGCCCTCATCGGCGGTCGGGGCGGCCTTGACCGCCGCCGGCTTGCTGCTTTTCTTCGGCTCAGGGTCAGGCACAAGATGGGAGAGACGAGCGGCGAGTTTCGAGTTCAGTTCGGTGCACCAGATTTGAATCAGGAGGAAGACGAAGGTCATGCCCATGCCGGCGAGCATCAGGATCAGAGCGCTACCGATGTACACGGTTTCAGAGGGATCAAACATGTCTGGTACCTGTCTGGGTTGGGAGTGGTTTTATGGAATCAAGGAAGTCATGAATGATAAATACATACACCCCTGGTTAAAGCGGGCAGAGGGGGGGGAACTGTCGCAAGCGTCGACAGGTGAAGTAAAAAATATATCCCGGGAAATGGTTTTTTCCATGCCCTGGGATATAAAATCTAAAGGATTAACGTATTTTTCATGTTTTCGGGTAAGGGGGCAGTCATTGATAATGGCTATCTCGACAGCATGTTTTCAGCGCTTCTGCCGCTCCGCTGCTGTGGACGGTGTGGACAGAATGGACATGGTGGACAGAGTAGTCCAAGCTCACTCTCGCCCCTCGCCCCTAACGAATTATGAATTATGAATTATGAATTATGAAATGCGCCTCAGCATTCAGCATTCAGCATTCAACATTCAGCATTCAGCCCCTAATAAGGGGGTGTTTTTCAGCGCTTTAATTTCACTGTGGCTTCGGCTGCTTCTTCCTGTTCCGGCGCTGGCGTGATAATGTCGACGGCGTTTGGGGAATGGGCGACGAAGCGGTGTCGGCGAATGGCTGGCATGCCGTCGTAGCGGCCGCGGCGCGGCTGAATAGTGACATGATAGCCGTCGGAGGTGGCTCGGCCAGTGACGGTAGTCACAGCGATGTCTCCGTCGCGGTATTTCATGGAGATGCCGTCGTCCTCGTACAGGGTGTAGTCAGTGTCAGGGCCGGGATAGATATGCCAGGTGAGCAATTCCGGGGTGGCAACGCCGACGTATGCGGTCGGTTCCTGCATGGGGATGATGGCGCCGGCCTTGATGAACAGGCAGCCGCCGCGGTTGGCCGGGTATTCCGCCTTGACCCAGGCTGGTCCGCGGATGATGTTATCTGTCCAGAAGTCATACCAATCGCCTTCGGGGAGGAAGACCTGGTCAGTAAAGGCGCTGACCAGGATGGCGTCGCCGAACATGTATTGCTGGAGGCATTGGCTGGCTTCCGGGTGCTGCGGGAAGGCCAGGGGCATGGTGCGCATGATAGGCAGGCCGGTTTGATGGGCTTGGTGGGCGGCGGCGTAGATGTAGGGTGTCAGCTGATTGCGGAGATTGGCGTAAAATTTATAGGCGGCGAAGCGTTCTGGCGGCAGGAACCAGGGCTGATTGTACATATGCCAGGAGAAGCCTTGGGCCAGAGCCTGAAAGAACCCGTAATGGATGCCGGGAAGATCGAAGATTTGCATGTCGGTGCAGACGTTGGACTGTCCTGACAGACCCAGGTTGAGGAGAGCCGGGATGGTTTTGGCGCCGCCGCCGGTGTCGCCAGCCCAGATGGCGGCGTAGCGCTGGATGGCGGCGTGGCCGCTGGGGGTGAAAATCTGGACGCGGCGGGAAGTGTGTTCCGTGAAGCCGTTGTTCATCTGTTTGGCGAGGAGTACCGGGTACAGGTTGTGCATTTCGGCGTCGTCCATGCCATTGCGCCATTTGCGGTCTGGGTGATACAGCACTTGGTTGGCGCCGTCGAGCTTGAAGGCGTCAGCGCCGTCATCGACGAATTGCTTCAGGTGTTCGAACCACGGCACGCCTGTCTTGGTCAATTTGTCCATGCTGAGCGGGCGGAAATGCGGGTCTTTGATGATATCGTCAGCCACGTCGCCATCTTCAGCTGGCATTGGCTTTGGCAGTTTGCCGTCATGGATGAGCATTTCCTCGTATTCGGACAAGTCGTAGTCGCAGCAGAGCCAGAGGCTGAGTTTGAAGCCCATCTGGTGCAGGGTGCTGCAGAAGGTGCCGTAGTTCTTGCCTTTTAGCCAGAAGGGAATGTGGAAGCGCTTCTGGCTCCATTTTTTGTCGATGGTGTAGTCATAGTGGTTTTCCATCCAGTCCGGCTCCAGGCCGATCACATCGCAGGGAATGCCCTGGCGGCGGAATTCGTAGGCTTCATAGAGGATGTCGCGGGCTCGGACTTCGCGTTCATCGCAGACAAAGGTCATGCCATAGCTCCACTTGGGCAGGACGTACGACGGCCCAGTGACGGACGTATAGAGCTTGAGGGCTTCAGCTGGCGAGTCGGCAGCAAAGAGGAAGTATTCGAGCATACCGCGGTCGGCGTGGAAAGCGAGGCAGTTTGGGTCGGTCGCGCCGGCGTCAAAGCGATGGAACCAGGTGGTGTTGAGGTAGAGTCCCCATCCACGCGAGCAGGACACGAAGGGAATCGGGGTGTAGGAGGTCACGTTAGTGATGGCCATGACGTTCTTATGGCCGCGCTTGTTGATGCAGGTTCTGGTTTCATCGCCAAAGCCAAAGAGTTGGTCGTCGGGGGAGAGTTTCAATTCCAGGCTGAAGCCGGTGCGGTCATCTCCGCGCGGCGGGGCGGCAGTCTGGAGGATGATTGCGCCGTCAGGTCGGCTAAGGGTCCAGGCACCATCGGCGGTGTGGACGGCCAGAACCGCCTCATCTGTCGTCAGGGTAGTTGTCTCCTCCTGGTTTGCATTAATCGCAACGCGGCAGTCAGGCCAGTCCAAATTGAGGATGCGGTAGCGCTCCAGGCCCCCTGGCTGGAAGCGGCCAGAAGCATCCAGGCGCAGGCGGAATATCTTGGGGGCGAGAACATCAACGATGAGGGTTGCGCCCGTATTCAAGACGAGGTTGTGTGTAATCATGGCTCGTTTTGGTGTTGGAGGGCAGATGGACAAGACAACGCGACCGTGCTTTTTGCTCTGACTGGAAAAAAAGCCTGGCAGCGGCCACTGCTGGGCCGCTGCCAGCGTCATAGCTCAAGCTCAAAAAGTGATGACCATGCCGTCGTAGGCCACGGCAATGCCTTTCGGGGTGAAGAAGGCTTCCAGGTCCTGGTGGAGGGAATTGCCATTGTGGGAGAAGTGGTTGGTGACGACGATGGCGTCTGGCTTGAGGCAGCCGATGTCGCGCAATTGGTCACGGAAGGCGACGGTGGTGTTGGCGCCCATGTGATAGTTACGTTGGTCAGGGAAAATGAGGCTGGAGGTACATTCGATGACAGCAGCATCCAGGCTTTGGCCGCGCAGCACTTCCCAGGACTCGTCAGTCAGCCAGCCGGTGTCGTTGGCGATAAGCAGGCTTTTGCCGCCGCGACGGAGGACATAGATCAGCGGTGATTTGCCTGGGGCGTGGTGGGCGGCGATGGGCAGTATGGTCATATCGCCGTCAGTGATTTCCCGGCCGTGGCTGACGTCGACGCGGCGGAGTTGCAAATCTGCCAAATCACAGGCAGTGCCATTGTTGGCGACCTGGGCCATAATGGTCAGGAAGACGGTGGGCGGGCCGATGACTGTCAATGGCTTGGTGACTTTGCTGTAGCCGCGGCGGCGCCAGCCCAGTTCGACTGGGTTCAAGTGGTCGATGTGAGGGTGGGTGAAGATCAGGCGTTGCAGAGCTGGCAGGTTGATATTGAACTGCATCGTCTGCCAGAAGGCATCCGGGCCGAAGTCGACCATGGTGTCATCGTCAATGAGATAGCAGCTGCGGCGGCGGATGTCTTTGCCACCGCGCTTGAGGGCGGTAGCACAGACATCGCATTCGCACCAGAGGGCAGGGACGGCTTCGGCAGCGGCAGAACCAAGAATAGTCAGGCGCATGAGGGGAGGACCTTGTGGGTTGAGGGTGAGAACAAGGGGGCGGGGCGGTTAAAATCAGGGCTGGGGTGCCAGCTTTTCGGCGTTGGCGTGGTAAAGCTTTGCGAGAATGGCGTCTGACAGCTCAAGGCTGTTGAGGAAGTCCCGGTGCTGGGTGTCGAAATAGTCGCGCGCATAGAGGACGCGGTCCTGGAATTCGTCCAAGAATTC
>Ga0123334_1004194_pt1 | contig 14860 bp, 12 predicted proteins | sample BiotimSIPDNA_FD_89706 | JGI IMG/M metagenome (GOLD analysis project Ga0123334, IMG submission 89706) | Anaerobic biogas reactor microbial communites from Washington, USA - Biogas_R1 time_0 SIP DNA | ecosystem: Engineered > Bioreactor > Anaerobic > Unclassified | place: Washington, USA... | reverse complement strand
TCCTGCGGAGTGCTTCCGCAATAACGAGCACCCTTTCATCGTCAATATCGTTAAGTTTTCTGCGAATATCATCAATGCTCCATTCCACGTACCGGTTCTGCTTAAGTGTATACGTATTCAACTCCAAAGAGCGCAAAGCTTTCATAAAAGCGGCTTCAAATGAGTCGCTTATAGCCATTACTTCCCCGGTAGCCTTCATCTGAGTACCTAATTTGCGCTCGGCATTCACAAACTTATCGAAGGGCCATTTCGGGATCTTAACTACAATATAATCGATAACCGGTTCAAAGCACCCTCCGGTTCCGGCCGTATTCTTTGTTATCTCATCAAGGCCGTATCCAATCGCTATTTTCGCGGCAACCCTTGCAATGGGGTAACCGGTTGCTTTTGAAGCCAATGCTGATGAACGGCTAACCCTGGGATTTACTTCAATTACCGCATACTTTAAGCTTTCAGGGTGCAAAGCAAACTGGATGTTGCAGCCCCCTTCTATCTTCAATGCTGTAATTATATTTATCGCCGCACTGCGCAGCATCCGATATTCTTTGCCGGACAGCGTCTGTGCGGGCGCAACGACAATGCTGTCCCCGGTGTGAACGCCGACAGGATCGACATTCTCCATGCTGCATACAGTTATCACATTTCCCTTCGAATCTCTTATCATTTCAAGCTCTATCTCTTTCCAGCCGGAAATGCATTTTTCAATAAGTATCTGATGTACCCTGCTAAGCCTTAACCCAATTGCAGATATGTCACGAAGCTGTCCTTCATTATTTGCAATACCGCCGCCGGTTCCTCCAAGTGTATATGCGGGGCGCACAACAACAGGGTATTGTATTTCACCGGCAAATTCCAGCGCGTCACGCACCGAACCGACAACCTTGCTTGGAATGCATGGCTCTCCTATTTCCTGCATTGTATCCTTGAATGACTGGCGGTCTTCAGCCATCTTTATCGCTTCGGTCCCTGTTCCTAAGAGTTTTACTCCCATTGAGTCAAGGAATCCCTCCTCAGCAAGTTCCATCGCGAGGTTTAATCCGGTTTGTCCGCCTAACGTGGGCAAAATACTGTCAGGCTTCTCTTTAACTATTATTTTTTTCACAATATCAATGTTAAGTGCCTCGATATATACCCGGTCGGCGATGTTTGAATCGGTCATTATAGTTGCGGGGTTACTGTTGACAAGAACAACTTCAATACCCTCTTCCTTAAGTGCTCTGCAGGCCTGGGTACCTGAATAATCGAACTCGGCCGCCTGACCGATTACAATCGGTCCGGACCCGATAACCATAGCCTTTTTTATATCATTTCTAAGCGGCATATTTATCCTCCACTGCCTTTATTTCTTTTTCATATAAAGCTTTCAAATTCTTTTTTCATCCTGAGCGCTTCTTCGCGGCAGGCATCGGCAAATTGTTCATGTGTAAATAAATCTCTCCACCTTTCATGCTTATACGCGCACATCAGGCTTCTTGAAGCGTTTATCACGGCGCCAAGCCCATTAGAGTCAAACGCGGCCGCAACATCGGCAGCACTTCCTCCCTGCGCGCCGTAACCGGGAACAAGGAAGAAAGTATGCGGCATTCTTTTTCGCAAACTTTTCAGCTGCTCCGGCCATGTAGCACCCACAACCGCCCCTGCCGAAGAATATCCGTGTTTCCCGACCAAACCCGTTCCCCAGTCATGAACAAGATCGGCCATTACCTCGTATACTCTTCTTCCATCATCTGTTACAATGTCCTGCAATTGAACGGATGAAGGGTTTGACGTCTTAACCAGTACAAAAATTCCTTTCCCGTACTTATCGCAGCATTCAAGCATCGGCTTTATCCCGTCTATGCCAAGGTAGCCGTTTACAGTAAGCGCATCGGCATCAAAAACAGGCTGCGATATGTTTTCGTCAATAACGGTTTTTCCTAAATATGCCGACGAATATGCCGTTGCTGTTGAACCTATATCGTTTCTCTTAGCATCAACAATCACAATAAAACCTTTTTCCTTCGCATACCGTATAGTTTCAATAAGCGTCCGGATACCTTCTGAGCCGTACATTTCATAGTACGCCGACTGCGGTTTTACAGCCGGAATAATATCATAAACCGCATCAAGAAGGCTTTTATTGAATTCGAGGATTGCCTCTGCGCAGGCCTTTAATGTATTGCCGTAAATAAGCGAATATTTTTCTCTTATTGACGGCGATACATATTCTATCAGCGGGTCAAGGCCTATAACGGCAGGGTTTCGCTTTTTTATTATTCTTTCCAACAACCTGTCTATAAACATATTGGTCTCCTTCCTTCACCGGTCTTGAACTTTGGAAAAGTTATATATTAAGCTTTCCGTCCTTAACAACAATCCTGCCTCCGATAATTGTCGCCATTACTTTTCCGTATACAGGATAGCCGTGAAATGGCGAATTATTGCTTTTTGAGACGAACTTCGTTATATCGATCGTATATTTTTCTTCAGCGTTAAAAATAGTGATATCGGCTGTTTTCCCTTCTTTCAGTTCCCCTTTGTCTATTTTCAGCATGGCGGAAGGGTTTATGCACATCTTCTCAACCAATTGCCGTATATCAAGGAACCCCGTTTTCACAAGTGCCGTATATGCCAGCGGCAATGCAGTTTCAAAACCAACGATTCCGAAAGCGGCTTTATCGAATTCTACGTCCTTTTCATCTTTATGATGGGGCGCGTGATCGGTCGCGATTATATCGATAGTACCGTCGCAAAGGCCGTTTATTATTGCTTCAACGTCTTTATCAGTTCTAAGCGGAGGATTCATCTTCGCGAGGGTATTGTAGCCCTCGCAGGCTTTTTCGGTGAGCGTGAAATAGTGCGGGCATGTTTCAGCCGTTACCTGCACACCTCTTTGTTTTGCATTTCTTATCAGTTCAACGCCAAGAACTGTTGATACATGGCAGATGTGAACGGGGATATTAAGATATTCGGAAAGGACAAGATCCCTTGCTATCATAATCTCTTCACACGCTTTCGGTATTCCTCTTAAGCCCATCATTGTTGAAAGCGCTCCCTCATTAATCGAGCCGCCCTCCGCAAGCCTTGAATCCTCCGAATGGCAGATAATTGACACGCCAAACATATTTGCGTACTGCATAACTTTTTTCATCACAGCCGAATTCTCCACCGAATAACCATCGTCCGATACGCCGACAATACCTGCCTGCTTCATTTCGCCTATTTCAGCCAGTTCTTCACCCTTAAGCCCCTTTGTCATCGCACCGATAGGGAAAACATTCACTGCTCCGTGCCTGCGTGCCTTATCTGTTATATATCCGATAACCGCTTTGTTATCTGCAGCGGGGTTTGTATTCGCCATGCACGCAACTGACGTAAATCCGCCCATCGCCGCGCTTCTTGTTCCGGATATAATGTCCTCCTTATATTCAAAGCCCGGATCCCTTAAGTGGCAGTGGGCATCAACAAGACCCGGCAGAACGTAGCACCCGGCTGCGTCAATCACTTCTTCGGCCTGCGCGGATAAGCCCTGTTCGATACGGGTTATTATTCCGTCTTCGACAAGTATATTCATTTTTTTGCATTCTCTTTTGTTAGCAACAACACCGTTTTTTATAAAAATTTTCACTCTATTCCCTCCCAACAAGCATATAAAGAAGTGCCATCCGTATCGCAACTCCGTTTGTTACCTGTTCATTAATGGCAGAGTTGTCGGAGTCCACAACATCTGATGTCAATTCAACACCCCTGTTAACAGGCCCCGGATGCATTAATAAAACATTTTTTCCGGCAAACTCAATGTTTTCGTAATTAACGCCGAAGAACTTCGCGTATTCCGCTTGCGACGGAAACAATGCCTTTTTCTGTCTTTCAAGCTGTACCCTCAATGCTATGACAACATCCGCACCTTTAAGGGCATCGTTAAGCGTGGGCGCAATGACAGCACCTATTTTTTCAAAATCAACGGGAATTAATGTTGCCGGTCCGTAAATAACCGGTTCGGCTCCCATTTTGCATAAGCCGATTATATTGCTCCTGGCAACCCTGCTGTGATATATGTCGCCAATTATTGCAACCTTAAGGCCTTTGAACCCTCCAAAGCGTTCCCGTATTGTAAACATATCAAGCAGGGCCTGTGTAGGATGCTCATGCATTCCGTCCCCGGCATTTATTACCGAAGCTTTTACGTGCTTTGCCAGAAGGTGCGGGGCACCCGCCATGGAATGACGGATAACAATTATATCGGTTCCCATCGCATCCAGCGTCCTGCCGGTATCCAATAGCGATTCTCCTTTTTGGACACTACTCCCCGCCGCTGTTACATTAACCGTGTCGGCGCTCATATACTTACCGGCAAGTTCAAACGATACCCTTGTACGCGTGCTGTTTTCATAAAACAGAGTTACCACAGATTTACCGCGAAGGTAATGTGCCTTTTTACTCGGGCTTTGCACTATTTTTTTCATATCTGAAGCGGTATCCAGAATTGATTCAATTTCCCCAGCCGTTAACTCCTTTATGCCCAGAACATCCTTGTTTTTAAGTTTCATATTTATCCCGCCTTTTCTAAACTATCCGAAAAAAGCCACATATTAAAAATAGTAAGACCGAAAGTCTTACTATTTTATAAACAAATATCCTGTTATGCAGTTTTGATTGGAAAAAAAGGAAACACGAGGGCCGGATATCCCGGAGCTCCTTATCATAAATATTAGTACGACAGTCCTTTCGAAACCGTGCAACCTCATTCCTCCATTTCCATATATCTTTGATATAGTAACATAAAAGCTTTTTATTGTCCATACATCAATTTTAATTTTTTTCATTTCTAAACGGCTTAATATAATATCTTGTTTACCATATGAGATTTTGTACCGCTAAAAAATATAGGCTGCCTGAAAAGAGGCTATATGAGAGTATAACTGAACCATTTTTTATATGAAAGTTAAGGAGATGGCGGGCTGCGGTTCAATGAAGCAAAAGGCCTATCCCCACGGGCTTACCGAGTATGGTAACAATTATATATTGAATTTCGTTATGAATTATGTTAACCTATATATAAATTCATATGAAGCGGTTTATTTTGATGAAGGAGGAAATACGGTGCGGCATTTTCAAGTTATTTGCAAGAAGTTCAGCCAATTGAAAAAAACACCTAAGACCATACTTAAATATGGTTTAAGGTGTCTGTTTGCATTGACGTCGGTATCCGCTGCGCTGGCTGTTATTGACATGCTGTATCCGAACCTGAACAATGAATTTCCCATTATGATACAATCGCTTTTCACATATGGATTTTATTTATGGGCGGTGCTGACCGTAGGTGCATTGATATTGGATTTTGTATTCCAATAGATTTGTTCGTTTCTCCATTCAATTCCTTACGGCGGTTTTTTTCATCCGTCTTTAATAATGAGCCGGCTTTATAGCCGCGCTTAAGACTATTTTATTCTCCATAGTGACTGTTTTGTTATACAAGATAACAAACCTGTCTTTTAGTTTATAGCCCGGCAATCGCAGCCGGGCTGTTTTTATCTTCTTCGGGAAAAATCAATTAATGCAACAGTGGAAATTTTCCGGTGGCTGCAATAAACAAGGCCGCATGGACAATAAATAAAGAACGACGGAACATCCAGCCTGCATCTATGAGGCGGGAACAGCGAAATTTTGCCGCAATATACGACAATGATAAGGCCTATTAACCAATGGAATCAAGAAACAGCTTCAGGTCTTCATCCGAGATATACACAAGCACTCGGGCGGGAAACTGATCCTGATTATTGTCAAGAAAGTCAAACTCAATTCTGCGCTCATCACAATACGTTGTCAAAACCTCAAGCTCTTCTTCGTTCTCTACCGTAATTACCGGGTAGAATGCACTTTCCATTTCTTTTTCCTCCCTTTTTCTCCGTACTTTAACCCGAAGGCGGTACGGAATCAGATGTTTTCTCTTTCTATATCTTTTTACACATTAAAAAGAAAAGCGATATTCAACCGTTTTCTAAGGAGTTAACAACGCAGGAAATTTTTTGTATTTCAACGCACCGGGCCGCATTAGCAAGCATTGCATCAAAGCGGAACGGTCAGCTCTTTTTTACAATGCGGGAGATTTAGTCAAGCGCTTTTTAAAGTTTTCCTCATCGCGGATTTCCTCCACATCATCCATAATGGGCTTGCTATAAAAATCGACGAATATGTGCCTGCTACAAACCCAACTATCAAAGGAAGACTGAATTCCATCAGCGACGATATATTATTAACAGCGGCGAATATATACAGGCAAACTACAGTAATTAATGTTGTCACCGAAGTATTTATCGTACGGTTTAGCGACTGGTTAATGCTTGAGTCGACAACTTCATCAATTACATGCTTCTTCATTACCTTATTGTTTTCACGTATCCTGTCATATACAACGATTGTATCATTGAGTGAATACCCGATAATTGTAAGTATTGCAGTTATGAAAACCTCACTGACAGGCAGCCTGAAAATGGTATATAATGAAAACACAATCGCCACATCGTGAAGAAGTGCAATGATTGCGGTTATTGCCGCGGAGAAACCCGAAAGCGCGCTGAACCTCCATGTTACGTATAAAACTATCAGGACAGAAGCAATAAAGCAGGCTTTCAATCCATTCAAAAGTGTTTCCCTGCCTATTGTAGGACTGACGCTTAGCATGTCATGATTACCGTTCTCTTTAACATCAAAATTCTGTGCAACGATGTCATATACCAGGGTGCGTTCTTCGTCGGTCAGCGTTTCATCGCTTGCAATATCAAACCTTAACATATATATCATTTTATCTTCATCTTCAGGATTATAGGTTTTAAGACTCTGCGTTGTAACCGACTTCCCGAGAGCTTCCTCAACAACAGCATCTGCCTGGTTGGTATCGATTTCGCTGTTCGTTTCGATAAGAATCCTTGTCCCGCCCCTGTATTCAACATCAAGCTGAAGGCCGTTTATAAAATAAAAAACAATTCCTAAAAAAATAATAAACGCCGACAGCACGAAAAACTTATTTTTATTCTTCACTATTTCAAAATTACGCATTCCGTTTACCTCCCGCTATTTCACTCCATAAAGCCATTTGTTCCTTGCGAATTCAACTCCGGATACCGCCTGCAGCATTATCTTCGTTGCTGTCACAGCCGTTAGAAAGCTTAAAATTACCCCTAGCCCCAATGTCATCGCAAAACCTTTGATGGGTCCGGAACCCATAATATAAAGAACCGCTGCCGTTATAAGTGTTGTAATATTGGAATCCAGAACTGCGGTAAATGCTCGCTTAAAACCCTGATCAACAGAGGCTCTGAATGTCTTGCCTTCTTTCATCTCTTCTTTAATTCTTTCAAATATAATAACATTTGCGTCAACACCCATTCCAATAGCAAGTATTATACCGCCTATACCGGGAAGGGTTATTGATATTCCTGTCCACGATATCAGCAGGAGCTGAAGTACGACCAGCCCAAAAAGTGCGATATTTGCTATAAGCCCGGGAAGTCTATAATATATAAGCATAAATAAGCAAACAAGAATAAAGCCGGTAATTCCCGCAGTAATAGCTACATTCATCGCACCCGTTCCTAACTGCGGGCTTATTGAGTCAACTTTGACAGCTTCAAGCCTGAAAGGAAGGGAACCTGAATTGATTGTTGCGGCCAAATTACCCGCCTCTACAGCGTCGGCCTGACCGGTAATAATCGCCGAACCGCCGTCAATTCTATCCCTCACAAGAGGAGCGGAAATGTACTGGTCGTCCATAAATATTGCTATCCTTTGCCCTTTCAAACGCCCGGTCGCTTCGGCAAAAGACTCGGCTCCGGAAGGCTCAAGATCGAGAACGACAATCCATTCTCCTGTATCAGGGTGACGCGCCGGGTTTGCGTCCTTAACCTGCGTACCCTGAAGAACTATTCTCCCTGTCGGTAGAAAATATCCGTTTTCATCTACCTTATCCGCATCTACCTCCTGGAATGTAAGAAGAGCAGTCCTTCCGAGCTCATTAATCGTTTTCTGCGGATTAAAATCGGTTTCGCCGGCAGCCCATGGGATTTCAACTGTGATACGTCCGTTTATTGTATCTATACTTATGTTCCTGTCAAAAATGCCCCTGCCGTCAAGCCTTTTATCAAGGATCATTTTTGCGGAAGCCAATCCTTTTCCCATTTCTTCGCTTGCAAGTGAACCTTTCTTAATATCAGGTTCAAATATGGCGCTCACGCCGCCGCGGATATCGATTCCGGTGCGAATTTTATCATTTTTAACTTCGTTAATAGTTAAAAACGTGCAAGCAAGAATAATAATTATGACCACAAACAGCTTCAAAATACTGTTTTTCCTCATTAAGTTCTCCTCCTATCTTTTGCCGTACCGCTCATGTTATTATATAATCTATGCAAGCGGCGCGTCAACAAAGATTTACAAATGGTTCAACCTTCCTGAAGGTATGCTTACAAAGAATTAAAGCAGTTGGTTTTTATTTATAACAAGTTCAAATTTTAGTCCAAGAAATTCCGCAGCTCTGCGGTTCATCTTCATCCGGTCGAGAAAAATTTCAAAATAGTCCATAACAGGGCAGATCACAGTATCAATGTCCAATTGAAGCGTCGTAACTTTTTTGTCGGCATCCACTATTAATCCCGATTTAACAACGGCGTAATTAACCCGGTCATGAATATCAAATGTTGTTATATCGGAATTTGTAACCCTGCTTCTGTGAACATCCGACTTGTCGGCAAGAATTAATGCCGCCGACACATTGCTTACGGCCGTGCCGCTTGACTCATCATGATTTCCTATCGCCTGCATTATTTCCCCCGCTTCGTCGTAACCCATACCCATTTTGGTTAAAATGTCGTATGCCATATACGCGCCGATATGCGCATGATTTTCCCGATTTACGGCGTTCCCGATATCGTGAAGATAACCGGCTATACGCGCCAATTCGACTTCCCTTGACGAATGACCAAGCTTTTTTAAAATATTCCCAGCCGTGTTTGCCGTTCTTCCGACATGCCTGAAAGAATGCTCCGTGAATCCCCGTATTTCCAATTGTTTCTGTGCCAAACAAAGAAGTGTGTTAACTTCCTCGTTTTTCTTCACATCATCAAGTGTTATCATAAAGCCACCCCTTAATCCAGCGCGGAATTAAAGTTATCACACTCATCCGCATTTTTCATCCGCAGCCTGGTTTAATGATTCCGCCTTAAGCCAGAGTGCACATTCTATCCTTTTTTTCTGAAGCTCGCATCCTATTTCATAAACATCGTCAAGTTTGTTATGAAACTGCCAGGCATTTGCGGTACAGCCACCGCTGCAGTAAAACTTAGCCCAGCAATCTCTGCATTTCTCTTTTGCATATACATTTATTCTATTGAATTCGTTTACTATATCATAGCGATTGATGCCGTTAAAAACGTCTCCAAGTTTATATTCCGTGTTATTTGCAAACTGATGGCATGGATACAGGCCGCCGTCAGGCGTTACCGCAAGATACTCCGAACCCGCGCCGCATCCTTTCAGTCTTTTTATTATGCACGGACCTGCTTCAAGATCAAGCATGAAATGAAAGAAGTTAACTCTGCTGCCTTGTCTTCTGTGTTTTAATAAAGCAGCCGCAAGTTTTTCATACTCACAAAACAGAGCCGGCAAATGTTCTTTTTTTATCTCGATTCCGGAACCGTCAGGCAGCACTACGGGCTCAATTGATATCTGATCAAATCCTTTTTCGGCCAGATGCAAAACATCATTTGAAAAATCAAGGTTTCTGGCTGTATAAGTCCCCCGGACATAATAATCTTTAGTTCCCCTTATTGAAGCAAGCTTTTGAAATTTGGGCAGGATATCTTTATAACATCCGCTTCCATCGACCCTGACGCGCATTTCGTCGTTTACTTCTTTCCTGCCGTCGATGCTTAATACGATGTTGTCCATTGTATCGTTAAGATAATCCATATTTGAATCGTTTAAAAGAATTCCATTCGTCGTTATCGTAAAACGGAAATGCTTATTGAATTCCTTTTCTTTTTCCCTTGCATATTCCACTATCTCTTTTACAGTGTCAAGGTTTAAAAGAGGTTCGCCGCCGAAAAAGTCAATCTCAATATTTCTGCGGTTTCCTGAACTGTTAATTACAAAATCAATCGCTTTTTTGCCAACACTAACAGACATTTTACCCCTTTCACCGTTATAGTCGCCTTTTCCGGCAAAACAATACCTGCAGCGCAGGTTGCAGTCATGGGCTATGTGAAGACATAAAGCCTTTACAACGGTATTCGGGCCGCTTTCTAAAAATATATCTTTATACGGATCGGCAGAAAAAAGCAGACCTTTGGATATAAGGAGGTCCAATTCGCTTTTTGCCTCGTCGACTTCTTTACCGGAGTACTTTTCCTTAAGCTCTTTTATTTTCCGCGGCATCATATTTCCTTTATTGTCATAGCAGGACAACACCCTGCTTGCCATTTCATCCAAAATATGAACCGCTCCGCTGTTAACATCGAGTACAATATGCGTACCCTGCATATCAAATTTGTGTATCATGCAATTCATCATCCGAAACAAACGGGGCTTTTCAGCCCCGTACGGTTTTATTTCCTTTCACACTTTTGATTGGCGACCGTGCAGGAAGTTTTGCACGCCGACTGGCATGATGTCTGGCATTCTCCGCAGCCGGACTTTTTCAGATCTTTATTCAGCGTGTTTCCATTTAATGTTTTTATATGCTTCATTGCGCTTCCTCCTTTATTCTGAATAAAATTATTAAATCCATCGCCTCTGTAGATGGCAAATACCTTATTAATTTTATATTATTGTTTTACCTGTTTGTTCCGACACATTATACCATACGGTATTGTTTTCACGCAAGGAATGTTTCGGTTAGTACAATAATTCCCGTGGGGTCCTGTTGGAGACCTCTCGGCAAAAATAAAAAGGATCTAAAGCGTGCTATCGGTATGTGCTTTGTCGACCAGGTAAACGAAACACCCGAAGCAAAGTCGCGTACCTGCCGGAACGCGACAGCAATGCCTGGACTCGTGAAGAAGGACCCGCGGTAATAATGTTCGTTTCTTTCTTAAGAATTATTATGTGTCTCAACAGGAACATTCCTGGTTTCCATTAAAACTCGCAGACCTAAATAACGTTTAATTAGTGTTTCGGCCTGGTTAAGCAGGTCATCAATGAACATATTGTATAACTGCGAATCTTCAATTAAATATTTGGTGTCAAAAATCTTCTCGGCAAGCTTGCAGTATTTTCTTAAAATATCCGGATCACTCAGTACACGGCTGTTTCTTTCCCTGGCAAGCACAAGCTTTAACAGTGACGGAATTTTTACAAGGTAGTTTTCTTCGCTGCTTTCAACACCTAAAAGCATCTCAAGATCGATATCAAGCTTTTGTGTTATGCTCATAAGTATGTCCAGGTTCGGGTTTGTTTTAACGCCGTTTTCAAGCTGTGACAAATACCCGGGTGAAATATTCAGTTCCTTCGCAAAAGAAACCAATGGAATATTCTTCTCTTCGCGTTTAGCCCTAATAATTTCGCCTGCCTTTATTTTCATAACCAACTCCGTAATTTTTTATAGGCATGTCCCTGAAACGCAAAATTTCCTTCATTATTTTACTGTCCAAGCACAACTCTATTATAAGCCTTTTTACCCTTTCGAATCAATAATTCACCATTTTTGAAAAAACCCTGTGTAATAATAAGCTCCGAATCATCGACACGCTCTCCGTCGATATAAATTCCTCCCTGCCGTATCAGCCTGCGCCCTTCACCTTTCGACGGAACTAACCCCGTACGTATTAATAATTCCAGAACTGCTATTCCTTCACCTAATTCATCTTCTGAAATCTCAGTGGAAGGTACATTATCAGAGCTGCCCCCTCCTGCGAACAAAGCTTTCGCCGCCTGCCGGGCTTTCTCGGCTTCATCTTTACCGTGGACGATTTTTGTCACCTCATATGCAAGTGTTTCTTTTGCCTCATTTATTTTTTCATCCTTAAGCAAAGCAAACCGGTTAATCTGCTCCATAGGTATAAATGTTAAAAGCTTCAGGCATTTTATTACATCGTCATCATGCACGTTTCGCCAGTATTGGTAAAACTCGTAAGGAGGAGTTTTCATAGGATCAAGCCAAACCGCCCCTTTCTCGGTTTTACCCATTTTATTGCCTTCGCTTGTTGTAAGAAGTTCGAAGGTCATGCCGTATACTTCTTTTGCTTCAACACGGCGCACAAGATCAATGCCGCCGAGTATATTGCTCCATTGGTCATCACCGCCAAGCTGCAGTATACAATCGTAGTCACGGTACAATCTCAAAAAATCGTAGCTCTGCATAAGCATATAATTAAACTCGATAAATGAAAGGCCTTTTTCATAACGTGATTTAAAGCATTCTGCCGCAAGCATCCTGTTCACCGTGAAATGGACCCCTATATCCCTAAGAAACTCTATATAATTTAAACCTAACAGCCAGTCCGCGTTATTTAGCATCAGCGCTTTACCCTCACTGAAGTCAATAAGGTTTCGCATCTGCTTCTTGAACTGCTCCGCGTTGTACATTATTTCTTCCTGCGTAAGCATCTTACGCATGTCTGTTTTCCCAGTAGGATCGCCAACCATTGCGGTTCCGCCTCCCAGTATCGCTATCGGCCTGTGGCCGGCTCTTTGCATATGCGACATAACAATTAACTGGAGAAAGTGGCCTACGTGAAGACTGTCCGCGGTCGGATCAAACCCTATATAAAAAGTTACACCGTCCCGCCCAAGAATTTCCCTTATTTTTTCTTCATGCGTTACCTGGGCTATAAAACCCCGTTCTTTAAGAACATCATAAACATTTATTTTCTCCAATTTTCTTCACCCTTTCGTTTGTTCCTTAATATTTAAGAAGTCGGTTCTCTGTAGGATTAAGTGACAATATTGCTGTCACGTTAAGTTTCTGCCGGGTTAAAATCATTATAGTGAATTATTCCCCAAAGTTCCAGCGTAATAGAAAAAAAACTTTTATGAGTTGGTTTTTATGTTATAATATGATCGGTTTTAATGCAAGCGATACTATTCAGGCCTTTAATATTCCTTTCCAGGAGGAGGATTATGTGAAACTGTTTCGCTTTATAAAGAAAAAATCCGAAAACGGAAAACCTAAAAAGGAAAAAATAAAAAAAATAAAATTTAAAAAAGAAAAAAAGGTTAGACCGGACGTGGCGAGCCCGAAAAAAAGGCCTCCTGTTATTTCTGCTCTCCTTTATGCGCTTCGCGTTTTGTGGGGGGCAGTAAAATTAATACTGATAATTTTTATTATGTTTGGCTTTATCGGAGCCGGCCTTGGAACAGGACTCGTATATGGCTATATACAAACGACACCTGAGCTTAATGCCACCGATTTACAGATAACCAAATACAATACATTTATTTATGATGTTGAAGGGAATGTCCTTGCCGAGCTTAAGCGAAATGAAAACAGGGTATGGATTGACTATGTGGAAATACCGAAAAACCTCATGAACGCGTTTATCGCAGTTGAAGATAAACGTTTCTGGGAGCATAAGGGCGTGGATTTTCGAAGGTTCCTTAAATCGGCCTATGTATCGGCCCGCACTACACTGACCGGTGAAGGCCAAATTGAAGGCGGAAGCACAATAACACAGCAGATGGTGAAAAACCTTACCGGAAAAATGGATGTTACACCGAAACGCAAGATTCAGGAGGTATGGCAGGCTTTAAAACTTGAGCGCGAAGGCCTGTCAAAGGAAGACATATTAACGCGCTATCTTAACACCGTACCTTTAGGCGGAACATTTTACGGAGTTGAGACTGCCGCACAGGCCTACTACGGGAAAGATGTACGCGAATTGTCGCTTGCCGAGTGCGCCAGTATGGCGAGTATTACGCAGTATCCTGATATATATATGCCGCATACCGAAAAAAACAGAGAAAAAAATATCGAAAGAGCTCATATGATCCTTAAGCTAATGCTTGAACAGGAAATGATCACACAGCAGGAATACGAGCAAGCTATCCAGGAGGAAATTGATTTCAATTTTAACCCCGGTGCGGGGAAAGTTACAAAAACCAGTATTCAAACGTATTTTGTCGATGAAGTTATAAAACAGGTAATGAAGGATTTGACCGAATACAAGGGTGTCAGCATCCAGACCGCCGAGGATATGATTTACAATTCGGGCCTTAAGATATACACCACCCTTGTTCCGAAGGTTCAGAATGCACTTGATTATGTATATATGGATAAGGAAGTCGAAGAGACATATTTTCCAAAAGTAAATGAAGAGGCGGAGCGCAGAGGCGAAATTCCTCAATCGGCTATGGTTGTGCTTGATCCGCAAACCGGCGCGGTCTGCGGCTTATACGGCGGCTACGGCGAAAAAATGGGAAGCGTATTCAACCGGGCTACACAGATGGAACGCTCTCCCGGTTCAAGTATAAAGCCGCTTATTGTATACGGGCCCGGTATAGAAACCGGACGCATAACAATGGCTACTCTTGTTGACGATGTACCTCAGCATATGAGAATCAACGATCTGTCAATCCCCGAAAAGGAGCGCCAGCAAATATATCCTAAAAATGTCGAAAACACAAATTTCGGCCTTACAACGGCGATGGAAGGGCTCGTAAAATCCCGTAATGTCGTTGCGGCCCTTATACTGCGCGATTTTACCGGATTTAACACCGGCCTTACTTATCTTGAAAGGGTTGGGCTTCCCCGCTGGGAAGACAACGGCAAGGTCGCCATATCAATGGGAGGCTTTACTAACCGAATGAGCCCTCTTCAGATGGCGACAGCATATTCGGTATTCACATATAAGGGCATGTACTGGGAACCGTATTTTTATACTCTGATTGA
>Ga0123334_1004193_pt1 | contig 14860 bp, 13 predicted proteins | sample BiotimSIPDNA_FD_89706 | JGI IMG/M metagenome (GOLD analysis project Ga0123334, IMG submission 89706) | Anaerobic biogas reactor microbial communites from Washington, USA - Biogas_R1 time_0 SIP DNA | ecosystem: Engineered > Bioreactor > Anaerobic > Unclassified | place: Washington, USA... | reverse complement strand
TACTATTTGCCGGGCAAAGTGGATAGCATCTATTGCATCCTTTAATCTTTCAGTGTTCCTCGTTTCGCGGCTTACAGGCAATTTCAGAATATCAATAACCGTTTCCGGATTCGCAATATACATGTCAGGCATGATGAGAAGCAATCCTGCCAGAGTGAATTCATTCCTTAACGGATAAAAGACTTGGTGGAAGAAACTATTTCTATCCATCGGGGGCGCAGAGGAACCAAAAATGTGTATGTACCTATCTTCAAATGGCTGTTCTACAGGGAGTTTATCAAAGAGCCTTACATTCAAATATGTATACAGCACATCTTGTGCTTCAACTGTCCTGCCACTAAATAGCTCCGTTGCTGAAAGCTTGTTGATGAGGTCTTGCAGTTTGGGATGCACTGTCATGCGTTTCACACTTAACACCTCGCTGTCTTGTGCATGATCGGATGAGTTTGATGGGTACGGCAACTCGGCTTCTACACTTATTAGGAGTTGTGAAAAGTCGGGCGAAGTGCGGAGTATCTTCTTGGAGATGATAACATGTTAGAAACCCGATTGTCAAAATTGCCCTAAAAAACAGATTAAAACATCATTAAATGCGGATAAAACAGGGCAAAATATGCCGGAGGGATTTAGAGACCTGACCTCGGTTTGGCATAAAAATACACTAAAACGAGGAATTAATGTATAAAACCTGCTTATGGTGAGAAATAAAATAAAAGAGAGTATTATTATAAAATGCCATCATCGCCCCCCAGTGACCGAATTATTGTCCCCAAAAAATGTAATATCCGGCCCTTGACACACAACAAAACACATGTTATCTTGTGTGTGGATTAATTATTTAAATTATTTATCAAATTATCCTCTATGTGCTAAACGCAACGCACGAACGATTTATGCAAGACCTGCAAGACCTGTAAGAACGGAGAAGGAAGCGCCGTGACTAGGCTGGAAGGGTTGAACCTCAGCAAGGCCAAACGCCGGAATGACACGTCCATCCGGGAGATCATCTACAAGTATGGGCCGGTGTCCCGTGCCGGCATTGCTTCGATGATGGAGTTGAGCATGCCCACCATCACCACCGGCGTGGCGGAGATGATCCAGGACGGCCTGGTGTATGAGCCGCTGTTGTCCCCGGGAGAAAAGGAGCCCATCCTTCCCGGCAGGCCGGCCAAATTGGTGGACTTTGTCAGCGGTGCCAGCCAGTACATCGGGATCGAGGTGGCCCCTAAGCGCTGCACCTTCTGCCTGACGGATCTGCGCTTCTCCCGTGCCCAGTACCTGCAGGAGGCCTTTGACAGCAGCAATTACGAGGCGCTGGTGGACTATCTTGCAGCCAAAGTGAAGGAGCTAATCAAGATCCACCGTCCCTCCCGGCTGGCTGGCATCGGCATCGGCATTCCCGGCTTTGTGGACAGAAATCAGGGCGTCGTCCGCAGCTATGGGCGGTTCGGCTGGCGGGACAAGCCCCTGAAGCAGGACATGATGCGAAAAACCGGCCTGCCTGTTTGCTTGGAAAACAACGTGCGGGTGCGGGTGATTGGCGAGGACATGCGCCAGGGGGTGGAGCGGCCGGACACCTTTGCCTACCTCTATGTGTCCTATGGCATCGCCTGCCCCCTGATGATCAGGAACAGCCTGTTCGCCGGGAAAAGCGCTGGTGCTGGGGAGATCGGCCACATGATCATGGAGCGGGGCGGCCCCCGCTGCAGCGTCTGCGGCAAGGAGGGCTGCCTGGATGCCATCGCCAGCGAAAGCTCGGTCCTGGCCATGGCCAAGCAGCTGATGGACGCCGGCAAGGCGCCGGTGATGGCGTCTTTGGTCAAGGAAAGCGGGCACCTGGGCATGACGGAGCTGCTCCAGGCGCAGGCCCAGGACGAAAAACCCATCTGTGAAATCATCGACCGCGCGGTGGATTATCTGGGCATAGCGCTTTCCAATGTGATCAATTTCATGACCCCCAACCTGGTGATTGTGGACGCCAGGCTGCTTTCCGTGCCCGAAAACAGAAAGCGCTTTTCAGATGTGGTGTCAGAGCACCTCTTTGGCCTCAATGACGGCGCTGTCCGCCTGGAGTACAAGGAGCCGGATGCTTTTTCCGGCTGCCGGGGTGCTGCCGCCTTCGCCATCCGTCAGTTCTTTATCCGCCAGCAGCAGGAGGAACGCAAGGAATGACCCAGCACAGCGTATACACCATCACATGGAAGGGCTTCAGCGCCAACATCCGGCAGCTGGGTGCGGAGCTGTGCTCGTTCCGGGATCCGCAAGGCCAGGAATATATCTGGCAGGGGGATCCTACCTATTGGGCTGGGAACGCACCCTTGCTGTTTCCCATCACCGGCCGCTTGAAGGATGGGGCCTACACTCATGAGGGGCAAAGATACGACTTGCCTCCCCACGGCTTTGCAAAAAGGAAGCCCTTCAGGGTGGAGCACCAGGATGCCCGCAGCATCTCCCTGCTGCTGGAGGCGGATGAGGAAACGCTGGCCGTCTATCCCTTCCGCTTCCGCCTGCGCTGCCGCTATGCCCTGGGGGACAAGGGCCTCACCATCAGCCGGGAGGTGGAGAACTTGGACGCAACAACCCTCTGGTTTTCCATGGGGGAACACCCGGGCTTTTCCACCAGCCCCTTTGGGTCAAGCCTGGAGGACTGCGAGCTTGTATTTCCAAAGCCGCAGACTGCGGACAACCTGCTGGTCAATTCCCAGGGCCTGCTGAGTAGCTGGGAAAGCTACTTGCACCAGCAGGACCGCATCCCACTGAACCGTCAGGTGTTTCAGGCCAAGGACAGCCTGCTGCTGGAAGGCCTTGACGCCCCTTGGGTGGCCCTGCGGGGCAAAGGCCGGGACCGCGGCCTCCGGGTGGGGATTGAAGGCTTCCCTGTTTTGGTGCTGTGGACGCCGGCACGCGGGGGCGACTTGATTTGCATCGAGCCTTGGCACGGGCTGCCAGATCCGGCAGAAGGCACCGGGGAACTGCGGGACAAGCCCGGCATCCAGCGCCTTGCGCCGGGACAGGCTTTCTCCTATCAGCTGAAGATCGAACTTGAATGAAAGAGGACTGTATGAAGGGACAACTGCTCATCCGCAATGCCCGCATCCTGCAGGGCGAAGCCCTGGTGGCGGGGGACCTGATGATTGAAAACGGCAGGATTGCCAGCATCCACCTCCCCGGGGAAGGCCCCCAGGTTCCAAACACCCTTGATGCCAAGGGCAGCATGCTGTTGCCGGGCTTTATCGATGTGCACACCCATGGTGCTGTGGGGGTGGATGCCAATGCCGCAAGCAAAGAGGATATGATCCGGCTTTCTGCCTTCAATGCCAGCCAGGGGGCCACTGCCTACCTGACCAGCGTGCTGACGGACACCCCGTCCCAGACGGAGCGGGCCCTCAAGGCCGTGGCCGCAGCCCGCCCGGAAGCCAAGAACCTGCTGGGGGTTCACCTGGAAGGCCCCTTCCTCTCTGTGGCCTACAAGGGCGCCATGCCGGAAAGCCTGCTGCGGCCGGCCGACCCAGACCTGCTGCGCCACTACTGTGATTTGGTGCCGGGCCTGGTGCGCTACGTCACCGTGGCTCCTGAGGTGCCTGGCGTGGCAGAGATGATTGCGGATGCCCCTGAAGGCCTGGTGTTTGCCATCGGCCACTCCGGCGCCAGCTATGAGCAAACCATGGAAGTGATCAAAAGCGGCGCCATGGCCTGCACCCACACCTTCAACGCCATGAAGCTGTTTCACCAGCATGAGCCCGGCATCATGGGCGCCACCCTGGAAAGCGATATCTACTGCGAAGCCATCTGCGACGGCCGGCACCTGCATCCCGGCAGCCTGCGCATGCTGATCAAGTGCAAGGGCTGGGACCGGGTGGTGGCCGTCAGCGACAGCATCATGGCCGCGGGACTGCCAGACGGCCAGTACAAGCTGGGGGTCAACGACGTCACCGTGCTGGAGGGGGATGCCAAGCTCACCGGCACCAATGTGCGCGCCGGCAGCACCCTAACCCCCCTTCAGGGCTTCAAAAAGGCGCTGGAATTCACCGGTGCTTCCATCGGCCAGGTGTCCAGGCTGTTTTGTGAGAACCCCGCGCGCCTCATGGGCCTGGAAAGCAAGGGCCGCATTGCGCCCGGGATGGATGCGGACCTGCTGCTGCTGACGGAGGGCCTTGATCTGAAGGCCACCATCGCAGGCGGCCACATCATCTATCAGGAAGGGGTGCTTTGATGGCCAGGGACAAACTGGTGGTGGTCCACGGGGGCGCACCCACGGCGGTTCTCAATGCCTCTCTGTACGGGGTAATTGACGAAGCTAGGAAGCTGGCGCCCCAGCTTCAGGTCCTGGGGGCCCGCCATGGCACCGGCGGCTTGCTGAAGGAGGACCTGTACGATCTTTCCGCGGTGGACCCGCTGCTCCTACCCCGGCTCCTCACCACCCCCGGCTCTGTCATCGGCAGCTCCAGAACCCCCTTACAAGGGGAGGACTATGCCCAACTGGCCCAGGTGCTGCGCCGCATGGGTGCTAAATATGTCCTCTTCAATGGCGGCAACGGCACCATGGACGCCTGCGGCAAGCTGCGCAAGGCGGATCCGGACCTTAAGGTGATCGGCATCCCCAAAACCATCGACAACGACATCGCCGTCACCGACCACGCGCCGGGCTTTGGCAGCGCAGCCCGCTACCTGGCCCTTGCGGTGCGGGACATCGCGGAGGACGTCCGCAGCCTGCCCATCCACATCAGCGTGGTGGAGGCCATGGGCCGCAACGCCGGCTGGCTGGCAGCTGCTGCCTCCCTGGCGGGGGAGGAGGGCATCGGGGCGGACCTGATCATCCCGCCGGAACTGCCCTTTGACGAGGAGCGCTTCCTGGACCAGGTGCAAACCCTCTACCGCCGCCAGGGCTGTGCCACCATCGTGGTCAGCGAAGGCCTGAAGGACGACCAGGGCATGCCCATTGTGCCGCCCCTGTTGACCATCGGCCGGGCTGTCTACTATGGCGACATCAGCGCCCACCTGGCCAAACTGATCATCGAGCGCCTGAACATCAAAGCCCGCAGCGAGAACCCGGGCATTGCCGGCCGTGCAGGCTCCCTGCAGCAGTCCGAAAGCGACCGGCAGGAGGCAGAGGCCTGCGGCCGGGAGGCCCTGCGCCTGGCGCTGGCGGGGAAAAGCGGCCTGATGGTCACCATCTCCCGCGCAGATCAGGAAACCTACCGCCCCGTCTACGGCGCCACCGACATTGAATCGGTGATGCTGCACGAATCATCCCTGCCAACAGCCTTCCTGAAAGAGGGGGGCGACGGCATCAGCGACAGCTACAAGGCCTGGTGCCGCCCCCTGGTCGGCCCCTTGCCGGATCAATTTTTTGACAGGAGGATCCTGGATTGAAGTACATCTGTCTGAACCTCAAGCGCTTTGAAGTGCCCAGGGAGCTGGGCGGCGTCAACAGCTTTGCCCCCGTTTTGGAGTGGGGCGCTCAGGTGGTTTCCCAGACCCAGCAGGGCCTGTGCGCCCACCAGGACAAAGCCCGCTTCATCAAGTACCTGCCGGAGGCCCATCTGCTGCCTGCCCTTTCGGCCCTGGATCCGGATGCCCCCATCACCCTGGGCTGCCAGGGGCTTCACTGGCAGGATGTGGAAAAAGGCGGCAATTTCGGCGCCTTCACCAGCCTGCGGCCTGCTGCTGCCATGAAAGCCCTGGGGGTGGGCAGCGCCATCATCGGCCATTGCGAGGAGCGCCGCGCCAAGGCAGAGATGCTGTCGGCAGCCGGTGTGCAGGATTTTAGCGTCATCAACCGCCTGCTCAACAAGGAGCTGCAGTCTGCCGCCAAGGCCGGGATGAGCATGCTGTACTGCATCGGCGAACAGGCAGAAGAGCGCAGCCGCTGGCGGGAGGTGCTGGCGGAGCAGTTGCGGCAGGGGCTTCAGGATGTGCCCCGGGAGGGTCTGATGATCGCCTATGAGCCGGTCTGGGCCATTGGCCCCGGCAAGACGCCGCCGGACCGGGAAACCATCCAGGAAACAGCCCGCTTCATCAAGGAGGAAACCGGGGGCCTGCCCCTTCTCTATGGCGGCGGCCTGAAGGCCGACAATGCAGCCATGCTGGCCTCCATTGAGGAAGTGGACGGCGGGCTGATCGCCCTCACCCGGTTTTCCGGCGAGATTGGTTTTTACCCAGAGGAATATCTGGAAATCATCGACATCTATTTAGGAGGACATGCTTGATGCGATTGGAGTTTGAATACGGCCTGGGCATGATGGCGGCGGAGCTGCCGGATGACACCGATGTGTTTGTGCCCGGGGAGACCATGCCGGATCCCCCCTTCATCCCGGAAGACCAGCTGGAAGAAGCCTACCTGAAATCCCTGCACAACCCCATTGGCATGCCGCCCCTGTCCGAACTGGCCTTCCCCGGCGCCAAGGTGACCATCATCTTCCCGGACCGGGTGAAAGGCGGCGAGCAGCCCACCGCCCACCGGAAGATGTGCATCCCGCTGATTCTGAAGGAGCTGTATCAAAAGGGCGTCCGCAAGGAGGACATCCTGCTGATCTGTTCCAACGGCCTGCACCGCAAGAACACCTATGAAGAGGTGCTGGGGGTGCTGGGGGAGGAGTTGGTGAACGAGTTTGGCTACGGCCGGCAGATCATCAACCACGACAGCGAGGACTACGACCAGCTGGTGGACCTGGGCACCACCCAGCGTGGCGACCCGGTGATCATGAACCGGCAGGTGTTTGAGTCGGACATCGCCATCCTGATCGGCCATGTGTCCGGCAACCCCTACGGCGGCTATTCCGGCGGCTACAAGCACAGCGCCACCGGCATCACCCACTGGCGCTCCATCGCCAGCCACCACGTGCCCAAGGTGATGCACAGGCCGGATTTCACCCCCGTGTCCGGCACCTCCCTGATGCGCAGCAAGTTTGATGAGATCAGCATCCACATGGAGGAGAAGATGGGCAAGAAGTTCTTCTGCTGTGATGCTGTCCTGGACACCCGCTCCCGCCAGATTGCCATCTTCTCCGGCTATGCAAAGGAGATGATGCCCCTGAGCTGGCAGGTGGCCGACCAGCGCACCTATGTGCATTATGCCAAAAAGAAATACGACGTGGTGGTCTTTGGCATGCCCACCTTCTTCCACTACGGGGACGGCATGGGCATCAACCCCATCATGCTGATGCAAGCCCTGTCCGCCCAGATGATCCGCTTCAAACGGGTGCTGTCCGACAACTGCGTGTTCATCTGCGCCTCGGCTGCAGACGGCAACTTCCACGTGGACCTGTGGCCCTACACCAAGGAGATGTACGAGATTTTCTCCAGCCGGGAGATGAACACCCTGCCGGACATGAACGAATTGGGAGAACGTTTTGCGGAGAACCCGGAGTACATCCGCAAATACCGGGAGGAGCACGCCTTCCACCCCTTCCACGGCTTCAGCATGATTTCCTGCGCCCATATTGCAGAGATGAATGCGTCGGCCTGCTACCTGGTGGGCACCAAGATGCCGGGCATTGCAAGGGGCATGGGCCTGAAAACCCGGGCCACCATCGAGGAAGCCCTGGAGCACGCCAAGAAGACCATCGTGGGCCCCAATCCCAACATCCTGGCCCTGCCCCGCACCTTCAAGCTGACCTCCGTCCACCTGTGCATGGCGGGGGAGGAAGGCCACAACAACCATGAGGAGGACGTGCATCCATGCCACTGATTCCCATGCGGCCCCTGTTGGAAAGCGCCAGCCAGCACGGCTACGGCCAGGGGGCATTCAACGTAAACGCCATCGTCCAGGCCGAGGCCGTCATCGATGTGCACAGCATGTTCCGGGCGCCGGTGGTGCTGCAGGGTGCAGACCTTGCCAATGGCTTCATGGGCGGCCGGGTGGATTTCATGAACGCCACCCTCGAGGACAAGATCAGGGGTGCCCAGGTGATTGGCGAGGCGGTGAAAGCCCTGGCCAAGGACAGCCCCCTGCCCATCGTCCTCCACCTGGACCACGGCCGGGATTTTGAGTCCGTCAAGGCAGCCATCGCCGGCGGCTACACCTCGGTGATGATTGACGGCTCCAGCCTGCCCTTTCATGAAAACGTGGAACTGACCCGGGAAGTGGTCAAGTACGCCCACCCCCGGGGTGTCAGCGTCGAGGGGGAGCTGGGGGTGCTGGCTGGGGTGGAGGACCACGTCTTCAGCGAGGAATCCACCTACACCAACCCCTTAAAGGCGGTGGAGTTTGTCCGCTCAACCGGGGTGGATGCCCTGGCCATCTCCTACGGCACCATGCACGGGGCATCCAAAGGCAAAGGGGTCAAGCTGCGCCGCGAAATCCCCGTCGCCATCCGGGAGTGCCTGCAGCACGAGCGCCTGTTCTGTGCCCTGGTCAGCCACGGCTCCTCCACTGTGCCCGGCTACATTGTGGAGGAGATCAATGCCCTGGGCGGGAATGTGCAGGGAGCCCACGGCATACCCCTGGCTGAACTGAAGGCGGCCGTTGCAAGCGGCATTGCCAAGATCAATGTGGACACCGACATCCGTCTGGCAGTCACCCGCAACTTCCGGGAGCTGTTTGCCCTCTCCCCGGCGCTTCGGGATGCAGAGGGCATCTCCGGCGTCTGGGAGCTGCTTGCAGCCAAGCCCGAAGCCTTTGATCCAAGGGCCTTCCTGGGCCCCGTCATGGAGATGGTCACCACAGGCAGGGCCGGCAACCCGGAGCAGGAGCTTCTCAGCGGCTGCATCGCCCGGGGCGTACGGGAAGCGGTGGGCAGCCTGATTGTGGAGTTTGGCATGCTGGGCCGCGCGCCCCTGGTGGAGCAAATCAGCCTGGACGAAATGGCGGAGCGCTATGCCGTGATGGCAAAAGCGGGCCGTTAACAGAAAAGGAGGACCTGAATGAGCAAAATTGACAGAGACCGCCGCAACCTGAACCAGAGCAGGGTGCCGCCCCAGATCTGGCTGGTGATCTCCTTTCTGATCGCCATGGTGCTGTGGTACATCCTCTCCATCATCCCAGCCACGTCCCGCAGCTTTCCCAACGTGGTGGAAACCCTGAAGCAGATCCCCGTGATGATCAACCGGGGCGTGCTGTTCAAGGACATCGGCTCCAGCCTCATTTCCGTGCTGGCGGGCTTTGGCATCGGCTTTGCCCTGGCCTTGCCCATCGCCATCCTGATGGCCTGGTACCTGCCGGTGCGCAACATCATCGAGCCCTGGATCCAGTTCATCCGCAACATCCCGCCCCTGGCCTATGTGCCCCTGATCGTCATCGCCGCCGGGGTGGGCAGGAAGCCCCAGATCATCGTCATCACCATCGCCACTTTCCTGACCATGTGCATCACCATCTACCAGGGGGTCATCAACATCGACGAGACGCTGATCAAGGCTGCCAGGGTGCTGGGCGCCAAGGACAGGGACATCTTTGTGCGGGTCATCGCGCCGGCCTCCCTGCCCTTCATCCTCACCGCCATCCGCCTGGGCGCCTCCGTGGCGCTGACCACCCTGATCGCTGCGGAGTCCACCGGGGCCATGCAAGGATTGGGAATGCGGATCCGCAGCCTCAACAGCAGTTTTGAAACCAAGCCGATGCTGCTGTACATCATCATCATCGGCATCATCGGCATCAGCATCGAAAAGCTGATCAAATGGATGGAAAGGAGGCTCACAGGATGGCAAGAGAAGCGCGAGCTGTAAAAGTCAAGATTGACAACGTATACAAGGAGTTTGACGGCCGCAACGGCAAGATGGTGGCCCTCAACGGCGTCAGCCTGGACATTGCAGAAAACGAGTTCATCACCGTCGTCGGCCCCTCGGGCTGCGGCAAATCCACCCTGCTCAACATCATCGCAGGCTTGCTGGAGCCCACTAGCGGCCAGGTGCTGTGCAACGGCGAGGTGGTGAGGGGCACAGGCTCGGACCGGGGCGTGGTCTTCCAGCAGTATGCCCTCTTTCCCTGGCTGACCGTCCGCAAGAACGTGATGTTCGCCCTGGAGATGCGCGGCGTCAAGGGGGAGGAAGCCAAAAAGGAAGCCATGCGCTACCTGGAAATGGTGCAATTGGAGAAGTTTGCCGACCACTACCCCAAGGAGCTGTCCGGCGGCATGAAGCAGCGGGTGGCCATCGCCCGTGCCTATGCGGCCAGGCCCCAGGTGCTGCTGATGGACGAACCCTTTGGCGCCCTGGACGCCCAGACCCGCACCCAGCTGCAGACAGAGCTTCTGAACACCTGGGAGCGGGAGCGCATCACCTGCTTCTTCATCACCCACGATGTGGACGAGGCCATTCTTCTGGCCAACCGGGTCATCATCATGAGCGCCCGCCCCGGCCGCATCAAGGAGATCGTGGACATCGACATCCCGCACCCCCGCACCCAGGAAACCAAACTGACCCAGGAGTTCATTGAAATCCGCAACCACATCTGGGCAGAGGTTTACCAGGAATTCCTGGCGGTGCGCAAATAATTCGAACATTCTTGGGCAAAAAGCCCTGGAAGTAATAAAAGAGGAGGAACCCACATGAAACGTATCCTGTCCCTGACCCTGGTGCTTTGCCTGGCTGCGGTGCTCTTCGCAGTGCCCGCCGGTGCCGAAGCCACCAAAACCCTCAACGTCGCCTACATGCCCAACTATGCCAGCCTTTGGTCCGTCGTCACCGGCATCCGCGCCGGCTTCTTCGAGGAGGAAGGCCTGAAGATCAACCTGGTGGAGTTTGCCGACGGCCCCACCATCATCGCCGCCATGGAAAACGGCTCCATCGATATCGGCTACATCGGGCCGGGCGCCCACAGGCTGGCCATCCAGGGCCGCACCAAGATCTTCAGCTTCTCCCAGATTGGCAATGCTGACGAAGTGCTGGGCCTGAAGTCCCACGGCGTGGGAAAGCCCGAGGACCTGAAGGGCAAGAAGGTGGGCTATGCCTCCGGCACCTCCAGCGAGACCATCCTCCAGTACGTGCTGGAGCGGGCCAACCTGACCTGGGAAGACATCCAGGCCTTTGAAATGGACGCTTCCGCCCTGGTCACCGCCGCTTCCTCCGGGACCCTGGACGCCGTGGCTGCCTGGTCCCCCTCCACCTTCACCATCAAGGAACAGCTGAAGGACGACGTGGTGATGCTGGGCAACAACGTGATGTTCACCGACAAGGCCGCCTCCGTCGCCTCCTGGATCGTGATGCCCAAGTACTACGAAGACAATGCCGACACCGTGCTCAAGTTCACCCGTGCCCTGTACAAGGCCATGGACTACCAGCAGGACAACGTGGAAGAGACCTGCAAATGGGTGGCCGAGCAGGTTGCCCAGGACTTTGATGTCATCTTCGCCCAGCGGGGCGACGCCGACTGGCCCTCCTCCGAAGAGGTGGTGACGATGGCCAAGGACGGCACCCTCAAGGCCTACTACCAGACCCAGCAGGACGCCTTCCTGGCCTCCGGCGCCGTGGAAGAAGCCGTGCCCGTTGAAGACTATGTGTACTTCGACAACATGATCAAGGCGGGGGAATAATCCCAAAGCCTATCTCCTGCCCGGAGGGCTCCGTGCCCTCCGGGCAGGCAACTGAAAGGAAACAGCCATGGACACCCAGTGGATTTCATCGCCCAAGGTCAGCCCGGAGCACCTGGACAAGGCCCGGGCAGCCTGGGAAATGCTCATGTCCCGGCCGGCCGCCTACCAGGACAGCCTGGGCTGGCTTTCCCTGGAGGACTCCGCCATTGATTGCCTGAGGGACATCAAGGAGTTTGCTGCAGAAATCCGGCAGGAAGCGGATGCCCTGGTGGTGATTGGCGTGGGGGGCTCCAACCAGGCCGCCCGGGGCGTTATCGAGGCCATGGGCGCACGAGGCATCCAGATCCACTGGGCCGGCAACACCCTGTCCCCCCATGCGCTGGGGCAGCTCCTGAAAGCCCTGGAGGGCCAGCGCTACTATATGCAGGTGATCGCCAAGAACTTTGAAACCCTGGAGCCGGGGGCCACCTGGCGGGTGCTGCGTCAGGAAATGCAAAAGCGCTTTGGCCGGGAGGCCGCCGCCCGGCAGACCATCCTGACCGGCACCTTGTCCAGCCGCCTTCATGAGATGGCAAAGGAGCAGGGCATGCGCTTCTTGCCCTTTCCGGGGCCTGTGGGCGGGCGGTTTTCCGCCTTTACCCCGGTGGCGCTGCTGGCCCTGGCCACAGCCGGCCTGGATGTGGACGCGTACCTGCAGGGCTTTTTACGGGCCATGAAGGAGATGGGGGAGGGCCAGGGCTTTGCCCTGCCCTACGCAGCCTGGCGCTATGGCTGCTGCCTGAAGGGCGTTCAGGTGGAGATGCTGTGCGCCTTTGAGCCCCGGCTGGAGCGCCTGGCCCGCTGGTGGCGGCAGCTCTTTGGCGAAAGCGAGGGCAAGGAGGGGAAGGGCATCTTCCCCAGCTATGCCATCTACTCGGAGGACCTCCATGCCATCGGCCAGTATGTCCAGGAGGGCAGCAGAATCCTGGCTGAAACCTTCATCACCGTCACAGACCCCGGCGTTGATGTGCCGGTGCCGGAGGACAGGGCCAGCCGGGATGGCTTTGACTACCTGGAAGGCATGGGCTTTGCCGGCATCAACCAGAAGGCAGAGGAAGCCAGCATTGCAGCCCACCGCCAGGTGCTGCCGGTGTTTCAGATTGCGCTGCCGAAAATTGACGAAGAAAACATCGGCTGGCTGTATGCCCAGTTCATGGCGGCCTGTGCTGTGTCTGCCAGGCTGATTGATGTAAACCCCTTCAACCAGGAAGGGGTGGAGGATTACAAACGCCGCATGTTTGCGGCCCTTGGGAGGTAAGGATGAAAACGTATTACAGCCTGAAGGCTGAGGAGCTGGCCCAGGGCGCCCGGATTCCCCTGATGCGCCTGAACGAATCCGGCGAGGTGTTCTACGAACTGGCCCTTGCCATGATCCGGGCCATTGAGGACAACAACCGGGAGGGCAAGCCCACGGTACTGATTTTGCCGGTGGGGCCTGTGGGCCAGCACCCCATCTTTGTGCGCCTGGTGAACCAGCGCCGGCTGGACATGACCCGCGTGTGGATCTTCAGCATGGACGAGTACCTGGACCAGGACGGCCAGTGGATTCCGGAGTCCAACCCCCTGTCCTTCCGGGGCTTTATGAACCGCCAGGTCTACAGCCGCATCCATCCGGAGCTGCTGCCCCCGGAGGAGCAGCGCATCTTCCCCGACCCCAAGGATCCCGAGGCGGCAGACCTCCTGATGGCCTCCCTGGGCGGGCCGGACCTGTGCATCGGCGGCATCGGCCTGAACGGCCACCTGGCCTTCAACGAGCCCCAGCCGGAATTGAGCATTGAAGAGTTTTCGGCCCTGGGCTCCCGGGTGCGGGCCATTGCCCCGGAAACCCGCGCAGCCAACTGCATGGGGGACCTGAAGGGGGCCCTGGAAGACATGCCCACCCACTGCGTCACCCTGGGCATCAAGCAGATCCTCTCCTCCCGGAAGGTGGTGCTGGGGGTGTTCAGGGACTGGCACCGGGGGGTGCTCCGCAGGGCCCTCCACGGCGAACAGACCACAGATTTCCCCGTCACCCTGCTGCAGTCCCACCCGGACGCCCTGATCATCAGCAACGCCACCGCTGCCGGCTGATTAAAAAACTATAAAGCCCCTTTGCCGCAAACCGGCAAAGGGGCTTTCTGCTGGGGAAATAACTACTTTTGCGGTGTTAGCCGCCTACTTTCATGTCCCCGGCCTTGATCCATCCTGCCTTTCTGAAGCCGATGCCGATCAAAAAGGTCAGCAGGGCCGGCAGCAGGAAGTGCATCAGCACAATCTGCCCCAGGAGCAGCAGACTGTCTGCCCCCTCCGGCCGGCTGGCCCAGGCGCCAAACTGGCCCACCAGGCCGCTGGTGCCCATGCCGGCGCCCAGCTGGTTGTTGTGCATCCCAAGCAGCACGGTGCTGACGGGGCCCAGGATGGCGGAAACCAGGATGGCGGGCAGCCAGATGACGGGCTTTCTGAGGATGTTGCCAAACTGCAGCATGGAGGTGCCCAGGCCCTGGCTGAGGAGGCCTCCTAAGCCATTGTCTGGGTAGGACAGCACCGCAAAGCCCACCATGTTGGCGCAGCAGCCCACGCAGGCCGCCCCTGCTGCCAGGCCGTCCAGGCCCAGGGAGATGGCGATGGCCGCGGAGCTGATGGGAGCGGTCAGCGCCATCCCCATCACCACGCTGACCACGATGCCCATGGGCAGGGGCTGCAGCCGGGTGGCCTCGTTGATGAAACTGCCCAGGGCCGTCATGGCGCCCATGATGCCAGGCCCCGTGAACCGGGCCGTAAGGCCGCCGACCACAATGGTGAAAATGGGAATCAGCACAATGTCCACCGGGGTTTTCCCGGCGATGAAATGGCCGGCCTCCGCCCCCAGCACCGCCGCCAGATAGGCCCCCACCGGCCCACCCAGCTTGTAGCCCAGGGCGCCGGTAACGGCGGAGGAGAAGATGGACAGGGGCTTCACCTTCAGCCCGTAGGCCACCGCCACACCGATGGCCGCCCCCACTACCGGGGAAGAGGCGCTGATCATATCGGCAAAATCCTTCAAAAAGGCCAAGCCGGGGATTTGGGATAGCTGGGACAAAATAAGGCCGATGATCAGGGAGGAAAACAGCCCCAGGGCCATGGAGCTCAAGGCGTCGATGAAATACCGCTGGAAAAATGCCTGTGCCCGCCTGCTGCCTGTCTGTGTCATGCTGCCCTCCACAAAATGCCGGTGTTCCTGGTCATTATATGCGCCTGCAGCCAAAAAGCAAAGGAATCCGCCCTGTTCTGCTGATTTTTGGGGAGACCGCGGCGGCTTTGCTCGCAAGACCCCCTGCCGGTTCAAGAGCAGCAGCGGCGCATGTACTGCGTTGTTTTTGATCTGATCGCGGGGC
>Ga0123334_1004190_pt1 | contig 14864 bp, 11 predicted proteins | sample BiotimSIPDNA_FD_89706 | JGI IMG/M metagenome (GOLD analysis project Ga0123334, IMG submission 89706) | Anaerobic biogas reactor microbial communites from Washington, USA - Biogas_R1 time_0 SIP DNA | ecosystem: Engineered > Bioreactor > Anaerobic > Unclassified | place: Washington, USA... | reverse complement strand
TAATGCCTAAATAGGACAGCGTGGACTCCGAAAAAATCACGCCGGGGATCGCCAGCACCGAACCCGTAATGATGGTGCCGATGGCATTGGGAAAGATGTGCTTGAATATCAGCCGCATGTCGTTGGCGCCCAGCGTGCGGGCAGCCAGGATATACTCCTGCCGCTTGAAGCGATAGAACTGCATGCGCACACGCGATGCCATGCCCACCCATCCTGTCATGACATAGGCAAACAACAGGGATATCAGCGCCCCCACCTTGGCCGCTAAGTGCATCTTAAACAGCGTGACCACCACCAAAAACGGAACGGCCGACAGCACGTCAGAAATACGCTCCAAGATAATGTCAATCGTGCCGCCAAAGTAGCCTTCCACTGCGCCGTACATGGCGCCGATGAAAAAGTTAATCAGCGACACGCTGATCGCCAATAGAAAAGACAAGCGCGCCCCGGAGGCCAAGCAGGTGAAAATATCCTGACCATAGATGTTGGTGCCGAACAGGAACACCGGCTCAAAGCCGTTTTTGAACTTGAAAAACTCATAATAGTCCACGCGTACTTTGTAGCCGGATTGGTTTTTCTGCGCATAGACATACCAGCTTTGTCCGTCTGCGCCGCCGTCATCGCCGACAAGGCGAAGGCTGTTGTAATCGGCCTGGCTGGCATTGGCGGTAAGCATATAGTTGGGGATGTGCTTGCCATTTTCGTCATACAGCGCACGCCCGTCCGACGTGGGCGAGGGATTGGCCAGCTTGTACCACAGGTTGGCGCCCATGTTGCCCATCACATAGTTGGTCAGGTATGTCTGCTGCAGCGGATAGATGACCTGGATGCCTGTTTCATCCTGATACTGTTGCAGAGCACGGTATTCATCAGCCGTCAGGTTGGCATAGATATAGCCTACTTTGCCGTAGGAGTCCACTTCCATGCTGTAGTAGGTCAGGCCGTTAGCATCCACGGTGGGTTCGGAGATGTTGCGCACCACCTCACGGCCCGTTTCAATACCTATGCTGGTGAAATAATCATAACCGGCCTGCGTTTCGCGCTGGTTCTTAAAGCCATCCCAGATGCCCAAGCCGGACAGCGCCGGGTTTTTGGGCAATACCGTCTTGTAGAACCCATCGCGGAAGTTTACATCGTAGTCAGAGATCATCGGTACAATCAACGCAAACAGCAGCAGCAGCACGATGAGTATTGCTGCGACCACCGCGCTTTCATTCTTGCGGAACCTAAGCCATGCATCCTTAAAATAGCCAATGGGCTTGGTTTCAAACTTGACATCGTGGAGGCGCTCATCCTTGTGCGCAAAACGCAGCTTTTCGCGCGGGATGGCGGGCATTTCGTTTCTGTTGCTCATTTTTTGGACCCCATTCTGATTCGCGGATCAATGATGCCGTAGCTGATATCGATCACAATGCCGGACGCCAGGCCGATGAACGTATAGAACACCGTCAACGCCATAAAGAAGTTATAGTCGCGAACATTGACGGCAGAAACGTACAGGCTTCCTACCCCCGGGATAGCAAAGATCTTCTCAATGATCAGTGAGCCGCCCAAAATGCCGATGAACTCACCAATAATCATAGGCAGAATGACCACCATGGCATTGCGCAGCGCATGCCGTGAGGTGGCCTGCGCCTTGGTCAGGCCCTTGGTACGCGCCAACAGCATGAACTCGCTGGTCAATACTTCGCTCAGTTCCGCACGGGTATAGCGGGTCAGTCCGGCCGTGACGCCAAAGCCCAGGGAGAGAATGGCCGGCATCATACTTACCAGCATCCGACCGCTAAAGAATGCCGCATTCTCCAGCGATTCAATGGTCAGCGGAAACCAACCCAGTTTATAGCAGAAAAGGTATTGAACAATAAAAGCATATACATAGCTGGGCACTGAAATAAACACAACAACCAGCGTGGATACCACATGATCCTGCCAGCGGTTTTTTTTCAGTGCAGCATAAATTCCAAACCCAAGCCCCAACGGGATAGCCAGCAGGATGGAGTAGAGGTTCACCAGCACCGTGTAGGGCAGTTTTTGCACCAATACATCCCACACGTTGAGCGCTTCGTACATCTGCTCTCCCACGCCCCAGTCCCAGTGGAGGAACACATTTTTCAGCAGAAGAAAATACTGCACAAGCAGCGGCTTGTTGTACCCCATCGCTTCTCGTTTTGCCAGAATCAGATTGACGTCCCGCCCCATTTCCCGTATGGCCGGCAGCGGGAGCATTTTGATTAGAATAAAGCATATCGTCATGATGATGAACATGGTAAGGAACATCAGCAAAATACGCTTTACAATGTATTTGCCCATTGTGCGCATTGGTCCACTCTCCCTAACTAAAAACGCTTACCCACCGGCTGCACACAGGGCGGGGTGTTTCCACCGCCCTATGCGCAACCTTGGCGCGCAATGGGCACGGGCGGTAAAAACCGCCCATGCCCACGCTATCCTTGCAGCCCCTAGGCCGCTAAAGGATTAGTATTCCAGCGTGTTGTTGGCAATGTAATCTGCCCACGCTGCATCATCATAGTTGTATGTCATGAAAGGAATGCCGCCGAAGCCTACCAGCTGCAGATAGGTATCCACAGGCAGGTTGACTTTCTGGGACTCTAAGGAGGCCACGTTACGATAGTATACCGGCGTGGTCACATAGTAGGACAGGTAGGCTTGCTCCATCTTGGCATAGAACGCATTGCGGGTTTCGTAGTCATAGTCCGCAAACTCTCCCAGTGCACCAATGATGGTGGTTACCTCCGTGCTATTGTTAGCCCACAGCGTCCAGTTGCGCAGAGAGTCAGTGACTTCCTTGCCGTCCACGGTGTAGGTCAGCATGATCTTGGTGGTGTCAAAGCCGATTTCCATCTGATTGCCGGAACCGTCCGAAGCATCGGTGTATACCTGGGCCATCATGCCAAACGGCGCCAGGGCTGCACCGCCCCAAGTGGTGAAGATCATGTCCGCACCGCCAGAGTACATGGTCTCGTAATAGTCAGGGTCAACCGTCATCTTCAGGCTCAGCTTGCCTTCAAAGCCGGAACCCTTGACCGCTTCCTTAACCTGGGTGTCCAGATAGGTGAACATCTGCACATAGACAGTGTCAGAGTTGTACACACGGAAGTCAATCTCTACCGGGCTGACGCCGTCATAGATACCGGCGGCAACGGCCTTGTCATAGGCGACCTTCATCAGTTCCTGCGCGGCAGCCATGTCATAGCCGGTCATCGCGGCATAGGCATCATCCAGCGTGGCATACTCCTTGCCCTCGCCGTATTCCACGCCGTACAGTTCTACCAGCGCCTGCTTGGCAGGTGCGCTGTCACGGTACAGGGCGCCGGTGAAGGGGTTGTAAGCATACATGTAGTTCAGCAGGCCGTAGCCGGCAGAGCCAGCGGCTGTATAGGCAGTGGCAAATTCCTCGCGGTCCAGCGCCAGGGCAAACGCCTCACGGAACTCATCAATCACCACAACCTGGCTGTTGGTGCCATGCTCCAGCAGCTTTTCATAGTTAGTGTTAAAGCTGATTTTGGTAGTGTAGCTTTGCGGCTCGTAGCTGATATACTTGCTGGAAGCGTACTTCTCCATGTCAGCTGCCACCAGGCCCACGGTGTCCAGCTCGCCCTTCAGGAAAGCCAGCAGACGGGTAGCCTGCTCCGCAATCACAGTATAAACGATGCGGTCGGTCTGGTACTGGCCAGCATACTTGTCAGACTTATAGCCAAACCAGGTGTCGTTGCGCTCCAGCGTAAACTGCTTGTCCAGTTCGAAATAAGTCAGCTTGTAGGGGCCGTAGCCAATGCTCTTTTCCAGCGTGGTGCAGTAGTCGGTGGTGACCTTTTCTGCCTTGTCCTCGGAATCCACTTCGGCGCCGCTGGCATCATAGAACGTCTTGCACTCTTCATACAGAGGCTTGTACACCAGCCAGGTGCTGGAGAGGTTATAAGGCATGTAGAAGCTAGCTTCTTCCACAGGCTTGTTCAGGATGATGTCGATGGTGTAGTCGTCTACCTTCTTCAGGCCCACAGAATCCCATGGAGTCTCGGGAGCAACCGAGCCGGTGGCCAGATACTGCCCGGCATAACTTTCATATGTCTGGCCCGCTGCCAGATAATTGTCGTACAGATACTTGGCGGAGACCCATGCCTCATCGGCTTTCTCGTCTTCCACGCCCAAGTCACGGTACATCACATCATCAGTGACGCTGATGTACTGGGCTGCTTCGTTGCCCTCGGCATCCAATGCGCCAGCCAGGCCCCAGAAGCCGTACATGTCCACGTACACTTCCTGGCCTGCGGCCAGCAGATCCGCTGCAACGGCATCGCCTAACGGGGCATACGCCATCTGACCGGCATAAAGGTAGTTTTTGGCATTGACGATGTCAAAATCGCCATCGTAGAACGAGTCCGCGCGGCGGTTGAGCATCTTGGGGTTGAGCTGCTGCTGCATGGAATAGATGTAGTCATCCGCGGTGATTTTCTCACCGTTTTCCCACACGGCATCCTGGTTGAGCGCAATGCGCCAGGCCTTGTTGGCATCGCCCTCGGCAACGCCGTACTGGCCGACATATTCCGCCGTTACATCCACCGGGAACTCCGCGGCCATTTCCGGGATGACCGAATAGCCGTCCTTTGTGGAGTTGAGTGCAAAGGTGTAGAAACCGCTGGTGATGTAGCTCCTGATGATGTCATCATCGGAAGTCTCCCAGGTATGGGGGTTCCAGTCCAGGCCGCCACCCATGGCGGTCATGGCGGTGTTGTAGGTGTACACCTTTTCGTCGGTGTGGTCTTTGCCGGCTTCGCCTGCATAGACATCGGTGGTCACCTCGCCGCTGGAACCGCCTTCGGTCTTCACGGTGGTGACTTCACCAGCATTGAATGTACGCTCACCAGGATCGTACGTCGCGGCCGGCGTAAACGTGCTTTCCGCCAATGCGGAAAAGCCCGAGAACACCAGCAGCATGGCTGTGATCACAGAGATGATTCTTTTCATTTTGAGATTTTCCTCCTCTTTTTTACCAATTCTTCTTAACGAAGTGAACGGTTATAAAACATTATACAATATCCGTTCCTCGAATGCAATCGCGGCCTTGGGCCGCTGATGCGGGGTAAACCTGCTTTTGCATCTTTCGCCGGGTATTTCCTGTCAATTATTATGTCTGTTTTGCAGTTGTATTTGATTTAAAAAAGAGAAAAAGGGCAATCTGCGTTCCATTTTTTCCAACTGTGTATAATCCCCAACAGAAAATAAAACCCATCTAACAAATCCGGGTAATACATCGTCTAATAAATGAAGGGGGGTGAGAAACACATGGGCGCTATTTGTGGCCAGGATAGCACCAAAGTCCAATGGCTGGAGGACATCGTTAAACGATACGAAACGCCGCTCAAACGCATATGCTTTCTGTACCTCCGGGATCTGTCCCTGGCGGAGGATGCGGTGCAGGAAACTTTCCTGAAGGCCTATCAGGCCGCCGATACCTTCCGCCGGGAGAGCAGTGAGCAAACCTGGCTGATGCGCATCGCCATCAATACCTGTAAGGACATGCGCCGGGGCACCTGGTTCCGGTATGTGGAGCGAACCATTACCTTAGACATGTTGCCTGAACCCGCCCAGCCCTGCACGGAGGACGACAGCCTGCTCACCATCGAGGTGATGAAGCTGCCCCGCAAGCAGTTGGAGGCGGTACTTCTCTACCATTATCAGGGCATGACGGTGTATGAAACCGCCCAGGCGCTGGGCATCACCGCGCCGTCCCTGTCCGCACGGCTGAAAAAAGCCTATGACAAACTGCGCAGCACGCTGAAAGGAGCATGAAAGAATGCGGCAAGATAACATCAAGCGCAGCCTGGACGCCCGGCTTTCCGGCATCCAGGCCGGCCAGAACACCGCTTGGCAGGTGCTGCTGGCAGCACAACAAAAGGAGAAACCCATAAAAAAGAAACTGTCCTTTGCGCTGGCCGCAACGCTGGCGCTGATACTGGCCGGCGTTGCCTTAGCCGCCGGGCTGGATGTATTTGGCCTTTTCAAAAAGGATGAGGTCAGGGGCAAGCAGTTGGAGCAGCTGTCCGAAGTGGCCCAAACCTACGCCCAGACCACCACATTCCCCGCCCAGGAAGAAAAAGCTCCGGAAAAAGAAGCCCCGCAGGATGAATATCAACGGCTGATTGCCCTGCAGCAGGCGCAAACGATTGAGTTTACCTTGCAGCAGGCGTATGCCAACGACAAGAGCATCTCCCTGTCCTATACGTTGAAAGACGCTGCACACAAAGTAAGTTACCACGAGGGCGTGCCCTCGGGCAACTTTGAATGGCTGCATGAGGACAACGGCCGCTGGGCTGACACGCATATGCTCAACACGGACGATGCGGAACTCAACCGGAAAGTAGCCACGCACCTGAACCAGCCCGGCAGTCACTACATCGTTACACAAAGCGCGGGCGTGGGCGATGGCGCGTCCCTGACCGATGGCACAGACCTGCCCATCCGGGACAGCCAGATCAAAATCCTGGAGGATGGCTCGGTGCAAGGTTACATGACCTGCCGCATACCGGACGGTGTGTCCGCCGACAAGCCTCTTGAGGTGGAGCTTATCATTGGCTACGGCTCCATGGTGATCTGTCAGGAGGAGACGGGGCACAAAACGGCCATTGTGAGCAACCCCGCCGACAAGGGCATGAAGCGCATCCACTTTACCGTCGCACGCAGCGGCAAAACCACCTCCCTGTCCGGCGCACTTACCCATGAAGCCAATAGCCCGGAGGACAGCTACACCGCCCAGGCCCAGGTATTCCTGTCGCCGGTGAATGTCATAGGCGCTGTGACCATCAAAGGCTCCCAGGTCTGGGTAGATTCCTGGCAGGCTGCTTTCGAGATGCAGGATGGGGCCACCACGGTAGACCGCATCTATGACTATGTGCTCTATGCCGGGGAACAGCCCTATGCCAACCGTGGCGGCAGCATCTCCCTTGCGAATAATGGCGATATCGTCATCGGCTTAGACTTTGATGCCCCGGCATCCGGCCAGCCCCTGACCCTGCGCCCTGTCTACCGGGATGGAGAAGCGCCGGGCGAAGCGATTCCTCTGCAATAACAAATACCCCACCCTGCCGCCGGGGGCTGCTGCACCATCAGCGGCCCCTTTGCATTACCGGCAACGGCATTTATAATGGAAATACAGCAAAGAGGGGGCACCGGATGGCACAGGCCGGGCATACGGTATCACCCAACAGCACCCCTGCACAGAACAGGCCGGTATTTACGCGCGCCCTGCCGTTGGGGTATGATAGTTACAGAATCAGGAGGTGGAAACAATGTTGGAATACCGCTTTGACGTACAAATGCTCATCGAAGGCACCGATCTTAATGAGGACAAGGTTGCCGCCTATATCACCGAGCACTTTGACGGCGATTCGCTGCTGGTGGTGGGCGATGAGGAGTTGCTTAAGGTGCACTTTCACACCAACGAGCCGTGGGACACCCTGAAATACTGCGCCTCGCTGGGCGATATCTATGACATCATTATCGAAAATATGCAGCGCCAGGCCGATGACCTGGAGGGCTGATGGAGGAACGGACATGGACTATGCAAAGGAATCCCTGAAAAAACATGCGCAGTGGCGCGGGAAGATCGAGGTTGTACCCGTAGCGCCGGTGACCACCAAGGAAGATTTGTCGCTGGCCTACACGCCGGGCGTGGCCGCGCCGTGCTTAGAAATCCAAAAGGATGTGAGCAAAAGCTATGACCTGACGCGCCGGTGGAACCTGTGCTTAGTGGTGACCGACGGCACGGCGGTGCTGGGCCTGGGCGATATCGGCCCGGAGGCCGGTATGCCGGTGATGGAGGGCAAGTGCGTGCTGTTCAAGGCCTTTGGCGGCGTGGATGCCTTCCCGATGTGCATCAAATCCACCGATGTGGACACCATCGTGGAGACCATCCGCCTGATATCCGGCTCCTTTGGCGGGGTCAACTTGGAGGACATCGCCTCGCCGCGCTGCTTTGAAATTGAGCGCAAGCTAAAGGAAGTCACCGACATTCCCATCTTCCATGACGACCAGCACGGCACGGCCATCGTGACGCTGGCGGGGCTGATCAATGCGCTCAAGGTGGTGCGCAAGGCACCGGACAAGGTGCGCGTGGTGATCAGCGGCGCGGGTGCCGCCGCCATTGCGATTACCAAGCTGATGCTGTCCTATGGCTTTCAGGACATCCGGCTGTGCGACCGCCGGGGGCTGATCTATGAGGGGCGCGAGGGCGGCATGAACGCCATCAAGGACGAGATGGCCAAAGTGACCAACCTGAACAAAGAGCAGGGCACGCTGGCCGACGCGCTGAAAGGCGCGGACGTGTTTATCGGCGTATCGGCGCCCGGCACCGTCACCACCGACATGGTGCGTAGCATGGCGAAGGACGCCATCGTGTTTGCTTGCGCCAACCCGGTGCCGGAGATTTTCCCGGACGAAGCCAAGGCCGGCGGCGCGCGCGTGATTGCCACCGGGCGCAGCGATTACCCCAATCAGATCAACAACGTGCTGGCCTTCCCCGGCGTGTTCCGCGGCGCATTTGACGTGCGCGCAAGCGACATCAACGACGCCATGAAGGTGGCCGCCGCCCAGGCGCTGGCCGGGCTGGTGGATGAGGGCGCGCTCAACGAGGAATGCATCATCCCCGCCCCGTTTGACCCGCGCGTGCGCGATGCCGTGGCCGGGGCCGTGGCGCAGGCCGCGCGCGACAGCGGAGTAAGCAGGATATAAGCTTGACCTACCGTATCCCGCTGGTTGAGGACGACCCCGTTATCGCAGGCGAGGTGCAGCATCACCTGACGGGCTGGGGCTATGAGGTGATGGTGCGGGATGGCTTTGACGATTTTGACGCCGAATGGGCGCAGTTGTCGCCGCATTTGGTGCTGTTGGACCTGATGCTGCCCGGGCGCAACGGCTACCACTGGTGCAGGCTCATCCGCCGGGTATCGCAGGTGCCCATCCTGTTTTTGACCTCAGCGGCCGATAATTTGAACGCCATCACCGCCATGGCACAGGGGGCGGACGACCTGATTGCCAAGCCCTTTGACTTGGGCGTGCTGACCGCGCGCATTGAGGCGCTGCTGCGGCGCACCTATGGCTATGCGGCGCCCGCACCGGTGATTGCGCACCGGGGGCTTGTGTATGACGCCGCGCGCGCCACCGCCGCCCATGGCACGCAGGAGGTGGAGCTGACGCGCAATGAAAACCGCATTTTGCAAACGCTGCTGGACAACCGGGGCAGCATTGTATCCCGCGAGGCGCTGATGACTGCGCTGTGGGAGGATGATACCTATGTGGACGAAAACACACTGACCGTCAACGTGGCCCGGCTGCGGCGCAAGCTGGCCGACATCGGCCTGGTGGACTTGATCGAAACCCGCAAGGGGCAGGGCTATTTGCTGTGACCGGGCGGGTGTTTTTGCGCTGGCTGCGTGCGCGCCTTGCGGCGCTGGTGTGGCTGGCACTGGCGGCCTGTATCTTTGCGCTGGTGCTGCATCTGTACCGCGCGCCGGTGCAGGCCGCGCTGTATGCTGGGCTGATATGCCTGGTGCTGCTGTGCCTGGCGGGCGGCGCGGACTATGCGCGCTATCTGGCGCGGCACCGCGCGCTTCAGCGCCTGATGCAGGCATTGCCCGAATCGCTTACGCACCTGCCCGCAGCAAACGGGCTGTTGGAGCAGGATTATCAGCAGCTGCTCACGCAGTTAGCGCAGCTGCACGCGCAGGCCGTGACCGGCCAGGATGCGCGCTATCAGCGGCTGGTCAGCACCATCACGCGCTGGAGCCATCAGATCAAAACGCCGATCTCCGCACAGCAGCTGCTGCTCCAGCGCGTGGACAGCGCGCAGCGCATGCCCTTGCAGGATGAACTAAATAAAATCTCCCGCCAGGTGGATATGCTGCTGAACTACTTTAAATTGGACGCCGGGGCAGATGATTTTCTGTTTGCGCCCACCGCGCTCAAGCCCGTGGTGGCGGAGGCCGTGCGCCGCCATGCGCGGCTGTTTGTGCTAAAGCACCTGCGCCTGACGGTGACCGTGCCGGAGGATGTGCAGGTGGTGACCGACGGCAAGCTGTTGGGCTTTGCGCTGGATCAGCTGATTAGCAATGCTATTAAGTACACGCAGGAGGGCGGTATCACCATCGCCTGGACAGCGCACAGCCGCACCCTGACCGTGCAGGACACCGGCATTGGCATTGCGGCCCAGGATTTGCCGCGCGTGACCGAGCACGGCTTTACCGGCACCACCGGCCATCAGGATACCAATGCCACGGGCATCGGGCTGTACCTGTGCCGCCGCGCGTGCGAGCGCTTGGACATCACGCTTATGCTTGCTTCACAGCCCGGGCAGGGCACCCGCGCGCAGTTGATATTCCCCCTCACCCCGCAGCCCAAGGATTGATACGGATATATTGCAATGTGACAAAAATGTTCGTTTGCGCCCTCCCGATGTAAGGGTTTTGTCCGGCACGTTTGCGCGCCATGCGCTAACATAACACCGTACACTGACACGCAAAGGAGGGACAACATGGCAGTCCTTGATGTACGCAACTTAAAGAAAACCTATACCACCCGCTTTGGCACCAACCGCGTGGAGGCGCTGCGGGATGTTACGTTCAGCGTGGACGCGCGCGAGTTTGTCGCCATCATGGGTGAAAGCGGCTCGGGCAAAACCACGCTGCTGAACATCTTGGCCGCGCTGGACAAGCCCACCTCGGGGCAGGTGCTGCTGGACGGCAAGCCCATGGCCGATATCCCGGACGGCGACCTGGCCAAATTCCGCCGCGAAAACTTGGGCTTTGTGTTCCAAGAGTTTAACCTGCTGGACACATTTTCCATCCGCGACAATATCCTGCTGCCGCTGGTGTTGGCGGGCAATGCCACGCCGCAGGAGATGGAGCAGCGCGTGCGCCCATTGGCCGAGCGCCTGGGCATCCTGGATCTCTTGGACAAATTCCCCTATGAGGTATCCGGCGGCGAAAAGCAGCGCGCCGCCATCGCCCGCGCACTGATCCCCGGCCCGCGGCTGCTGCTGGCTGATGAGCCCACCGGCGCGCTGGATTCGCGCGCATCGGACAGCCTGCTTTCGCTGCTGACCGAGGTCAACCGTCAGGGGCAGACCATCCTGATGGTCACGCACTCCCTGAAGGCGGCCAGCCACGCCGGGCGCGTGCTGTTCATCAAGGACGGCGTCATTTTCCACCAGCTGTACCGGGAGGAAGAGGGCGCCAACCTGTACCAGCGCATTGCCGATACCTTGACGGCGCTGTCCCCCGCGCAGACAGGAGACACGCCATGAAGCGCGGATTGTTTGGCCGTTTAGCCGTGCAGGGCATTTTCCGCAATCGCCGCGCCACGCCGCCCTATATGCTCAGCTGCACCGGCATTGTGATGATGGCATTTTTGATGCAGGTGCTGGCGGGGACGGATTCGCTGACGGAGGTGTACGGCGCGCGCACGCTGCGGCGCACGTTGGAATTTGGCACCGTCATCATCCAGATTTTTGCGGTCATCACGCTGTTTTACACGCACAGCTTTGTGGTGAAGCAGCGCACCAAAGAGTTTGGCGTGTTCTATGTGTTGGGTCTGGAAAAGAAGCACATTGCGCGCATCATGGCGTGGGAAACGATATTGATTATGCTGGTTACCACCGCGCTGGGCATCGGGCTGGGCGTGGTGTTCAGCAAGTTGATGTACCTGATTTTGCTGCGATTATTAGGCACGGGTCTGATGCCGCAGCTGCATTTGCCGACCAGAGCCTTTGTTCAAACCATCCTTTTGTTTGGCGTTATCCACACGCTGACGCTGCTTAACAGCGTCCGGCAGGTGGCCACCTCCCGCCCGGTGGACATGCTGCGCAGCGGCAACGTGGGCGAGAAAGACCCGCCCGCCCGCGTGTGGCTGGCCATCATCGGCACCATCTGCCTGCTGGGCGGGTATGCGCTGTCGCTGACCACCCACGATATGACGTCTGCAGCTTATCGGTTTTTCTTGGCCGTGCTGCTGGTCATCTTGGGCACCTATGCGCTGTTCCTGGCCGGTTCGGTCAGCATCCTCAAGGGGCTGCGGCGCAACAAGCGCTTCTACTATCACTCCCGGCACTTCCATGTGGTGGCGGGCCTGATACACCGCATGAAGCGCAACGCCACGGGGCTGGCCAGCATCTGTATATTGTCCACCATGGTGCTGGTGATGATATCGGCCACAGCCAGCATGTTTATCGGCAAGGAGGGCGCGCTGCGCCGTCAACTGGGGCGGGAGGCGGTATTTACGCTGATTTATACGCAGGACGAAGCGCAGGAAAACTTGGCCATCCAAACCATCCGGGATGTGGCGACAGAGCAGGGCATCCCGGTCAACAACCCCATCACCTACCGCACCCAGGAAGTCTGGGCAACGTTTGATGAGGGCATGACGCGCTCCTACCCTCTGGGTGATTCATCGCTGTACCCCGATGATTCCGATCCTGCTTTCAACGTGCAGTTTACGTTGGCGGACGCTGAGGATTTTACGCGCCTCACCGGACGCACGCAGGCGCTGGCCTCCGGCGAGGCGCTGGCTGTGCCGGTTTCCGCACAGGATTTTGAGTTGCCCGATACCTTCCCGCTGTTTGGCCTGAATGTGCATGTGGTGGAATGGCTGAACAGCGCCTGGCCGGTGCAGCACTTCACCGCTTATGGCAGCCTGCGCATGCTGCTAGTGATGCCTCAGGAAGATACCCGCGCGCTGCACCGCGCCTTTTATGCCGACGTGCAGGAATTGCCCAACCAGCCGGTGCGCGATACCTACCGGTTCAACTACGTTTTTGACACCGGCGACATGGACACCGAGACCGTCTATGCCTTCACGCAGGCCGTGCAATCGCGCATAGCCCATGCATTTCAGGCCGCATATCCCGATAGACCCGTGGCGCTGTCCATGGATCACCTCGTCCTAACAAAAGCGGACTTTAACGCGGTGTACGGCGGGCTGCTGTTTGTGGCGGTGTTCTTAGGGCTGGTGTTTATCATGGCCATGGTGCTGATCATCTACTACAAGCAGGTGTCCGAGGGCTATGAGGATCAGCAGCGCTTTGCCATCCTGCGCCAGGTGGGCATGAGTGATCAGGAAATCCGCCGCAGCATCCGCAGCCAGGTGGTGCTGGTGTTTCTGCTGCCGCTAGCCGTGGCCGGCCTGCACACGCTGATGGCTTTCAACATCGTGCATTACGTGCTGTACATCATGGCGCTGCAGGACACCTACCTGTACGCCTGGACATCCATCGGCACCTTCCTGGTGTTTGCGGTGTTCTACCTGCTGGTGTATATGAAAACCGCACAATCCTATTACAAGATCGTGCGGCCGGATGTTTCATAAACACATTCAGTCGGCCGAAGTGGATAATCAGGGTTCCTCGTCCAAATGCTCAAAGAAATCATCACATTGCACATCCGGCCCCACCAGCGTGCGGTACAGCCCGAACCTGGTGGGGCTGTACCTGCCATGAGCATCCACCTTGTACACGGGGTTGGCGGATCGGTGCTGTTTAAATGCATCCGCGCACACTTGTAGCGCGGTTTGGCCGCCGCGCGCGGCGATGGGCTGCTGCCACTGCATCACGATGGGATTTTCCTTGTACAGGTGTATATATGCTTTCGGCACATCCCATGTGCCATGCTCGGCCGCGCTGTCGGGAAACTGACGGGCGTCACCGGAAGCCTCCAGCGCCATGAGCACCGCACGAGCAGTAATAATATGCGCCGGATGTCCATACTCGCCGCGCAGGTCATGGGTAAGCACCACTTGCGGCTGCAACTGGCGAATAAGCTGGGTAACATGCGCCACCACCTTGTCCTCTCCGCCCCAAGCCGCCTGTACACCTTTCACGCCGCCCTTGCTCGTGTCACAAAAGCTGCCGATGAACGGATAATTTTGAACGCCGGCCGTCCACAGGCCGTTCAACAGCTCGCTGCGGCGCAGATGGTTGGCGCAGGTCATATAAGCCACCGCCACGCGCTTGCCGCGTTCCAGGGCGTAATAGGGGATGGCGCCCCCCAGCCACAGCAGTTCATCATCCGGGTGCGCTACAATGACAAGCAAATCGGCGCGCGTAAGCGGCGGCTGCCACTGCTGCACCCAGTCCGGCGGCTGGGCACCGGAAAACACCTTGAACTCGTTGATGGACACGCTGTGCTCCCCGCCGTACAGTTCCAGTGTCAGCGGTTCATCCCCAGTAAACGGCACATAGCGGTGCGCCAGCCCGGCCCCCTGTCTGCGGTATATCTCCCGCTCGCTCGACTTGACCACCATCTCCTCCGGCTCGGTCTTAAAACACACATACAGGCCGCCCCCCTGCGTGCCGTGCGGGAGCTGCACGGTGAGGATACAATCCTTCGAGCGTCTGTGTGTCCAGGCGCTTTTGTATCGGCCATCCACCGCCTCCGCCCAGGCCGCCTTGGTACCCGGCACCGTCACGCGGCATTTGTGGGTAATCTCCTTGGCCTGCACCGTAGCCGTACCCAGCAGGCACAACAGCGCACCCACCAGCAGAATTTTGAAGGAAAAACGCATACAATTTCTCCATTCCGTTCGCGTTAGGAAATCCCATCCTTCCCGCGCTGTCCATCATAGCACGCCCCGCCCGTAACGAAAAGATGCTGCGCATCCAGTTTTTGCCTTAGCGACAATGCCGTCACTGCATCGAAAAGGGGGCATTCCCTGGTAAGCGTCAAACGCCCTTCTTAACCCTACACCCCTCCGGCGCATTGATTGGCAGCAACATCGCTACCTGCTCCGCCGAACCCATGTCCAGCTTCGGCGCCTCGCGCATCAACCAAGCGAGATAGCGGTAGGGATCCAGTCCGTTT
>Ga0123334_1004186_pt1 | contig 14871 bp, 8 predicted proteins | sample BiotimSIPDNA_FD_89706 | JGI IMG/M metagenome (GOLD analysis project Ga0123334, IMG submission 89706) | Anaerobic biogas reactor microbial communites from Washington, USA - Biogas_R1 time_0 SIP DNA | ecosystem: Engineered > Bioreactor > Anaerobic > Unclassified | place: Washington, USA | collected... | reverse complement strand
TGTGGCTGGGGAACAGGTTCTACTACTCCATATACTCGAGTCTCCAGGAAAACTACGCCAGGAGGAGCAAGCTCAACGAAGGCGAGGTAGCGGGACTCATGGGAAGACAGTCGACGCCCTTCGGTGCGCTGCTGAGACGTGAATGGTGGTACTTTCTGAAGGTTCCCGCCTTTACCTTCAACGGCTTCGGCAACGTGATCATCTTTCCGATACTCCTGGTGATAGCGGCCGTGGCCGGTCAGACCGACGAGCTGGGACAGATGATAAAAATTCTCGAGAATTACAGGGAGATATTCCTTCCGATGGGTATCCTGGTAGCAACGCTGGCCGGTGGAATAAACGGACTGGCAACGTCCATATTCAGTCGCGAAGGCAAGTTGATCGAAGAGTTGAAAACCCTGCCGGTTGGTGTTTCTGAGATAATGAAAGCGAAGTTCATCCACGTCGAAACACTCAGTATGATAGGACCGCTTTCGGCCGCGATCGCACTGGGAATAATAATGAAAATCTCATTGCTGGAGGGACTTCTGATCTTCGCCATAAGCGCTCTGGCGGTAACTTTCCTGAACATGATACAGATGCTGATCGATGTGGTGAGGCCATACCTGCACTGGGACAACCCCCAGAAGGCCATGAAGCAGAACCTGAACGTCGCCCTCTCGATACCGGTGGTCTTCGGTTTCGTCGGCGGCCTGGGTTACCTGACCTATCTGTTGAGAAACACCCTGTCCGGCTGGGTGATGGCTCTCATGATAGCCGCAATATGCGTCGCCGGAACGGTAGCGTTATGGCCAGTGCTCATGAGAAGGGCAAAGGCCCTTCTGGACAGAGATCTCTCGCTGTCATGAAGTGATAAACTTGTACCAAAGGGAATGTGCGCGGGAGGCCATATATATGGAAAATATGTACCAGTTCGAGAAAAAAGAAGCGATACGGAGGCTGAACTCCAGAGAAGAGGGGCTCTCTTCTGTAGAGGTCAGGGAGAGACTCGTAAAATTCGGCAGGAACGAACTGAGCGAGAAAAACAAGAGAAGCCCGTGGAAGATACTTCTCACCCAGTTATCATCGGTGATGATCATAATACTGATCGCCGCGGCCGTTATAACGGCCTTCATCGGCGAGGTCCGGGACACGATAGTTATACTGGCGATAGTTGCGCTCAACACTATACTCGGCTTCTCCCAGGAGTACAGGGCTGAAAAGGCCATGGCCGCCCTGAAAAAGCTTTCCGTTCCGAAAGTGAAGGTGAGACGCGAGGGCAAAACGGTCGAGATAAGCGCGGTCGAAGTCGTCCCGGGTGATATAGTGATCCTGGAGGCTGGCAACATAGTTCCCGCCGATATGCGCCTCATCGAAACCAGTAACCTCAAAATACAGGAATCGGCCCTGACGGGCGAATCGGAAGCGGTAGATAAACACAGCGAGATAATAGAGGATAAGAACCCGGCGCTGGGCGACAGGAAGAATATGGCCTACTCGAGCACCGTTGTCACTTACGGCAGGGGTACGGGAATCGTAACGGCGACCGGTATGAGCACGGAGATCGGTCGAATCGCCACTATGATACAGGATACCCGCGAAGGCCAGACGCCGCTCCAGAAAAACCTCGACCAGCTCGGCAGGGTTCTGGCGCTTCTGGCGATGGGCATCGTCGCCGTCATCTTCGTGATGGGGCTTCTCAGGGGAGAAGAGCTCGAGCTTATGTTCCTGACAGCCGTATCGTTCGCCGTAGCCGCCGTTCCGGAAGGACTTCCGACAGTAGTTACGATAGCGCTTGCCCTGGGCGCCCAGCGGATGCTCAAGAAAAATGCTCTAATACGCAAGCTCATGGCCGTCGAAACCCTCGGCTCAGTAACGGTGATATGCTCGGATAAAACCGGAACGATAACCGAGAACAGGATGCGCGTAACCCTCCTGGAGATGGCCGGGCGGAGACTAGATTTTGGAAAGGAAGACGAACCAGATCCCGATGCGCTCCCGGAGGATGATAACAGAGCGCTGGAGATAATGCTAACCGGAGGGGCGCTCTGCAACGACGCCACCATAAAGCCACCGGTTCACAAAAGACAACAGGTGGATATGATAGGCGACCCGACGGAAGGCGCGCTGGTCTATGCGGCCTACAGGGTCGGAATGGAAAAGAGCGATCTCGAACAGGCGATGCCCAGAGTTCTCGAAAAGCCTTTCGACTCCGAAAGAAAGAGGATGACTACGATACACGCCATCGAATCAGATCCGGCCGGTGCTGTCGCTGCAGATGTTCCCGAACACTTACGAGAACATGGAATAGAGAAATACGTCGCCTTCACCAAGGGGGCCGTCGATTCGCTCATGGAAGTGTGCGACAGAGTTCTGGAAGGCGACGAGATACACCCGCTAGACGAAGAGTGGAAGAGTAGAATCGTGGAGACCAACAACTCGATGGCCTCCAACGGCATGCGCGTGCTCGGCATGGCCTTCAGAGCGGTCGAAGAGAGCGAAGTCGGGCAGAAAACCGTGGAGGAGAGAGATCTGATCTTCATAGGGATGTTCGGTATGATGGACCCGGCAAGGGAGGGTGTCAAAGAGTCGGTCGTAACCGCCAAAGGGGCCGGGATACGCACTATAATGATCACCGGCGACCATCCCCTGACGGCCGGATATATCGCCGCCAGTCTGACGATGATAGACGACAAATCCCAGGTCAAAACCGGCCGGGATGTAGAGCTGCTGTCCAACGACGAACTCGACAGGGTCACGGCCTCAACTTCAGTGTACGCGAGGGTAGCCCCGGAACACAAATTGAAGATAGTCGGCTCGCTCCAGAGGCAGGGCAACGTAGTGGCCATGACCGGCGACGGCGTGAACGACGCGCCGGCCTTGAAACAGGCCGACATAGGCGTGGCGATGGGCATAACCGGAACGGATGTGACCAAAGAAGTAGCCGACATGGTGCTGACCGACGACAACTTCACCACTATCGTCTCGGCTGTACGCGAGGGAAGGACTATCTACGACAACATACAGAAGTTCATAAGATACATACTGGCCTCGAACTTCGGCGAGATCTGGGTAATGCTCCTCGGTCCGTTCATGGGCATATCTCTGCCGCTCGCACCACTCCAGATACTGTGGATAAACCTTGTGACCGACGGGTTTCCAGCGCTGGCTCTCGCTGTCGAACCGCCCGAAGACGACATAATGAAGCGGCCTCCCAACCCTTCGCAACAGCACGTCTTCGCCAACGGGGGCTGGATGGTGACGCTGATAGGTCTCATTCTGGCGGTCTTCTCGCTGGGTATAGGCTACATATACTGGCTTGGCGATAGCAACGGTCCGTGGAGAACGATGATCTTCTCGACGCTGGTCTTCTCGCAGCTCTTCCTGGTGATGGCGATAAGATCGAGAAAGAAATCGGTGTTCAGGACTAGCCTGCGCACCAACAAATTCTTCGTGCTGGCCGTGGCCGGAAGTTTCCTGCTGCAACTGAGCGTCATCTACGTTCCATTTATGCAGAGACTCTTCTCGACACAGCACCTGGGATTGATCGATCTGGTCATCTCGATCGCGCTGGGAAGCGCCATACTCTGGTTATACGAAATAAAGAAAGCCTTCTCTGCGAGAAGACGTTCCTGACGCTGACCGTAAAATGAGAAGAGCGAGAGGAAGAGAGAGGGAGAGACTGAAGAGATGAGATCCCGTTTAGTAATCCTGAATAGGATCATTTCAGGGCAGGCTTCACGGGATGACAGTGCATGAGCATTCGCGCGATGACAACCCCTTCGCGTCATCTGACAAGTTCCTAGTAAGGATCCCGGTCTTTCCTCCTCAGAAAGAACGGAACGAGATCCCGTACAGGGTGTTCCTGAACTGGATCTAGATATAACTAACAAAGAAAAAGCCCCGGTTATTCCGGGGTCTTTTTTCGTTTTGTTCAGTAACAATTGTACTAACATTACTGGTGGCGGCGGTCAGAATCGAACTGACGACTCTGCGGGTATGAACCGCATGCTCTAGCCAGCTGAGCTACACCGCCTGAAAATGGTAGCGGGGACAGGATTTGAACCTGTGACCTTTGGGTTATGAGCCCAACGAGCTGCCAGACTGCTCCACCCCGCACCGTATGTCAAAATCTCTTGTATATGAATGACCTGCTTTTCTGCTTGCATGGTGCCGGGGATGGGAATCGAACCCACACGGAGCCCTCGCCCCAACGGATTTTAAGTCCGTTGCGTCTGCCAGTTTCGCCACCCCGGCAACCGTAAACTATGATAACATCACCCCTAGACCTTGTCAAGCAATCTAGAGCTCCACAGTTTGAAGGTTTGCCGGTATCTCTATCTGGAATTCATACTGGAGTTCTTCCGCGAGGTTTTCGAGCGCGGCCTCATCACCGTGTACGTAGATTAATTTCTCAGGTTCGAGTCTTCTCGGTAATTCTAGAAGCTCCTGGTAATCGGCATGACCGGAGAAGTTGAATATATCTATGTTTTTGCATTTCATATCTATGGTTTCCTCTCCAAGGGTTATCTGTTTCTCGCCGCCCTTGTGAGCCTGCAGCACTCTGTAGCCGTCGGATTCAGGGCTCTGGTAACCCATGAAGAAGATACCGTCGTGCTCGCTCTGGAGCATTTCTCTGGCGAATATGTAGGACAGGGTCTCTTCCACTAACATCCCGGCCGAGAAGACGAAGATCGCCGGTTCGTTCGAGAAGAGGAGTCTTTCTATGTTCTTCGGCGCCACGGTGACCATTTTCTGGAAGTTTTGCATGAACCATTTCCTGTCTTTGTCGCTGATTCTTTCGTAGTTGCTCATGTACAGGTTGCTGATCGAGGCCACCATTCCGTTGGTGTAGATCGGCACGGTCGGGATCTTTCCTCTTTCCATGAGCCCCATGAGCATGTAGATCGTTTCCTGGCCCCTGCCCAGCGCGAAGACGGGAAGAAGAACCCGACCTTTGTTTTCGAGTACCCTCTTAACTGACTTGCTCAGTCTCTCGATTTCGCTGAAACGTGTGATTAACTGGTTTTCCTTCGAGCCATAGGTACCTTCCGATATTAGAGTTTCGACCTTAAGCGGCGGCTGGGCCGGCGGTATAGTCAGCTGCTGTGAGAGGGAAAAGTCGCCCGAGTACAGTATCCTGTGCCCGTTGTGTTCGAGGTATATCGAAGCGGCTCCCATGACGTGACCGGCCGGGTAGAGCGCTACTTCTATGGTGTCGTCAATCGTGTATCTCTGGAAATACTCCATGGGGTAGATGCGGCGTTTGAGTTCGTTGACCTCCCCGTGGTTGTAGAGAACGGGCTGCTCGCCGTCTTTCTCGTTTTTCTTTTTCATCACTTCTACGGAGTTCTGAAGAATCCTCAGGGCCAGCCCCTTGTTCTCCTGGGCCATAAGGACGGGAGCTTTGGGCCATATGGTAGAGATATACGGCAATGAAGATATATGATCGTAGTGGGAATGAGAGATGATTATAACATCGATATCGTCTATTGTGTCGAGTTCGGGCAGCGAGTCGTAGCCTTCTTTCACAGGGTGCCTCCCCGCGTCGATAAGTATCTTCTTCCCGTTAAGGCTCAAGAGGTAAGAGTTTGCCCCTATCTCCCTGCCGCCACCCAGCGGTGTAAATGTCATTGCAAATTTCCTCCTTTTTTGTCAAGTCAATTCTAACAAAGAAGAGGGGAATTAACTTGAAGACAATTTGATAAAATAGCTTTGTTCCGAAAAAAGAAGGTGATTATATGGATCAGGATTGGACCGTCGTACTGGATTTTGCTTACCTGTCTATCCTGCTGGGAGTTGCTTCTGTCCTCAAAAGGATTCTCACGCCTCTGAGCAAGATTCTTATTCCGAATTCGGTTATAGCGGGCTTTCTGGGAATTCTCCTGGGACCGGAGGTTCTGAAACTGATACCTTTTTCTTACGACCGTCTTGGAAATCTCGTTTATCACCTGATGGCCGTCGGTTTCATCGCCATCGCGCTGAAGAAGACCAGGCGTTCGACGGCAAAGTCGTCCGTCAACACCGGCTTTTTGATAAGCATATCCTATGCCCTTCAGGGGTTCGTTGGATTCATAATCGGCATAGCGCTGGTGGGGCTCTTCTTCAAGGATCTCTTCCCGCCTTTTGGTCTGTTGCTGGCTCTCGGTTTCGCTCAGGGTCCCGGACAGGCTTATTCTCTCGGCAGTCAGTGGGAGGCTCTCGGATTCACCGGCGGCGGTGCGGTCGGGTTGAGCGTGGCCACCCTCGGTTTTCTCTGGTCGGCCTTCGGCGGTATCGTGATGCTCAACACGATGGTTTACAGAAAGAAACAGATAGGGATCCAGATAGAAAGACCTACCGTGAGGAAAAGGATCGAAGCGACGATAAGGGACTTCGAGTTCTCCGATATCGACGGCTTCACGATCCAGATTCTGGCGGTTGGCATCGTCTATCTGGCCACGTACCTTTTCCTGAAGTGGTTCACCGGCCTGATAGGAGGACTGGGTACTTTCGGGGAGACTTTCGCCCAGGTGTTGTGGGGCTTCCATTTCGTCATCGGGGTTCTATTTGCAATGGCCTTCAGGGCGATATACGAAAAATTCCGGAAGTCCGGGAAGTATGAAACCGAGTATATGAACGATTTTCTGCTTCAGAGAATCGGCGGCGGTGTCTTCGATTTCATGGTTGCGGCCTCGATCGCCGGAATCTCCTTCTCGGTCATTCAACACTACATCTGGCCGGTAATAATTCTCACCACCATCGGTGGTCTCTTCATCGCCGGCTACTCCATCTGGTTCGGCAAGAGGATATACGAGAAGGCTCCCCTGGAACACATAGTGACCTTTTTCGGAATGCACACCGGAACTCTATCGACCGGGATGGCTCTTCTGAGAGAGGTCGATCCCACGTTCGAAACGGGTACGGCCGAGGATATGGTTTTCGGGAGCGGATTGGCGCTTTTCCTCGGGATCCCGATGCTCATACTTTTGAACATTCCGATACTCGGTTACAGAGAAGGCAAACCAATATACTATCTGTACTTCCTGCTGGGTCTGGCAGCGTATATATTGGTGCTGTACTTCTTCTGGTTCAGGAAGGCCAGAATAAGAAAACGGGAAAAAGCTAATTGATGTTTCAAAACATTAACTGAAAGGGTGATTCGATGAGAAGGTTAGTAATTGTAGTTTTGTTCGCGTTTCTTGCGATCGCGGTCGTCGCGAGCGATTTAAGGCTGTTTTACGGCAACCCGCATTCACATACATCTTATTCCGACGGCACGGGTACGCCCGAAGAGGCCTACGAATACGGCTCAAAAGTTCCCGGACTCGACTTTCTGGCAGTTACCGATCACGGTTATTACTTCGTTCAGACTCTTCCCGACGGAAGGGACAAGCTGACCGCCACGATCGAAGCGGCGCAGAAAGCTACTACGGGGTCTTTTCTAGCCTTTGCCGGTTTCGAATGGACGGCGACCGGAACGGGCCATATAAACGTTTACGGAACGCAAGACTGGACCGACAGAGTCCAATCGGACCTGTGGCAGCTGTACGACTGGATTATCGAAAGGAAGGCCGTGGGACAGTTCAATCACCCTATCACGATGTTTGGAGATAATTTCAAGCAGTTCCATTACGTTCCTCAGGCCGATCTTTATGTGAATCTGATAGAGGTCGGAAACGGTAACTGGTGGCAAAACGAGACGATCTCGCAAGAGATGTTCCAGGCTTACCGGCTGGCCCTGCTAAAAGGCTGGCACCTCGGCGCCACTCTCGGACAGGATAACCATAAGCCCAACTGGGGCGGCGCGAACGATTCAAGAGCCGTCGTTTACGCTTCCGGTCTTACCCAAGAGGAGATCCTCAAAGCCTTCAGCGAGCGCAGAGTATATGCCAGCGAGGACAGAGATATCCTTCTCTCCTTCTCGGCTGACGGCGGCTTCATGGGCGATATCCTTCACGATCTGGAGGAGATCAACCTCAAAGTCTCGATAAAAGATGAAACCGGGGACGATCTGGAATTTGTCGAGATCTACTCGCGAACGGGTCTTCTCGCTCATTTCGACGTGAACGATTCGCTCTTCGAGATGGAGCTCCGGCTGGATATAGAGACCGGTTATGAATACTTCTTCGTGTACGCGAAGGCCAGGGACGGTGAAGAAGTGGTTTCCTCGCCCATCTGGGTTCAGAGAAGCGATCCCGTTCACCTTTACAATCCGGCCGTTCATCCCTCGAACGTCAAGCCGGGAGAGGAAGTGACCCTTTCCTTCCAGATCTCGAACACCTCCTCGCAGGAGGCCTCGACCACTCTAGAACTGCGCAATCTTCACGGCGTGATCCTTCAGGAGAGCTATTTGCTGACGGCCTACGAGTCCAGGGAGGTCACTCTCCCGCACACGACCGGAAACGGTGACGAAAGGATAGATTTCTACCTTGATAGCGTGCCTTATTCGAGCGTATCTCTCAAGTTGAGAGAGGCGACCTCGCTCAACGTTCTCCTGGACAGGAGCCACGTGAATTACGCCATGGACAGGCGAGAAAAGCTATCGACGACACTCCAGGAATTCGGCCACAAATACTCGACCGTCGAAAGGCTTCTCAAGACTGGAGAACTGGACAATATAAATGTCTTGATAATGCCGCTTCCGGGGGCGGGCGGATCCTTCGAAAGGCTCAAAATGCTCATGCCCGCTCAGGCCGGTATCATCGCCGATTTCGTGCGGAAGGGCGGCACGCTAATAATAACCGGTACAGGTGAGACCGTGGGCCAGGATATCATAGACACGTACAACAAGTTTCTCGCGGATCTGGGCCTTCCCGTGACTTTTGGCGGGGTTCAGTCCGGCGAGATCGTGTCGGTAGAAGGAATTTCCTTCGATGGAATCTCCACGCTCGAGGGAGAAGCCGGAGAGTATCCAGTGGGCGATGGAACTGTAATAATATACCCGGGAGATCCTTTGACGGACAATGTGATAGAGATGAACGAAAAGCTCGTATGGAGGCTGTTCTAGCAAACACCGGTTTTTTGATAGAGCGTTAAGAGCCGTCCCTGCACAACCATGAACGGTTCTTAGCAGGAGCGTTTCAGGGCAGACTGTACAGGATGAATTTGAATCGTGCCTGCACGATACGAAGTATCTATTAGTTATATCATTATTTAGTAGTGACGGGTTTTCCGGAGCCGGTTTTTCCGTTTCCGGAAAATCCGTTTGTGGTGAGAATGGCTTTATTGAAGGCTTTGGCGATCTGTGCGAATCCAGGGCTTCAATTTTCTCGCAATCGGTTATCAGTGCTGCTTTACAGAAGATTCTACAAGGTCAATGTCCTCCCTGTTCAACCGGTATAGTTCATAAATTGCAAGGTTTATCTCCCGATCCAGCAGTTCTATCTTCTCTTCGAGTTCGTTCAGTTCTTCGCGCTTCTTCCTGAACCAGCCGTTGAGCTCTTCTTTCTGCCCCAGTGTCAGTCTGGCTTTCTGTTTTTCGAGCTCCCACACGAACTGGTTCCAGCCCAGGCGATAGAACTGTTGCAGGTTTTTGCCGGTTTTTTTGAGCCCGTACTCTGTGGAGATCAATTCCATGCAACTCGAGAGTCTGCCGGAAAGATCTGACTTCAGATCTATCAGTTCCTTCGTTTTCGCCTCTATCGATTTTCCGGTCGGGCTGTCCGGAACGACCACCGTAACGTTTTTCAGGTAAGTCCAGATGAGCTGGTAGCCGTTCTGAATCTCCGTGCAATGGCGCGAGATCAAGTACCAACCCAGAATGCTGTTCAGAGTGGCGAGCAGGACGTAATCTTCCATTCCGATGTTCCATACCGCATCGTTGGTCAGGAATTCGCCCCTGGCATCTATGGCGAAGGCCGGAGACACCTGGAATTTCTGGTAACTGATCTTCGGCCGTTCGAAGGCTTCGTAGTATTCAACCGAATCTTGAATCTCATACCATGCATAATTACCTGGTTTCCTACCGATCTTCTGGGAATTTTCTTTCTTCGGCTCAAGCCTCTCTCGGTAGTATTCGAGATATTCATTTATCGCCTGGTATCGAGTTATATCTATTCCTCTCCTTGAAAATATCAAATACTTCCCTTCCCAGTCGATTGAGTAGCGTCTGACCTCTCTGCCAGTTATGTGAGGTTTGATTATCTCCGCCGATTTACTGTCTTTCTCGATCAGTTCCTTCCGCTTTTGTCCGTCTATAACGAAAGCCTCGCTCAGCCCAGTTTTTATGCCATAGAAAGCATTTTCACCCACATACTCGCCCAGAGGAACTCCGAGTTCTTTTATCCTCTCCAGCAGGTTTCTGGATCTCCGGTTTTCGAGCGACCAACCGCCGGAATCGGGCGTTATAGTGACTTCGTAGCCCTTCTCTTCGAGTTCCGCTCTTAGATCGGCTACTTCGAGGGTTTCCAATCTCAGGTACTTGAAAGTCATCGGTCCTTCGGGAATGGTTTTCTTTATAGTTATTATGCAGGGATAGGTCGTTGCATCTTCGAAGACCTGCAGGTCTCCGAAATCCATCAGTTCCACAAGCGTGTAGTTCTTCTGTATATATCCTGTCAGCTTTTTTCCGTAATTGGCCCTGAGAAATTTGTTGGATACTATGAAGCTCAGATAACCGCCCTCGCGAAGAAGCGCCAGACCCTTCTCAATGAAATAGACGTAGAGATCGGCCACGCCGCTGTAGGTTTCGAAATTGAGGGAGCAGTATTCCTTCAGTTCCGGTGAAAGGAGTTCCTGCCTGACGTAAGGGGGGTTGCCTATCACTATATCGAACCCACCTTCTTCGAAGACTTTTCCGAACTCTTTGCGATACTCGAAAGCCTTCTCGCCGGCTATTTCTCTCGATTGGACGAGCGAGTCACCACAACGAACGTTTCTGTCAAGATTTTCCAGCGGCTCATCACTTCTGGCAGTCTTCAACCAGAGTGAAAGTTTGGTGATCTCGACGCTCTCCTCGTTCAGATCTACACCGTACAGGTTGTTGAGGAGAATCGTTCTGTCGTTTTCCGCCGGGTTGTAATCGAAGAGAGTTCCATACCTGGCATCCTTGCTTTTGATTTCCCCCTGTTCGTAGGCGCTCTTCCAGGCCTTCTGAAGATAGGTATGCGCCTGGTTGAGGAAGGCGCCGCTGCCACAGGCGGGGTCGAGTATCCGTATCACGGGTAATCTATCGGGGTGTTCTTCCAGATATCTTCCCAGAGTGTTTTCCACGATGTAGTGAGTTATGTTTTCAGGAGTGTAGAAGATCCCCTGTTTCTTGCGGTTCGCCCTGCTCGTATGGAGTTCCAGCCCGTCGAATTCGCTTCGTAACTGTTCAAGATCGGAGATCGATTGCTCGAAGATGTGTCCCAGTATGTTGACGTTAAGATCGCTTTCGAAGTCGTACCCGGCCAGTTCCACTATTTCTTTCCAGATCGCGTCGCCTATACGCAGCGAATCGAGCAGGCCGTCATAAGCGAAGAGTCCCCCGTCGTAGCCGTTGATCGGCGGCGACACTTTGTCGTTTCCTCTGTCTATGGCCTTGAAAAGACCCTTCATTTCGAGCCAGACTCTCTGGTCGGAGTCCAGGAAGGAGGAGACCCCTCGCTCGAAGGCCCTTTTGAGTATCTCCCTGGGTAGAAGTCCTTTGTCCTCGCAGAAGAGAATGAAGACGACCCGATCGAGTAATTTCTGGGCCTTTTCAAGAAGAATAGAACTGTCGTATCCGACGTTGTTCTCCCTGAGATGCTTGAATAGCTTCAGACGGAGCTCCCTGTAAGCGCTGTAGAAATCCCCGCTTATGCTCTTTTCCTGCGCCTCGCTTGTCTGCAAAAGCTCGTCCAAAGGTGATAGCGCACCGTCTCCGAGCAGATTATCCTTCGACATGAGGAAATAGAAGCGCTTGAATTGCTCGTCTTCTTCGAGCTGGAGAACGTTGAAACTTTCGTAGTAGCTCTGGGTTTTCGATTTGTTGTAGAGCCTTATTTCGCGTATGTTGGATACTATTATCCAGTTGCAGCCGTCGTACTTGGTAGCGTAAAGGTAAGACTGTTCGATGGGAGTGAAGTTCTCTCTCCGGGCAGACTGTCTCCTGTCCAGAGAAGTCATGGCGTCTTTCAGCTCTATTACGGCTTTCGTTGCACTCTTATCGCTCGAGTAGAAACCCAGAGAACCATCGGGAATCCTGGCGTCTATGTCGTTGCCCGGGTGTTGCGTCAGGTTCCATTCCTTCTTTCCATCGGCCTGCGTTGTGTAGCCGAGTACCTCGCCGAAGAATTTAGAGAGAAACAGGCCCTGTATCGAAATCTCTTTTGTTTTACTCAAGTCGCTATCTCTCAAAGACTTTTGCCACTTGGCTATCACATTTATCTTTTTCTTAAACTCCCCGCCGGCGGGAAAGGAGAATCTTTGCATCCTCTCTCTGAGAAGCCTTGAGTTGAAAAGTTGCATTCAGTGCGCCCCCCGATTGAAACGTTCTCGAAAAAGTATAGCACGGATCGCTCTACCAAAAAAAACGGTCAACTGTCCGGAATTGTAGAGTCGGTGGCACTGTTTTGCATGTTTTTTGTGTAAAATGGAGCATAAACGAGAGAGTTCTCTTTTCACAGGAGTGGTTGAGGTGGATATAACTTCGAGCGATCTGGAATTAGCGTTTCTTTCAGCCAGTTATTCCAGAGTCAGAGAGCAGTTCGGCCTGATCGTGTCAGAACACGGTTTACAGGTGGCTGTTGACAGTTTCCTGGTAGATGCGCTGGATAGGATCGGCCGGTCTTGGGCAGATGGGAGCGCCTCGCTTTCGCAGGTCTATATCTCGGGCAAGATCTCCGAACGTCTTTTGGATGAGTTCGCCCGCGATAGGGAGCATAAGAAAGACGACAGCGCACGAATCGCGATTGTGACTCTGTACGATCGACACACTCTCGGGAAGAGGATAGTGAGGAGTTTCCTGAGATCTTCAGGCTATGAAATAGTGGATCTGGGATCGCTTTCAAGCAATGAAGAGCTACTTGGCGCCGTTAAAAAATATGACTTGGAGATTCTTCTAATCTCTGTTTTGATGCTCCACTCTGCCCTGAAGATCGAGAGCTTCATCACAGAGCTCAAAGGAAGGGGATTTCAAACAAGGGTGGTCGTCGGAGGTGCGCCTTTCAACGCCGACGAAACACTCTGGAGAAGAGTTAAAGCCGATAGATACGGAAAGACGGCAGCCGAAGCTATCGATATAATAAACGAGATCACGGGAGATTCGAGATGAGCGAAATAACTTCGATGGAGAGAGTCCTAAAATCCCTCAGCTTTCAGGAACCCGACAGGGTACCGCTATTCTTGCTTCTGACTATGCACGGCGCGAAGGAACTTGGCATGACCATACGTGAGTATTTTTCCAGCGCGGAGAATGTTGTCAGGGGTCAGATCTTACTGCGAAGAAAGTACGACAACGATTGTTATTTTCCCTTCTTCTACGCCGGGAGAGAGATAGAGGCGCTTGGCGGCGATGTAGTTTACAGCGAGGATGGACCTCCAAATGCAGGGGAGCCGATCATAAAGAAAGTCGAAGATATTGAAAGATTGGCGATGCCTGATCCGAGAACGGTCCGCCCTCTACAGAATGTGTTGAAGGCGATAAACGCTCTCAAGGAGAAGGGAAGGGGTGGTGTTCCGGTCTTAGGTGTTGTCATTTCGCCCTTTTCGCTGCCGGTGATGCAGATGGGCTTCGAGAGATACCTGGATATCCTTTACGATGATAGGGCCTTTTTCGACAGACTGATGAGATTCAACAAGGAGTTCAGTGTGAGGTGGGCAAACGCTCAGATAGAGGCCGGAGCGACCGCGATCTGTTATTTCGATCCTCTTTCCTCGCCCAGCATAACGGACGTTGAAACTTTCAAAGCTACTGGATACCAGATCGCGAAGGAAGTTATCTCCAGAATAAAGGCACCCGTGGCGATGCATTTCGCTTCAGGTCTTTGTATGGATATTCTGGATTTGCTCCCGGCAACCGGAACCGTTGCGATTGGCTTCAGCGCTCTGGAGAACATACCGAAACTGAAGGAGAAAGCTTCGGGTCTGAAACTCTCGCTTATAGGCAATTTGAACGGTGTTGAGATGATATCCTGGGATCGAAAAAAAGCCGAAGAGACTGTCAGAAGAGCGATCGAGCAGGGGGCAAAGGGTGGAGGGTTTGTTCTGTCGGATAACCACGGCGAAATCCCTTTCCAGGTTTCCGCCGAGGTTTTGAAGGCGATTTCCGAGGCCGTGCATAGATGGGGCGAGTACCCGCTCTCGGAAGGAATTACGCGATGAAGAAGATCGTGGTGGTAGCCTGCTCCAATTTCCAACAGGAGATGCTTAAGATAAGCACCCACAATGAGTTTCAGGGGATGAGTTTTTGCTTTTATCCGGCTTTGTGCGAAGTTTCGCCCCCGTCAGATACGCGCGAAATTCTCCACGATGTTTTGAGCTCTTCGGGCGAGAAGTTTCACTTCCTTTTCGCTCCCAGGTCCTGTCCGGTTTTAAAATACATGCGTGAAAGACCTGAAATAACGCACATTGCGTACGATTATTGCCAGGAGCTCGTGGCCTGCAAAGTCATTTTGCAGCAGCAGATAGAAAGGAATTCCTATTCAGTAACGGATGGCTGGCTTTCTCAATGGAGAGAGCATTTGAGAAACTGGGGCTTCGATCCTTCTAAGACCTTGGGCTTCATGGGAGAGTTCTCCTCATCGATCGTTCACCTTAAAACCGGGGTAATCGAAAACCCGGAACGTGAACTCGCCGATTTTGCCAAAGCCGTAAAGCTCCCGACGGATGTGATCGATATAGGGCTTGATTATGCGAAAAACCTCGTTCTGGCCTCTGTTTACGACAGAATGGCGCGGAAGATGGGCCTTTTCGAAGAGGCGCTCGATTTCGATCTCCACAGGCAGATAG
>Ga0123334_1004185_pt1 | contig 14877 bp, 27 predicted proteins | sample BiotimSIPDNA_FD_89706 | JGI IMG/M metagenome (GOLD analysis project Ga0123334, IMG submission 89706) | Anaerobic biogas reactor microbial communites from Washington, USA - Biogas_R1 time_0 SIP DNA | ecosystem: Engineered > Bioreactor > Anaerobic > Unclassified | place: Washington, USA... | reverse complement strand
ATCTTATTTTCTTTTCTCCAATTATATAGAGTCTGATTACATATTCCAAATTGTTTCTTAATTTGTTTTGAATTTAACCAAGTCATTATAATCCTTTTTAATTATTTATATAGATTTATAATTGTTTATATAAAATTAATTAAATTAAAGATAATATGTGTATTATTTCTCTTAATTTTATATTTTTGATTTTTCTTTTTCTTTTAATAGTCCATCATTAAGAGCTTTTTCCATTTAAAATTAAATTAATCTTCAACTTCATTTTAATTCCTTTCAAATTTTTAAATTAACAGAAAGATATTTGCTTTTAAGAATGACGGTCTTATTTTTATTTGCTGAAATCTTTCTTTATATTTTTTATAAAAGAGGATAAGAAAAATTAACATAGTAAATATACAATTTTATTAATATAATTGTCAATGATTTTTTAGAAATAATTTTCTTTTATATTCATTTCTATGTTCTGGACAATATTTAGGATAAATATAAACTCTTGGAAGTAAAATAATTTCAAATTCATTATTACATCCATCTAACTGACATTTTGAAATTATTTTAACTGACGTATTATTGGAGTGTTTTATTTTTTGATTTTCGTTTTCTTTTTTTTCTTCTTTCTTTTTTCTATATTTTGCTTTTTTGTGTTCTTTACAAAATCTTATTGCTAAACCATTTGATAATATTTTTTCTTCACAACCAGGATAAGTACATTTTGAAATCTGGTATTTTTTTACTTTCACTTTTTTATTAAGAAGCATTGAACAGTTACTTTCTATATCTAATTTCTATTAAAGGTTTTTCTGACATTTTGATTCCATATTCTTTATATTGTTCTAAAAATTTTATTCCATCAAGTTTATCCATATTTTTAGGAATTTCAATATCATAATAAGTGAAACCAAAATTGTTATTATTTTTTGCAATGATTTCCATTTTTCCCACTTGTTCTGATCTTGCTTGAGCCCTTGCTAAACCACCATCATTAAAATCAAAATAATTTAATAATTGTCTAAATGTTTTATGTTTAATTCCTTCTTCAAAAGATAAAGATGAGTCTGTATAACCACAACCAAAAGCATCTACTTGAATAATATCATTAGCCCATTTCAAAATATCTCTTGCTTCGGTAAACGCTCTATCAATAGGAAGATTAGCATTCCCCATTCCACCATCAAACCATATCATTTTCTTTATATAATCAATTAACACACCGAAATATAAAGGTGCAGCAAATGATCTTAAAACTACATCTAATAATTTTTCGTTTCCATCTTTTTCTTCCCATGATTTGAAGAAATGATTTTCTTGATTCAAAAAATTAACCGAAGTGATTTGAAGTTTACATTTACAATCTTTCATTTTGAAATCTTTACCAATTAATTGATCCCAAATTTTTATAAAATTTTCTCGATTATAAATTGTTCCATTAAACCATCCATTCTTTTTAAAGACTTGTTTAATTAAATCTGGATAAATTGAAATTAAAGTTTTAACTGACATTTTTCCAGTTGATAGAATTGCAGCATTTATTGCGCCAACAGAACTTCCTGCCATTAAATCATAATATCTATCTAAAGGACCAAATTGATTTTCAAGTTTGATAAGAGTAAATAAAGGCATATAACCTTTACAACCACCACCAGAAAATACAGCTAATCGTTTCATTTCTAACTCCTTTTGAAAATCATTACAATTCATTAATGATTTCCAACCGCATTTATCACTTTTTTGACATTTAGAACAAAGAGAATTATTCCAAGTTTCTCTGAATTTACAACTATTTTGACTTATCCAATTAATTACAAATTCATCATCTGTTCTATTGTTATTTTCCCTTTCTCTATTTATTTTTTCAATTTGAGATTTCATGAACTTAATAAATAACATTTCTTGACTTTTTTCATTCATGGAAATATACTCCAGTAGAAGAAAAAGAATTTTGTTATTATTTATTAATCTAAATCAATAGAAAAGTTTTAAATCTTCAGAATCTAAAGAAAAACAAAATCTATAACTATGAGTTTCACCATTTGAAGACCATTCAGTACAACCGCATTTAAATACACGAAAAGGCCACAAATCAGATTCTTGATCTATATGTGAAAAATATCCGTTCTAAAAAATGTAATAAAATATATTAAATTTTAATTCCTACTTTATCGACCAAATAATTATGATCTCCATAGGCGTAAATTTCCGAAGAACTTTCGGTATTTAAAACTTCATCCTTCATTTTTCCAATAAAGATAAACATATTTAAACCTTTCTTTTATAAATTCTTTAAATATTCATCAATAATTTCAACACACAAATTATCAATTTTTTCAATTTGTGGATTCTTTTGAAGTTTAGAATTTTTATATAATTCATCTAACTTTTTATCCATTGTTTCAGCATATTCTTCAATTTGATCATAAGTCCAAGAACCTTGTCGTATAGATTTTAATTCTTCTGCATCAATATTTGTTCGGTCAACATTTACTTTTCCAGTTGACAAAATTTCATCACCCATCCTCAAAAGTCTGACTAAATGAGCTGCATGTTTTGTATCATATCCACTCTTTTCTTCTAATTCAGCACGTTTCTTATTTCTATGTTTTTTCCATTCTTCATATTGTTTCCATTGCATCAATTTTGTTTGATATTTTAGTTCCTTTTCGGCTTCTTCAACAAATTCATCTTTTAAATAATTACATGTTCCTAATATTGTAAATGTATTTAATTGAGAATAAAGAGTATTTTGAATATAAGCTAAACAAATATCTTTTCTATCTTCTTTAAAATATTTTCTGAACACAGGAATTACATTATTAGCATATACTGTATCTAATTCATTAATAAACATTTCTTTATTTTCCGGTTCAACATATTCGAATAATGATTCAATGTTTATTAATGCTTTTAGTTGTGCGGTTTGAAATATTGAATCTTCTTTTAAACCAAAATCTTTTCTTTCTGGTTTTATTTCTGGTGGATTGAGAATATATCCTCTGTGAGTTTTAATTCTTTTTAGTTGTGCAATAGCATAACCAGAAAATGTAAATTTACATTTCTTTGATAAAAATAAATCTGCATTTTCCATTACCTTTTCCCAATAAGGTGTAATTTTATATATGCAATGTTTTGGTGTATAAAGCATATCAAGACAGTTTGGGTTATTTTCAGAAATCAATTTAATCATTTTTCTAAAATCATAAATTACTTTATCACCTTCATAACCTTCATATTGTTCAAATCTTTTATTCCCGAAATAATATTCTTTGGTTGGAATCATTACACCCTTTGTATCAAAATCTGAGTCATCATTATGAATTCCATATGCTCGACTTCCAACTAATGTTTCAAATATTATATGTTTCTCAACAAATGATTGTTCCATGTTTATCCCATTTCTTTTACATAAATAAAAGATGATTTTATAATTGAAGTTGTTTCAAATATATTATACTTCCATCAAAATTACATTTTTGTGGATTTTCTTGTTTAAGTAGAATTCCATCTTTACAAAATCCTTCATAATGATCTGAATAAGTTCCGTATATAATTTTACAACCAATTTTCATTTCGCTCATATTTCAATTATTTTTCTTCAATAATAGGAAATAAAGTTTCATCAATTTTAAAACCATACATATTATAATGAGTTTCAACTTTCCATTTTGTGGTTGAATCTATTAAAGTAAAATATTTAATATCATTAAACTTAGCAATCATATCATTGTAAATAGCTACCACAATAGTATTATTTTTATGGACAAGAACACCATCGATATCTTTATACGTTTTTTTTACTGGATAACAACAACCCGCCCCAATCCAACCATATATAATTACAACTAACAATCCAGATAAAGATAAAGTTAGTTTAAAATAATTAAAATCAATTAAATTAATTACAATTAAAGCAATAGTCAAACAAATAAGAATTCCCATTAACATAAATTAATCCTTTCGTTATTATAAAAATAAATCATTCAAAATATAATTGTCAAATATTTTTCTTAAAAATTTCAATTATAATATTTGTTAATTCCGGTTTAAAATACATAGAAATATAATCTACCGGAATATATTTAAAATAAACAAATTCAAACCTTTCTTTTCCTTTTGAATCAATAAATTTACTTTCACATTTTAAATCTTCAATCTTTGGTAAACTCATCTTTTTTAAAAGGAAAAGATATAAGTCTTTCTTTTTAAGATATTTAAATAAACCCAGATCAATTAATTTTTCTTTACTTACATCTAATCCAGTTTCTTCTTTTGTTTCACGAATACATGTTTCAAGATAAGTTTCATTATATTCTTGTTTTCCTTTAGGAATATCGTAAAAATTCGAATTAAAACCAGATAAAATGAATCTTCCATCTGTTAATACTAATCCACAAGAAATATGTTTCATTGAAATTATAACCTATTTAAAAATCAATATGATTGAGTTGAAATACAGTAATATCATTTTTCCGCCACATTCTACAAACTTGTGGTCTATCATCAATCGCATAAACAACATTATAATAAGGTTTAATATGTTTAAAATAAATTTCTTCTTTGATAATTGCATCTTTTCTATTATCACCAGTTTTTCTCAAAAAGATTTCATTAAATTTAATATTATTAACAGTCAACCAGAATTTTGTATCTTCTAATGCAATATCATCTCTTCCTGAAACTACAATAATTTTATAACCTTTTTCATAAAACATATTTACGAGTTCCAAAACATCATCATAAGTATCATCTGAAACTACTTTACTTATTTCATAAATTCCTCTTGAATAAGCAAGAGCTACAGTTCCATCAACATCAACTATAACTGCTTTTGGAAGTAAAGGATTAAGTTTTCTATTGTTTTTTCTAACAGGCGGAAAATATTCACTTCTTGGAATTAAAACTTTATTTTTAACATGTTTTTCAAACATATCACGAATTACATTTTCTGGAACTGGATTAAGTCTTTCTGAATTTCTTTTAATAGCTTCATTTAGAGAAATATCAAAATATTTTTCAATTACTTGTACATCACCTATATTTTTAGCAATATCACACATAGCATACCAATGTTTATCACCAAAATTTGTATCATCAACTATTACATCATATTCTTTTGCTAATGATGTTTCAACTATATTATCTCTTACTCTCAATATGAAACGTTCATTCTTTTCTGTATATAAACCACCATCAATCATTTCTCTTAAAAGATCTTTATTTACTCTTTTATATTGACCCGGATTTCTTTTTATTTCATTCAAAGCCCAAGTTGTTTTACCTGAAGCTGGAATTCCTTTAGTTAATATTATAGTTCTCATTTATATTTTCTTTCTAAAATAGTTTAAAATTTTTGTTAATAAATTTGGTTTAAAATATTTACAGTTATTATTACAATTCAAAATTCCTTGACCCGATATTCTACTTCTATATTTAGTTATTCCATTTACTGGATCATTTTTTTCATGATATTCAAAACAAATAGGATGTTTACAAATTTTAATTCCCAAACCCTCAGAATAAACATTTAAAAAATTAATTGGGTCAAAAATATCATTAGGATCAGCATGTTCTATAAATTTTAATTCTGTAAATGATTCAGTTCCTAACCATCTACATTCAGAGCATTTAATTATTTTCGTTTGTTTCATTTTTAAATTCTTTCCTTTTATACGGAGATTTCTTTCCCTTTTTAGGTGGAATAGTTTTAGGTAATTTTTTAACTGTATCTTTACATCTGAGTTTAATTATCTTAGTCATTTTAATTCATCTTTATAAAATAAACAATCCATAATTAACCCGGGTTGATCTAACATCATAGCTAAAACAAATCCATGACCCATCTTTCTTGTTTCGCAATTCAAAACATCTTTTAAAGTCATATTTAAATTATGATGATCATAAGCATCAAAATCCCAAATTACGTTTAGGTGAATATAAATTTAAATACTTCCCATAGTCATATTATCTTCTGAATTCCAACCTAATGGTCTATTTAAGGATTGTTCTTGCAAATCGTTATCAAAAGGCACGAAACAAATAAGATTGGGAGTATTACTTACATAATGTTTTATATAAATCCACCCACCAGGAACTCTTGTTATTTCAAATCCAGATATTGATAAAGTTTCATGTAATTTAAGATCATAAATATTTTTCATTCTTCATTCTTTCTTAATAAGTAACTGAAATAGTAATCAAAGCACCAGATATCCAGTATAAAACTTTCTTCCAATCTTTTACTTGTACATATCCCAAAGCACAAATGATCTGAAGGACAATCATTATAGTTGGAAATAATTTAGGGTTAAATTTAAACATATTATAATTTAAAAAATAATTTTTCAAATAATTTTTGACTCATACAATAAAACTCATCATCCACAAGAAAAATATAATCACCTCTCTTTACTTTAAATGATCCGGTTGAATTAAAAATATTCAAAATTTTAACTGAACCATTAGTATTTACTATGCAATTTTTAACTTCAAGATTATATGAAATCAACCACTGTAAAGTTTTATATTGTTCATCCCACTGAATAGCTTCTACTTCAAAATTTTTATTTGTTTTATATGCATCAAAAACCATTTTTGTAATTCCTTTCAAATAAAGGGAGAATTTAATCTCCCAATAAATTAATGACCTTTCTTCTGAGTTATGATACTCAACTGACCGCAAGCAGCCTGAGCATTTATTTCGGCTCGAGTAGCAACAGCAACCGCATAATCATAACCAGCAGCATCCAACTGATCCTTAATCTGATTCATTTCAGTTTCTCCTTTTTGAAACATGTTATATATTCTTTTTCACCTTGTAAAACCATTTTAAAAGATGAAAAATACTTATTTAAAATATATTGGTAATACCCTTTCAAATTAAATTTACACCTTCAATAATTCCATTTCCTAAATTATTCTTTTCACTAATAGTATTCACATTAATTGGCGATAATTTTATAAAAAAGAATTCTGGATCAAAATGTTCTTTTAATACATTAATATCAAAATCAGACTCATCAACTAAAGTAAGATTTACAGTAGTCTTCAAATTAGATTTAGTTCTAATTTGCCCTAATTCTTTAATAGACATTTTATTTTTATAAGGAATTAACCAATTTCTTTTTTCATCATTTAAAGCATGAACACTTATTTGTAATGTTATATTTCCTTCAATCCAAGAAAAATCAGAATCTTTTATTCCAATAGTAGAAATATAATGATGAGTATTTGGAAATGTCTTTTCGATGTAATGAATAGCTTTTCTTACATTATCTATATTTAAAAAAGGTTCGCCCATTCGAGTGTAATTGATTTTATGCTCTTTTGCATCTTCAAAATTATAATTTGGATTCTTTAAAGTTACTAATTCAACTTGTTCGATAATTTCTTGTGAAGTTAAATTTCTAAATTTTTTAAGTTGTCCGGTTGCACAGAATTTACACTTACACGGACAACCTGATTGAGTTGAAATCCCAATCATCCATCTTTCAGTTCTATCACCCAATTCACAATTATCAAGAAAATTTTGTTTTCTTCCGGTTGCATTTTTTGTATAATATGGAAGGAAAGTATCAGTGCACTCTATAGGAAATCCATCTTCAGTTTCTAATGCATATACACATCCATTAGAAAATTCTTTTTTTGCCTTTTCTATTAACATTTTCAATTTCTCTTTTCTATGTTTGATGAAAAAAATATAATTTATGGATTAGTGAATGTCAAGTAATTATTAAAAATTAATTTACTTTTCTTTGCAGACTCGTGAGCATCTTCTATTTTCTGAAGATAGTCATTTACTTGTTTTGATATTTCAGAATTAAAACTTATTTGAATTCTTTTAATAGAATCTTTTTCGTAAATCCTTTCAAATTCTAAAATATCATTTTCAGATAGTATAATCATAAATGTCTTTCAAATAGGGAAGGGTGGTGTATGAGATTTGAACTCATGATCTTCAGTGTCACAAACTGATATTTTGACCAACTAAACTAACATCACCATAAAAAAATTAAAATGCCCGAATCAGGACTCGAACCCGAAACAAACGACTTAGAAGGCCGCTACACTATCCAATTGTGTTATTCGGGCTCTAAATTAAATCTGGATAACAGGATTCGAACCTGTATGGACTTGAACCCAAATCAAGTGCCTGACCGGATTAGGCTATATCCAGAAAAATTAAAACAGGAAGATTTGTTTTGCATTTTATATCCGATTTATAAAGCATTTTTTTGTTTTGCTGAACTCTTCCTTAAAAAATTTCAAAGAACAAAGATAATATACAATTTTACAAATATAAATGTCAAGAAAAATTTTCACAATTTCAAAAATTAAAATTTATTTAATATTTACAGAAAATTTATTTTTACTTTTAGATTCTTTATTTTCAGGAATTTTAATTATAAGTAATCCTTTATCAAGATTAGCTTCAATTTTGTTGATATCAAATTTTTCAATATCAATTTTGGCCTGAATGTTAAAATCTTTTTGAGTTATTCTTTTGTAGATATAATTCTTTTCAGGAACTTTCTTTTTTGAAGATGATACTATGAGAATATCATTATCAACTTCAATTTTAACTTCTGATTTATCAAGACCTATTACTGGTACTTCAATGTACAAGTCTGAATTTTCAATAAAGGTATTGAATGGATAACTCAATTTGAAATCAGATTCAAAAATTGAAGAAAAGGGTTTATTCCATTCTTTGAATAACAAACAACAATTGTTTAAAAGATCATCAAATTCTCTCATGATTCTTTCTCCTTTTAAAGTGAGTTTTAAATTGTTTAAGATGCATTTAGCTATCTTTTAGAAATTGTGAAAATTTTCTTAACAAAATTATTTATAATTCTTCTTTTATCAATTTAAGAATTTTAAACTTCAAATCAAAATCTGTAATTAAATTGCTGTTATCTTTTAAAGGATAACCATTATAAATCTCATTCTTTGTTTTTGTATTTATTCTTCTATCTATGCAAAAAGTACCTTCATCTGTTACTAATTCTTTAGTGCCACCATCACGATAACAATTTGTTTTAATAAGTTTCAATTAAATTTCCTTTCTTTAATTAACATCTTCAATATCAACACTTTCTTCACCTTCTTTATCTTTCAATTCAGATTCACGAAGAATAAAACGTTCACTTTTGAGTTTAAAAGATTCAATTTCTAATCCTTCAACTCTTAAAACAATTCCTTCATTTGGAACTTTATTTTTACAAACATCACAATCTTTTTCAAGATAAGTTTTCCTTAATTTTTCTAAGAAAGTAACATTCCAATTCTCACTCTCATTAATTTCAGGAAAAAGAAATTTTGCTTTTCCAAAATAAAATTCTCTTACATGATCAACACCAATTTGTTGACATCTTTGTTTCATTGCTTCCCATGAATATTCTAAAACATTTCCGTCAGGTGATGTATAAGTAATTCTATAAACTTCAATTTTATGCTTTGTGGGTTCGCAACCATAATCATAATCCTTTTGAATCATCTTTCCATCTTTTAAATAACCAACAATTTCAGCATAAATTGTTTCACCATCATGTAATTTTCCTTCAAAAAATTTTCCAGCATCAGTCCAAATATCTTCTTTGTAATAATGTTTTGAACCAGGAAATTCGCCATTCTTTATAACTCTTCTTGAAGCATAAATGTAATCATAATTTGTATCAACCACATTAACTTTAATTTTCTTTAATAAAGATTCAAATAAATTAAGCTTCTTCTTTACAAGACATTTTGACACAATCAAGCTGGTTCCATGATGTTTATCTGAAATTGATATTAAATCATCTGGTTTAATTTTATGAATATTTTTCATCAAATGACTTGTATCAAAATGAAAATTAAACTGATTAGCAATCATTCGTGAAGAAATCTTACCTTTTCCTTTTTTCTTACCATTACCTTGACTTGGTAAATTTAAAACAGGAATATATTTCTTACAAATTTCTTGTTCACCAATCTTATTAAATGCATAACCTTCTTCTAAAGTTTTAATTGCTTCTTTTTCAGTTTTAAAATATTTTACAAATTTTTCTATTTCAACACAAAGACCATTTGAAATGATTCCTTTAAGTTTAATGGTTTTGACTCTAAAACCTTTTCCTAAATATTTTGCCAATTCAGGATAATCATCAATTAATTTCTGATTCAAGCAAAGATTAGAGTCAAAATAAACTACTTTAGTATCTTCTTTTGTTTCTAATCCAACTACTACTTGAGTTATCTTTACATCTTTAAGATAAACATCAGCTTGTAAAATCTTATCTGCATTTGGAATTTTGGAAATGTTTTTAAGAGTTCCGACAAAAGCAAGATTATTTTCCATATTATTACCTTTCAAATTTATATTTTTAGAAATTACTAATTTAAATTATCTAACAAATATTCATCAAATTTTTTTTGTTTTTCATATAAAATATCCATATTACATTTAGGTGTTCGAAATGTAATTATTTCTTTATATTTTTCTTGTAAATTTATTTGAAATTTTTCATTTATGTAACTTTTATATAAATCTATAATTTCATTTTTGAAATTTTTATCGATTAAAAATTTCAATCTTTGAGAAAAATCTGAATATAGTCTATTTTCTATCCCATAATTATTTCTTATAAAAATATCTCTTTCCATAAATTGTTTTCGTCTATCTTTTAATGAAAAAAGATCTGGGTAATTTATGGAATCGAAATTTTCGTAATTATTAATATCATCATTACCTAATAAAATATTATAAGCCAATATTTCATTTTCATCACTATAAAACGAACCATTTGAATGCGTATAAACTCTTTTTTGATATTTAAAAGCTTTCATATTAATCTTTCTTTTAAAAAATATTATATTTTACATTAAATATTTCATTTAAAATTTTATTACTAAATTTATTTAAAAATTCTTTTTTGGTATCTCTTAAAATATTTCCTATTGTATCAAATTCAGTTTCTTTAACTTCTTTTATGTAGTAATAATCATAAAATTTGTAACACCATCCCCAAGTATTATCAACCCATTTATCATTTTCATCTTTATTAATAAAATGAATAATAAATGGCATCTCATCATCATTTTTATTATATGTAACTACTAAATGAACACTTTTAGATTTATTTTCCAAAATATTTTGAACTGCATTTAAATGACATCTTTGATTATAAATAATATCACCCATTTTAAAATTATTTGGACTCAAAAGAATATAATTTTCTTGAATATATTTTAACATCTTTTTATGAATAAAATCAAGATATAAATCTTTTGTTGGTTCATATAAATACCAACCCAAAAGTATAAAAGTTAATAAAATATAAATAATACTTTTCATTTTATTTCTTTCTTATAAAATAAAAATTGCGTTCAATCAGATTCGAACTGATGTATCCGGTTTTAGAGACCGTTGCATTAACCACTATGCTATGAACGCTATCCCTTTAAGCACAAGGCAAATTACTAAAAATCTTTCCATCACAATAACAAGCAATAGCTGTCATTTGATTATGTAAATCTGGTTCATGAAATACTGAATAATCAATTTGTTTATTCTTAAGTTTAGATACATAAAATTTCAAAGTATTTTCATCTCTTACTTTTAAATAAACGATAGTTCTGTTATTCCAAGTTTCAAAAATATCTCTAAATTGTAAACTAAATTGTGCAAGGGCATGTCCGCCCTGTACACAACTATAAACAGTATTTAAATCAGATCTCACAAGAACATACATTTTCTTCAATTTCGGTGTATTCATTGACAAACCTCTGAATAAGTTCTTGATCTGGTTGATTATTTTCATGACATTTACTTTCTATCTGTTCGTAAGTTTTACCTCTCAAAAGACAATAGGCTATAAATTTATGTCTAAATAACTTTCTATTCTCTATTAACCAATATTGAATTTTCCAGCTACTTAAACCTTTCTTTTGAGACTCTTTCCATTCAACTTTTTTAGTTCTAATTTCATTTACTAAAATGATTTTCCAACTACTTCACCGCTATAAATTTCCTCATTTCACAAGAAAACACAAATAAACAAATTATCAATAAATTAATCATCTTCAAATTCAAGAACATTTAATTTTTTCCTTTTATAAGGTTCTTTAATTTTCATAAAATCTTTTTCTTTGAATTTTTTATTGTTTTTCTTTTTATACCAACTATTTTTTCTATTCAACTTTTCATCTTCAAATTTCATATCAATATGGGTCCTTATCACCAGTTAATACTGAAGCCTGTTCTTCTACCGATAAATTCTTTCTCCAAGCTTTCTTTCCATATTGATAATCATAACCACCAATAACATCATTTGAAATTCCTGAAAAAGAAGATGCATCAGTTACTTTAACTAATTTTCCACCACATTTAGGACAAGTTTCTGGTGGTAATAATTCTTTTGGAAGAGATTTTGAAACAAAATACTCTTCTTTAAAATCACACTTTTCACACTTAAAATCAAAAATCATTGTTAAACTCCATTTTACATTCAGATTGATATTTTTTAAAGCGTCTTTAAATGACATTTTATTTTTTGCCGTTTTCAATCTTTATTTATTATTCTTTTTCAAATTCTTCCTTGTATTGTCTAATGTATCGCATATATGATTGAATCATAATCTTCATCTTTAATAATAAATGCTTTTACACCAACCGAATTATAATTATAATTTATGTCATCTTGCATTTCATCAATAGGACCCTTTGCAATTATATCTTCAGGTTTTACATAAATTTTAACAACAAAATCATTTTTAAATAGATATTTGCTATCTTCTTTTAATAACCACAAAACTTCATCTGCAATTTCTTTTGAATCAAAACAATGAAAACATTTCTCAACTCTATCTCTATTTTTGTAATCATAATCAATACATTGTTGATCAATATTCAATCCCTTTTTAACGATAGTATAAAAATAAGGTGATGTGAGTTCATAATCTGAATCAACTTCAAAGATTTTATACATTTCAATTAATTCTTGATCTTTTACTTTTTCTTTCAATTCTTGAGTAAGTTTTCTATTATAAAGAAAACACATAATTTAAACCTTTCCATTTAAATTTAAAATAAACAGAATGATGTTTTTCGCGCTCTACCAACTGAGCTAATCTCCCTTAAATGGGAGATGAAAGATTCGAATCTCCGACCACGGCATCCAGTTTGCAATTTTTTATTTGCTGAAATCATTCTTAATTATTTAACTCATTTTAATTACATATTTATTCAATGTTTCCTTCATAATTCCAAAAGGAGTAAAATCTTTTCCAGATAATACAGATTTTAAAATTGATGGAGAAAAACCAGATACAAGTCCAATATTTTTATGATACTTTGTAGCAGGATTACCAGCATAACCCTTTACATTCCAATAAAGGATTTTAGGTCTTTTATATCCTGCAGTTTCCCATTTCTTCATACAAGCTTCAACCACTGTATCTTCAGATCCATCACACGCATCATGAAATTGCATATCGCTAATTATCAGAAGCACTGATGGTATTTGTTCATTAGTAGCTTTATACATTTGAGCAAAATGTAAAATTGTATCTAATGCTTTATGAATATTAGTTGCACCGTATGCACCATTAAAAAATGAAACAGAATATTTATAACATTCTGAAAATTTCTTATCAGTCCAATCTTTCAATTTACTTTCAGATTCAAATTCCATAAATTTACGATAGAAAGGATTTGATTTTCCAACTCTATCTGAACAATAAAGAGAAAGAGCAGTTGATATATGAATTGCTCTTGTGCTTCCACTTATTGGAGAATCCATAGAACCCGAAGAATCACAAAGACACATAATATTTTCTGTTGTTCCTTCCATAAAATTTGGAAGAGCTTCAAATTGAGCATCTGCAATAGCACCATCACCATTAATTGCTGTTAAAGCACAATCATGTGGAAATAAAGCACCTGCATTTACTTTAGTTTCTCCTTTTACTAAAGCATCTTTATAAGATTGAAATCTTTTCTCATCATGTTTCTTGAATGCGTTTGTATTCATAGCCATGCATTTAGAAGGAACCTTTGAATATTCAATCTCATTCCACTGATTTGCACACATTTTTCTTTCAGTGATAGTCTTTCTTCCTTCAGCAAGCCATCTTCTAAATTCACCAATATCATGTAAATTTCCGTATTTCTGCATATAAGCAAAAAGAGGTTTATCAGATCTATCGGCCCATTTACAAGCAAGACTATCTTTCTTTTGTATTGCTTTTCCCCAACACTGAACTGCTGCTTGATGTGCTTTTGTATAGAATAATGATCTTAAATCATCATATCTTCCATAAAGAGGAATAAGATCAATATTCAAACTCACAATTTCTGGATATTTTTCGGTAATAGCAATTAAACATTTTCTGAATCCAGATCTGTTTCCAGCACCTGAACGACAATCTCTCAACCAGAAAAGTAATTTAAAGGCAACTTCAACATCACCATCTTCAATTACTTTAGAAAAAAGATTTAAAATATCTTCTCTATTTGAATAGAAATCTTTTACATTTTTTTTATTTTTTCCTTTATCTCTTAAGGAACCCGCTTTTGAAAAGAATTCCAAAGCATTATCTAAAGAATGAGAATAACAAACTGATCCTCCATTTGTCAATGTCTTATTCATGATACAAACCTTTCTTTTATAAGTCCAGAATGATTTTTAAGTTTTCTTTGGTATATGGTAAAGAATCTTAATTGTTTTGCTGAAATCATTCTCTAATATTCAATCTACAAACTGAAATCTATTGTAATCTTCTTTTATTATGAAAAATTCTTTTCCTGAAATGGTTCTTACTTTATATAAAGATAATATAAAATTTTGAAAATATAATTGTCAAGATTTTTATTAAATATTTTTCATTCCTTTAAATGCTTCTTTT
>Ga0123334_1004180_pt1 | contig 14895 bp, 10 predicted proteins | sample BiotimSIPDNA_FD_89706 | JGI IMG/M metagenome (GOLD analysis project Ga0123334, IMG submission 89706) | Anaerobic biogas reactor microbial communites from Washington, USA - Biogas_R1 time_0 SIP DNA | ecosystem: Engineered > Bioreactor > Anaerobic > Unclassified | place: Washington, USA... | reverse complement strand
CTTCTACGACTCTTTCTGGAGGCGAAGCACAGCGTATTAAGATTAGTGCAGAACTTCGTCGTCCAGGCACAGGAAAAACATTATATCTATTAGATGAACCGACCACAGGGCTTCATTTTGAAGATATCCATCGCTTACTAGATTGCTTAAATCGATTGCGTAGTTTAGGGAATAGCCTTGTGGTGATCGAGCATAATCTAGACGTGATTAAATGCGCCGATTGGATTATTGATTTAGGGCCAGAAGCTGGTGATGCAGGCGGGTATTTAATCGCCACGGGTACTCCAGAAGAAATAGCGAAGAATAAAAAATCGATGACAGGTCGTTTTTTAGCTCCAGTTCTTAAAGGAGAAACATGGGCTCAAAATAAAAAGAGTTCTAAATCTGTTTTTGAGGATTCATTTTCTTTAGACATTCAAATCCATGGCGCTAGAAAACACAATTTGAAAAATTTTGATGTGACAATCCCAAGGCACCAACTTACAGTGATTACAGGAGTCTCGGGTTCTGGTAAATCGAGCCTTGCTTTTCATACGCTTTTTGCAGAAGGCCAACGCCGTTTTGTAGAAACATTAAGCGCTTATGCCCGCCGCTTTTTAGGGCGACTAGATCGCGGGCATATTGATTCTATCACAGGCCTTGCTCCAGCGATTGCGATAGATCAAGGGAGTTCGAGCCGTAGCCCGAGAAGTACAGTCGCGACGCTCACTGAAATTTATGATTACTTTAGAATTTTTTGGTCTAGATTAGGAATTCCTCATTGTATTCATTGTGGAAAGCCTCTTCAATCTTTTAGTGTTGCAGAAGTCTCTCATTTTGCACTTAAACATTTTAAGAATCAAATGGTGCATGTCTTATTGAGTGATCATCATTCTACTCATAAATTGGAGGCCATGCTTGAGAAAGGCTATAAGAAGAAGACTTCAGGGAATAAAGAATATATCCAGATTGATCGCGTGATCGTCAATGAAAAAAATAAAAAACGATTAGTCGAAGCGATTGAAATCGCTTATAAAGAAAATCAAGGGAAAGTGATTCTCGAAGGGGAGTCGAATCAACGGCATTTATTCTCCTTGTTGCCTGGTTGTAATTCTTGCGACTGGTATTTTGAGCAAGAACTTAATCCTAAATTTTTCAGCTTTAATACCCATTGGGGCGCTTGTCCTCGTTGTTTGGGGCTAGGCATAGAGGATTCGCAGAAGATTTGCCCAGAATGCCATGGCATGCGACTAAAGAAAGAGTATTTGAATGTACGCATCGCCGAAAAAAATATCATGGAAGTCTCTTCGATGAGTATTTCAAAGGCAAGAGATTGGTTTGCGGAGCGCATTTTTACTCAAGATAACGCTAAGATTGCAGACCCGTTATTAAAAGAAATTCTCGGCCGATTAGACTTTCTTAAAAATGTTGGGCTCGGTTACTTAGGCCTATTTAGAACAGGGGATACCTTATCAGGAGGCGAGGCGCAACGGATTCGCTTGTCGAGTCAAATTGGAAGTGGTTTAGAGGGCGTTCTTTACGTGTTAGATGAGCCTACCGTTGGCTTACACCAAAATGACACTCAAAAACTTCTTTCCACTCTTTATCAACTAAGAGATTTAGGGAATACGTTAGTTGTTGTAGAACATGATTTAGAAATGATGCGGGCAGCAGATCACATTATTGATATGGGCCCTGGCGCTGGGGAATATGGAGGAGAAATTGTTGCCGAAGGTTCTCCTAAAAAATTATCTCAGAAAAATGCACTGACTCTTTATCCAAGAAGTGAAACGGTTCGATATCTTACCTCAAAAACGCCTCTTCATAATCAAAACACGCCAGAGGTTGTTTCAGACGAAACTCCTTTTTATGAGTTTAATCACCTTTCCAAGAATAATCTAAAAAACATAGATGTTCGTATTCCTAAAGGGAAGATTTCGGTTGTTTCAGGAGTTTCTCGTTCGGGCAAAAGTACGTTAGTGATGGATTGTATTTTACCTGAATTGAAAAAACAATTTGGTGCTAGAGGGCGTCGCCAGAGCTTGGTGGATGTCGTTGTCGTTGATCAATCGCCTTTATCTGGAACCCCGAGATCTACTCCTGCAAGTTATACGGGGGCTTTAGATCCTATTCGTCGGCTTTTTGCTAAAATGGAACAGTCTAAAATGAAGGGCTTTGATCTTGGTCGCTTTAGTTATAATGTGGCGCGAGGCCGTTGTCCTGTTTGTGAAGGGCGTGGCGCTATTTCTGTGGAAATGCACTTTTTATCAGACGTTTGGGAAGTTTGTGAGGCTTGTGAAGGGCAGCGTTATAATCAAGAAACCCTATCCGTTTTTTTTAAGGGTAAAAATATTGCAGATGTCCTAGATCTTCGTATTGATGAAGCGTGTACCTTTTTTAAGGATCAAAATAAAATAGTATCGCTTCTTAAACCACTTTCTGAAGTCGGTCTTTCTTATTTAAGACTAGGGCAGTCGGTAACCACTCTTTCAGGAGGCGAAGCCCAACGAATGAAATTAGCGGCAGAACTTTCGGTTAAAGAAAAAAGTGAGACTATTTACCTATTTGATGAACCTACCACGGGGCTCCATTTGAAAGATATTCAAATCCTTTGGAACATGTTTAGGCGACTTTCTGACCGCGGTCATACCGTGATTATTATAGAACATCATCCAGAAATCATTCGTTTAGCCGATTGGAATGTCGAATTAGGTCCAGAAGGTGGTGATTTGGGAGGTTTTTTAATAAATCAAGGTCATTTTAAATCACAAACGGTATAAAAGTAAAGTATTTTTTCATTAATATGAGCGTTTTTTGGAGGCTTTATGAACAGAAACGTGTTGATTACATGTTTTATGCTTTTAATGAGTATTTTTGTACAGGCGAGTGTTGATAGACACTTTGTTATTCCTAAAGAGCAATTTCGTGAAGGCGTACTCTTAAAAACGGATAAATCCTGCTTTGCAAAAGATGAAAAAAGTCTCCTTTCAACGACTCCAAAATTCCCGTTACAAAACAATACGATGTATTGGCGTCACAAGGATAATCCTAGACAATACAATTGGTTTTTAGGAACCACGCGTAACGATTGCTTTGGCAAATTAAAAGCTTTTAGTTTGAAAAAGAATAATCTTTCTGCTTATGAGGCAAGTACCTTACGCTTTTATGGAAATACTAGAGCAAAATCTTATGAAGATGAAGCGGATTTGTATTTTGATTCGGAATACATATATTCGCAGCGTGTTTCCACATTGTACTATAGAAAAGATGGGCGTTTTAAAAAAATGGAATCAGAACCTTTACCTGGTATACTTAAGATTGAATCGGCGGTCTCTGATTATTCTTTGATTGTAGAAGATTTTGATTATGGCGCCGCCAAAAAAATATTCCCTTTAGCTCCAGGTTTGTTTTACGGCACTTTAGCCGCTTCTGGTTATCTACCTTATGTTGAAGGGGCTCTCATTGTTTCAGGGAAAGAAACCACTATAAAACCAACTTGGATTAGTATTCTTAAGAAACAAGAACCAATAAAGACCACGGTGACAAAAGACAAAATTAAAACGGCTTCTTCTTTAGAAGAAGTGGAAGATTTATATGATTTATTTATTGAGGAGCTTCATCAACTTCCAGCAGAGGTCTTTGTAGATTCTTTTGATTCGATTTATCCAAAGCCAAAAGAATTCTTTTTCCGCTTTGATGATAAAGAGACATATAATAAGTATTTAGAACTCTTCCATGCAAAAAAAGAACAGGCAAAAGAGTTATGGAATGAATCTAAGCTAGTAAAGGTTAGGGCTACTTATGAAGCCATTCGTGCAAAACTCGATAGCTTAGAAAAATTACCATTGCGCTTGACCTTAATTCCAGATTCAGTACGTTCCGTGCAAATTGCAGCAAGCGTAAAGCCTTCTCGTTCGATTGATTTGAAATCAAATGGAGCAGATTCAACTAATTTAAGTCAAGACTCTTTGGTTTCAAAGAATTTAGATTCTTCTTCTTTAAATGCATCTTCAGAAAAACAAATAGAACTTGTTTTTAAGGGCGATAAAAATCGATTTGATGTTATTTGGAGAGGCATGATTACAGTTTATAATGCGGATTCCCTAGCCTCTTTCTTTAATAAGAATACAGTACCTCTTAAGGTGTTTTTAACCTTAGAAGAAAATAAACCTTTATGGTTACAAGAAGAAGGTGTCGTTAAAAGCCGTCACCATTATCGTTACGTAAAAATAGAAATGGAATCTCAAGGTATTACTTATACTGGTTCTGGGGATTTTATTCTTCCATCTTATATTGCTTCCAATCAAGAAGTGCAAGATTGGTTAAATCGAAAGAATGAGGTTGCTGTTGCCCCTGATTCTTTATTTAAGGATTCCGTTGTTCCTGTAAAACCAGTAGAACCTAAAGTGATTGAGCCTATTGAAGAGCCTGAAGAGGAACCTGATTTAGTCTTGGAAAAGAAAAAAGATCGTTTAGTTCGAGATTCTATCCGTGGTGATTACATTAAATTAGATTCAGCTTCTTTTATTTTTAAGGAGATGATTGTTTATCTTTCACCGTTCTCCATTAACGCAACAGAAATAACTCAAGGTCATTTTATACGTATCATGGCGACACGCGATTCTACTAAGAGAATAGAAGAACGTTCTTCTTTTCAGAGTCCTCAAAAACCAGTACATAATATCACTTGGCTAGATGCAAATCAATTCTGTGAAGCTCTAGGGGGAAGATTACCTACAGAAGCAGAGTGGGAATATGCTGCTCGTGCTGGTGGTAATCAAAGCTTCTTATGGGTAATAGATAAAGAACCTAAACCAGAGACGCATGCCGTATACAAAGAAAATTCTTATAAGAAAAAGAAGAAAGATCCTTTATATGGTCCTCAGAAGGTCGGCTCTAAAAAACCGAATAAATGGGGGCTCTATGATGTTCATGGAAACGTCGCCGAATGGACTCTCGATAAATACAGCTTGTTACCTTATAAAAAAGGAAAGTCTAATCCCAAAGGCCCTCGATTTGGTTCTTCAAAAGTAATTAAGGGAGGCTCTTGGAAAGACAAAGAAAAAAAGTTAGACTTGAAGGCGCAAGCTTATGAAGACCCTCGTTTCTGGGCTGATGACATCGGTTTCCGTTGTGTATATCCTCAGAAGAAAAAATAGGATGTTTTTAAAAAATGAAAGATGAACAGCGTTTTCAAAAATGGATTTCTTTACCTTTTGCTCTTGCTTTAGTGGCGTTTCTTTTTCCTCTTTTTACCTTTTCTTGCTCAGAAAAAGTGATTGCAGAACCGAATGGCTATGAGTTAGCTTTAGGAGTTGATTTAGAAAAAGAATTAGGGGAAGAAGAACAGACCATTGTGAATAACATGAAGGCTGAAAACCCTAAAGCATTTGAAAAGAATCCATTAAAACTCGAATCCATGCCTGTTCTCTATGGCATTTTTGCAGCCATTTTAGTGGCGGGTGGATTTGCCTTTGTTAGTCCAGTGGGTTCTCTAGTTTTAGGGGTAGCCTCTTTAACAGGTCTATGGTTTTTTATCTACCGATTTATGGATCTTGTCGAAAAGAGTCAGTTTGGCTTTATTGTTGTTGCGCCTCATGTGGGAGCTTACTGTGTGAGCATGCTTTTAATTATAGGTATTGCCATGAGTTTAGCTTTTTTAATTAGGCCTATCATACGCAAAAATAAAGAATAAAAAAGCGTTGCTCAAGTTTGTTCGAGAACGCCTTTTTACATCAACTGAATATTCAACGAAAATTAAACATTAAATAGGAAGTACATAATATCTCCGTCTTGTACTTCGTATTCTTTCCCTTCTGTTCGAACAAGGCCAGCTTCTTTAGCCGCATTCCATGAACCGTATTTTTCAAAATCGGCAAACGAAAGTGTTTCTGCTCGAATAAATCCTCTTTCAAAATCAGAGTGAATCACACCAGCACAAGCAGGTGCTTTCCAGCCCGCTTCAAAAGTCCATGCACGAACTTCTTTTTCTCCAGCAGTAAAATAGGTTCTTAAACCTAAAAGAGAATATCCCTTTCGAATCACGGCGTCTAGGCCTGATTCCACCAATCCGAGTTCTTTTAAGAACTCCACTTTTTCGTCGGGTTCCAGAGCCGATAATTCTTCTTCAATTTTACCACAGAGAATTACTACAGAACTATTATGCTTTTCAGCATATTCTCTAAGGGCATCAACGTAAGCATTGCCTTTAAGCATGTCTTGTTCGTTGACGTTAGCGCAATAAAAAATAGGCTTTGCTGTTAAGAGAGCTAAATCAGAAATGACTTCATCTAGCACTTCATCTTGACCTAAAAGACGTCTTACTGGAATTCCTTCTGACATGGCTTTTTTAAGCTTTTCACAGGCTTCTAAACGAAGCTTTGAAGCAGGGGTACCCACTCTTGCATTTTTGTTTTCGACGACAAGACGTTTTTCAACAGAGTCCATATCTTTTAATAAGAGTTCTGTTTCAATGATCTCGACATCACGTAAAGGGTCGACAGAACCATGAACATGGACGATGTTTTCGTCATCAAAGCAACGTACGACTTCCATAATCGCTTCGCATTCTCGAATATGCGTTAGAAACTGATTTCCTAACCCTTCTCCTTGGCTAGCTCCTTTTACAAGGCCAGCGATATCGACAAATTGAGTCACTGTAGGAACAATGGAACGAGGTTTGTAGCTTCCCACTAATTTATCAAAACGTAAATCAGGCACGTTTACCATGCCTACGTTTGGATCAATAGTACAAAAGGGATAATTTGCTGATTCAGCGCCAGCGTTCGTGATGGCATTAAAAATAGTGCTCTTCCCGACGTTTGGAAGCCCGACAATACCGCATTTAAAACCCATGATGTCTCCAAAAAACAAAAAACAACGTGGCAAATTTAGTTTTTTTTATAAAATGAAGAACCGTTCCTACCATAATAAGTCTTTATTTTTGAATTTCAAGAACTTTTAAGATCAAAAATTAATTACCATTTAAAATAATGAAAAAAATAATCCTAATCCTATCTGTGAGTTTCCTAATTCTTTCCTGTAGTTCTACAGGATCGAATACCTCGATGAAAGAAGAACCATGTGCTGATTGTGGAAAACGAGGAGATATAGAACTCAATGTGCATTCTTCGCAATTCTATAGAGAATGGAACCCTTCCGCCTACCAGAAGTGGGATTCCAGTGGTGTTATAGGAGTTCTTCCAACTCAAGTGATTCAGGCTTTGGCTCCAGAAAATTGTTCTTTTTGTCATACCTTTAGTTCCGATGCTTTAGACTTTGATTTAGCAAGAGTCGAGGATTCTCTTTTTGCAAAAGCGTTCCCTAAGATGACTCGCGAATTAATGTTTCCAGGTGCTCGTTTACCTGAAGAAGATTCCTCTTGGTTTGTTCAAATGCTAACGGATTTTATAAAGCTTCCTTTCGTTGAAGGAAAGCCCTTAAAAGACTCATCTCCATGGCTTGATCGATTAGGCGTAGAACAATCTTTTCAACGTGTAGTCTCCGATTCATTGAAAACAATTTTGACTAGTATTTCGTTGAAATATAATGTGCGGTATCTTTCACTACCCATTTTGTTGAAAGTAGAAATATTACCCAAGGCAGGAAAAAAAGGAGGCTTTTCTTGGAAGAGCGTATGGACTTTTTGGGATGCCCGTTACGGAGAACTTGCTTTTTTAACTTATGCTGAGTTTGTGGCCGAAACCAAAACGCGAGTAGCTCCAGATCGCTTTTGGGCAGAGCCTTTTGCACCCTATTTATGGCGTATGTTAAAAACTCACCCCTCAGAAATTGAAAACCATTGATTTATATTTAGGCTTATGAATACTCCATTTTATATTTTCATGTTTTTACTTCCAAAAAATCTTGTTTCGCAAGTGTTTGGAATTTTTACTCGTTTACGTCTTCCTTGGATTAGTGCAAGAGCGCGGGATTGGTTTGCTGCTCATTACCAGTTGAATGAAGAAGAATCAGAAAAGCCTTTTTCTGAGTACCCAAATATTGCCACTCTTTTTATTCGTCATCTAAAAAAAGGTGCACGTCCTATTGACCCTTCTGCAGAAGTAGTTAGCCCTGTAGATGGCGTACTTTCTCAGACGGGTGTTTTTGACAACGCCTCTCAAGAGATGATTCAAGCCAAAGGGAAAAACTATGATTTAGCTTCTCTTTTGCGAAGTGAAGAAATGGCAAAAGATTTTGAAGGTGGCTATTGGGCAACTATTTATTTAGCTCCATTTAATTACCATCGAATTCATACGCCTGTTTCTGGAACTATTCTCTCGGCTCATTACTGCCCAGGACGTTTGTGGCCAGTGAATATAGGTAGTGTAGAACGAGTCGAAGGCTTATTTGCAATTAATGAACGCTTGACCACAAGAATCAAAATGGCTGATGGTGCCGAAATGTTGTTGGTTAAAGTGGGCGCCACTAATGTGGGCCGAATCGCCTTAAGTTATAAAGAAGATTGGATTACCAATTCTTCTAAATTAGCTCGTCAAAAATCTCGTTTAGATTGGTTTCCAGAGACTTCGATTTCTTTAGAAAAAGGGGCTGAAATCGCTCGTTTTGAAATGGGTAGTACAGTCATTTTGATTGGGAATAAAAAACTAAGAGAACGAGAACCAAATCTATTCAAATCAAAATTAAATCAAGCGGTTCAAGTGGGTCAACGCTTATAATGTCTAAACAAGGATTACGCTTTGCTAGAGAAAATCCGCATATTGTGGAGGCCTCTCAAGCGTTTATTCAAAAGTTTGATTCTGTACCAGACCCAGTTGTTAAAGTGGCTTCGCTTGCTGAAAACGAAGACGCTCAAATCGCTTGGGTTTTACTTGGCAGCGTTCTATATCATGGCTTAACTTATCTTCAAGTGCTCTCTGTTTTAGAAGCCCTATTTAAAGAATTTCCAAATAAAAAGTTATGGGAAACTCCTGTACCTAAAGCCTCTGAGTTAAAGTCGGTTATAAAAAAAGCTCTAAATAATGAGTCTTGGGCTTTGCTAGAGCATGCACCGGGTATGTTTTGGAGCGTAGGCTTTTTTGTCCGTCGTCACTTTCCGTTAAAGACATGGCTAGATTCTAGAAATGAAGAGGAGCTTTGGCGAGATCTAGGTGAAATTTATTTTATGGGTAAAAAAAGCATAAGACCTAAAGTGATATCCGCGATTCTTCGAATAAAAAATAAAGCGCCATTAGGGCTTGGTTTATCTGTTCATGAAGGAAAAGCGATTTCATTTTTCCCTATTTCTATGGGGAGTCGTCGTTTTATGGGATTCATGGGCCCTAGAAAAGACGGCGATTTTGCCGATTGGACTCCAGAAAAAAAACTTGTGGAAGTGAATGATTGGTACAAAATAGTTTCACCCAAAGCGAGAGAAAAAGCAGCTCATGGATTTAGTTTTTTTCTGGAACCTGGCCAAAATGATTTTCTTTGTCAAGAAATAATGAAGTCTTGTGAAGCATGCCCTCTCTACTGTTATTGCTCTTATGGGAGGAAGTCTTGAAATCAATGAAGAAGTGGTTGTTGGTTTTTGTGGCGCTTCTTTTTTGTTTCGCCTGTACTGAAGAGGACTTGTCTTTACGTTCCGTTTCGTTTGACTCGATTTCTTATCAAAACAAAAAGCATGAATCATTGCAATGGGAAAAGAAAGAAATCTCTAAATGGCATCTTTTAGATGAAGCGCACTTATTGTATGTAAGAGAATTAGATGACTCTCTATGGGTTTTTATTCTTGAATTTGAAAACGATGCCTTTGCTCTTGCCTATTACATTAATAGTGGGCGCTTTCAAGGGACTCTTCCTATTGTAAAAGGCTTTAATTTAGAGCAAAGCATTCGCTCTGGCCGTCATATTTTTGTTTTTAAGCATAAGCGTTTTTATAATCATGATCGGCGTCTATTAGAAGAATATGTACAACAATTTCCAGGCTATCGTGGCGGGCTACCTCAAGAATTTTTAAGCTTGCCTTTTGAATATAGAGAACCAGGCAAGACTTCTATTCAAATCGATCAATTTCATGGTAGTCCCATTTCTTTTCCGATGTTTGTACAGCAATATCGGAATGTCGATGTCTATTGGAGTGTGGCTAGAAGCTTTAACTCTGTTGAAAATGACGAATGGCTTGCTTGGGTAGATTCCATTAAAAAAACAAAAGGGCTAGTTACTTATAATGAATCGATTCTAAAATTTGAAAGCGGAAATGAAACTAGAGCCATTGCCTCTCGGTTAGGAGGAGGGCGAGTCATTTGTATTTGGGGGCCATTAGATTCAAAAAAGCTAGAAAAGCTGTTTTTTGAAATTAGTGAGCGAGTTTATTCGGCAAAATATTAAACCTGCTTCTAAAAAATGTTATATTATCCACATGGCTATAGAACAATTTGCAGATATCTTACTTGAAAAGTTACGCTTTATATCTCAAGCGGAAACAGTCATTGGAAAACCGATACAAGCAGGGGAGCATACAACGATTATTCCTGTAAGTCGTGTTTCTTTAGGTTTTGGTTTAGGCGGTCATTCTGGAAAGGGCGAAATCACTGGTTCTGGTGGTGGCGCTTCTGTAGAACCAGTCGCTTTTCTAGTCCTATCAGGAGACGATGTGCGCATTGTTCCTGTTACTAGAGATAACTCCATGCTTTCAAAGATCGTCGATCTTGTTCCAGATGTAATGTCTTCTTTTAAGAAAGACAAATAAACAGATTACCTTACGATAATTTTATGGATCACGGAATTCTTAGTTTCGTGATTTTTTATTTGGTAAAAATAGGTGCCACGGGCAAGATTGGAAAACTCCTGAACCATTGTGGTCTGTTTAGAAGCAACTATTTTCTTCCCTTCTATTGAGTACAAAGCAACGCTTGAATTATTTTCTAAAAAGTGAAAAGAGATTGTTGATCCTTGAACAATAGGACGGTATGTTTTCTTATTACTTGGGATTTCTGGCCTTATCTTCGTAGGGGGCTCTGAAGTGATTTTATAGACACTTAGCATCGTTGGCTCAGGAAGAGGAGGGTTACGAGCTTGATCTTGGTTTTCTGGTAAAGTTTCCCATCTAAGGTAATAATCCCCATCGACCTTAAAATGAACTTGCATCTCTGGAAAAGTAGATTTTACTTCATATAATGAATCGAGCCCTGGAATAATTATAGGTAGCGTATCTTTTTCTGGTTGTAGCGTTTCTTCATTTAGAACCCACATGCGATTTCCAAAGTTTATGTGGCTATATTCTTGAACAAGTCGTCCCGAATAATCTTTTTTAACAGGGCTGCCAGAAATATCAATACCAAGAGTTCCATTTCTATCTAGAGGCCATTTGAATGAATTCCAAGAGCTCGTCTGGTAGATTTTCCAAGATTCATTCTCCCATCGGGTATTCCATCTCTGGCTAACTCCATTGACATCATATTTGTGATAATTAATTACAGCACGATTTTGAGAGTCCCATCCGATTCCAAATGCAATATTGATTAGCCCATTCCCCGCATCCACAGAATCGACAATCACTCCAGGAGTAGATTGTTTGATAGGAAGAGTCACATCCAAACCGCTCATGGTTTCCCAATGGACCAGATTTTTACTTCTAATATGGGATATATCGTGATTGGTATTTGCCACTGGAGTATTTCGCCACATCCATACGATATGAAAATAATCATCAGGCCCTTTTATTGGGGTAGTCATATAGGCGCTATAGAGCCCTTCAGTGTTAAAAAAGCCTTGTGTTGTAAGTCGTGTCCATTGTTTGGTGCTTACGGAATATTTATTCCAAATGGTTGTACTTGTGTTATTTGCATTATCGCGATATTGAAAAAAGAGATCTCCCTTTTCTATGCCCTTAATAAAAATAGGGTAAGTGACTTTGGTCTCGTTTGAACCAGTCATGGAAAGAGATTCAAAATTGTCAATCGAATGAGGCTTTGAAGAGCGAAAGTACACTAGGGGTACATTATGCATGTTGCCACTCACATGAATGTATCCGCTATCGTCTACAGCCATGGCTATATAATTATGACTATCCCATCCAGTAGTTTGTGGAAGCGTTTTAAATTGCCAATCATTTGAAGAAAGACTACGCATGGCAATAGTCATTTTTCTGTCTTTATCATAAAAGCTGACGTATTGTAGCTCCGCTGCAGAATCGGTAGCGATTGCAAAATCAACAAAATGAGAAGACCAAACAGAGCTGATGTCAGAACGTTCCACTACAGCGGCGTGAAGAGAAACAGCGATGAATAAAATGAGAAAAAATAGATGCATACAAACGCTCCTTTGCCTCAAAATAGTATTCTTCGTTGAGCTTTATTGTTTTTTTAGAGATAAAGTATCGTTTGATTTGTGATTTTGAATTTGTGTTCAAAAAATGCATTGCACTAGATGCATAAACATAAGTGCACATACTGCCTGCAACATATCTTAATGCAAAAGCAATACGGTCTCTGACAATAATGATTGTTTGAGAATAAAGTGTATTGGATTAAATCGCTCGCGATATGAAATTCGATTCTATGAAAATAATTTTCCGTCAATAATATAATGGTGTCGATAATTTACATAAAATAAAAAAAGACTCTCGTAAGAGAGTCTTTAATATAATAGGATGAATTGGAATTGTAATTGCAAGAATTACATTTGCCGAATAGGGAAGAGCCCTAAAAGATCTAAAACATTTTCAAGAACAATTTGCGTGGATTGAACTAAGAATAGCCTTGACTTTTCTTCTGCACTTCCAAGAACTCGATCTTGATGGATAAAACGATGAGCAGCTTCTGCAATTTCAAGAGCATATTGGGCTAACATGCTAGGCTCATCTGTTTCACAAGCTTTTGCAATGGTACTCCCTTTGCGACTTAAAACTTTAATGAGTTCATAAGCGGCATCGTCTGTTAGAGTATCCCAAGAAACATCTTCCATTTTAGAAGCATAGCCTGCTTTTCGCATAATGCTACAAAGTCTAACATGAGCATTTTGAACATAAGGACCAGTGGCACCATCAAAGCTCAAAGCAGAATCCCAATCGAATTTAACATCCATTAATCTTCTGTTTTTTAAGTCATTAAAAGTAAGAGCGCTGATTCCGATTTGAGTTGCAATCTCTTCTTTATTTTCAAGATCTGGATTCTTTTCGTTAATAAAAGAAAGGATCTTTTCTTTAGCTGCTTCAATAACGTCGCGAAGTAAGCTCGCTGTTCCTGAGCGTGTTTTCCCTTTTTCCCATTTTCCTTCTTCTGTTTGTTGTAAAATAACACCAAAAGGAATATGGACCATTTCTTGATACCAATCGTAATTCATCTTTTTTAAGACATGAAACACTTGCTTAAAATGAAGTGATTGACCTAAATCAACTACGTATAGGCATTTGGAAAACTGGTACTCTTTTTTTCTATAAAGCGCGGCAGCGAGATCTCGAGTCGCATAAAGCGTACTCCCATCACTTTTACGAATTAAGCATGGCGGCAAATCAAAATCATCAAGCATAACCACATCTAATTCTTGGCTTTTTATAAGAAGATTTTTTTCACGTAATTCATCAAGCACAGCTGGGATTTTATCTTCAAAAAAAGATTCTCCCGTATAGTGATCAAAAGATACGCCCATCATAGAATAGATTCTTAGGAGTTCTTTTAAGGTAGCGTTTTTGAACGCACTCCAGAGCTTTCTATAAAGAGAATCTCCTTCTTCAAGCCTTGTGAATGCAGCTCTTGCTTCATTTTCAAGTTCAGGATATTCTTTACTAATTTTTGAAAAAGAACCATAGAGTATATTCAATTCTTTGACGGTTAAATTTTCAAGAACATCATCTTCTAAAGAGCGACCTTCTCTTAAGTACATTACAATTAATTTACCAAAAGCAGTGCCCCAATCGCCTAAATGGTTAATGCGTTCTACGTGATAACCATTCGCTTTATAAATCCGAGATAAGCTATTGCCAATCATAGTAGATCTAAGATGATGGAATGCTAATTCTTTCCCAATATTAGGTGAACTATAATCAATAATCACCGTTTTATGGTTAGGAGAAGCATGGCCGTAACTTAAGCCTTTTTCTTCTATATGAGTGAGTACAGAAGAAGCTAAAAACGAACGCTCGATAAAAAAGTTTAGATAACCGTTAACGGGTTCTACTTTAGAAATTCCCTGAGGAAGTTCAATTTTTGTGGCGAGGGTTTCTGCAATTATTTTAGGAGCTAGACGCATTTTTTTCGCAAGAGCAAAACAAGGTAAACTAAAATTACCGTGAGTGGTTTCTTGCGGAATTGTCAGAAGCTGTAAAACTTCTTCTTCTGAAAAAGTATCTGTTTTTGCAACCGCAGCTGCAATGGATTGCTCAAATGAGATCATCTTCTGTTATAGCCTTTTTCTTTGTCGTCTCTTTAATAAAGTCTTTTTCTTCAAGGGTTTCAATGGCGGCGTCGCTATAAAGACGATCCATTTGAATTTCTTCTCGTTTGGTTTCCTCAAAAAGGTGAACCATTAATTCAAAGCCAGCATCAAATACAGCCCATTGAACACCACTCTTGTATTCGATTCCTTTGGTCTGTATGTTTTTTGCTTTAAATTCTTTAGTAAGTTCATTTAAAATGGCTTGCATTTGAGCTTCGCTTGTGCAAGTAGCGACTATATAATAGTCTGCCACATTGTTTACACCGCGAAGATCGATGAGTTGAACTTTTTCTGCACGTAATTCAAATAATGAAGTTGCTGCAATAGAAACAGCTTCCGAAAAAGTTTTCTCCACTTTTACAGGAGCTTTTACAGCTTTTGCAGGCGCCACTTTTTTAGCAGGAGCTTTCACAGCCTTTGCAGGCGCTACTTTTTTAGCAGGAGCTTTCACAGCCTTTGCAGGCGCTACTTTTTTAGCAGGAGCTTTCACAGCCTTTGCAGGCGCTACTTTTTTAGCAGGAGCTTTCACAGCCTTTGCAG
>Ga0123334_1004170_pt1 | contig 14907 bp, 10 predicted proteins | sample BiotimSIPDNA_FD_89706 | JGI IMG/M metagenome (GOLD analysis project Ga0123334, IMG submission 89706) | Anaerobic biogas reactor microbial communites from Washington, USA - Biogas_R1 time_0 SIP DNA | ecosystem: Engineered > Bioreactor > Anaerobic > Unclassified | place: Washington, USA... | reverse complement strand
CGCTCTTTCCTGGACAGGGGAAAAACAGCTCAAAACAATTCCGGAACTGTTGCCTTAATTTTTAAACGACTCCTTAGTTTTCCCGCATGGAAAAATAAATTCATCTCTTGCTTTTTCATATTGATGTCATATAGTAATCAAGTAATTTTGACATGCGCGCATAGTTCAGTTGGTTAGAACGCCATCTTCACACGGTGGAGGCCACTGGTTCGAGTCCAGTTGCGCGCACCAACTACAAATTGCTTTTCTCCAAAATGGGGAAAAGCTTTTTTTGTGTGCTGATTTGGGGGTGGAATCGACGGCTCGCAAGGTTGAAACAAGCCTAAAATGACTTAGATTATAACATCGATGATAGAGTATAAAATTTGTCGCGCCCCATTGCGCGCTTGCGAAAAATAAGGACAGGATGAGCAAATTGAAATTAGTGTCGCTATTCTCTGGATGTGGAGGACTCGATTTAGGATTTGAGCGTGCAGGATTTGATATTCCCTGGGCGAATGAGTTCGACAAGGAAATCTGGGAAACATATGAAATTAACCACAAGAATACCTTCTTGGATCATCGGGACATTCGTCAGATTCTTTCCTCGGAAGTGCCTGACTGCGACGGAATCATTGGTGGACCGCCCTGCCAAAGCTGGAGTGAAGCAGGTGCCTTAAGGGGCATAGAAGATCCAAGAGGGCAGCTGTTCTACGAGTTCATTAGGCTTTTGCGTGACAAGAAACCGAGGTTCTTCCTTGCCGAGAATGTGTCCGGAATGCTGTCAAAGCGGCATGCGCAAGCAGTAAAGAACATAAAGCAAATGTTCATGGAATCTGGCTATACCCTTTCGGTGGACTTGTTGAATGCAGCTGACTACAATGTACCGGAAGACCGTAAGCGGGTTATCTACGTGGGAATCAGAAGTGACCTGGGGATTAACTTCCAATTCCCGAAGCCATCGAAGAAAAAAATAACCTTGCGAGAGGCAATTGGCGACTTGGAGGATTCGGCGATGCCTGCCTTGACGAAAAACAAAACCAATGGCGACAAATGCAAAGTCCCAAACCATGAATACCTTACTGGCGGATTCTCAACTATATTCATGTCGCGGAATCGTGTCAGAACTTGGGATGAGCAGTCGTTCACCATTCAAGCGGGTGGACGGCACGCTCCTATTCATCCCCAGGCGCCTGTTATGCCCAAGGTTGGACCGAACAGGCACATTTTCGAACCTGGCAAGGAATCCTTGTATAGGCAGCTGACAGTTCGGGAATGCGCCCGTGTCCAAACATTCCCCGATGATTTCATTTTCAAGTACGATTCATTGCTCGCGGGCTACAAGATGATCGGCAATGCCGTAGCAGTGAATTTTGCCTGTGAACTGGCAAAGGAACTCAAGAAACAGTTGAACAATGCCTAAGAACTCTAAAATGCGAATTGCCTCCTTCTTTGCGGGAGCAGGTGGATTGGATCTCGGCTTTGAACAGGCTGGGTTCGATGTCGTATGGGCAAATGAGTTCGACAAGGGGATTTGGGCAACATATCGGAGAAATCATCCCAAGACTCATCTGGACGAAAGGTCGATTACCGATATCAAGCCAGAAGACATTGGTTCCGGCATTGATGGGATGATCGGTGGTCCTCCATGCCAAAGCTGGAGCCTGGGCGGGGCAATGCGAGGACTGGAAGATCCCCGAGGGCAATTGTTCTACGACTACATTCGCCTAGTATCGGCAATCAAGCCAAAGTTCTTCCTTGCTGAGAATGTCAGTGGCATTATTTCCCAAAAGTTTGCCGCGACTTTTGAGGGTATCAAGAGCAAGTTCGCAGAGTTGGGATATGTCATATGCGCTCAGTTGTTCAACGCAGTGAATTATGAGGTGCCGCAAGACAGGCTACGCGTTATCATCGTGGGCATAAACAAGGATTACCTCAAGCGTGGTAACTTTGCCTTCCCGGAAATCGTGACCTCAAACGAAGATAACACTTGTTGTCTGTTCCCGACGAACTATGAGCCGATCAAGACACTAAGGGATGCCATAGGCGACTTGCCGGTATCAACTCCAGCCTTGGAGAAGCAATATGGTAATTCCAAACTTTCAATTCTGAATCACGAGCACATGATTGGTGGGTTTTCGCCAATATACATGTCTAGGAATAGGAAACGGGACTGGAATGAACCATCCTTTACAATTCAGGCTAGCGGTCGTCAGGCTCCCCTTCATCCGAGCTGCCCGCCAATGAGGAAAATTGATGTAGATCACTGGGAGTTTACAGCGCCTTTTGAAGAGTACCGCAGGCTCTCGGTTCGTGAGTGTGCGCGGATACAGACTTTTCCCGATGATTTCGAATTCATCTACGATAGCGTCCCATACGGCTACAAGATGATTGGCAATGCCGTGCCCGTGAGATTCGCCTATCACCTGGCAAGTGCGATTAAAGCTTATTTTGCTAAATCCTAAAGCGTCCAGATTTCAGTTGGTAGCGGAATTTCTATCCCCTGTGTATCAAACTTAAGGCTAGGCGTAGTTTTCCCCATTGAGGAAGCAGCTGTATGCAAGCGTAACGAGATGATCCAGCCATTGTCGAAATCAAGGTTGATATGTGAATTGTCTGGTTGTATTACCTTGCATTGAGTTGGTGGCTGAATTGCGGAAAACCTCGTCACCTCAATCTTCTTGCGGCGCAGAACAATTTTTGAAAAGTCAGCTTTGCCAATCAGGAAAGAAAAGAATTGCTTGCATTTCTGTGGAATCTGTAATTCACGGGTCAAAGTTTGGCAAACATGACCACAAACTGGTGCATATAGTACTTTGTCAATGAAATCAGGTTGGATTTCTGTCAAATCTCGGAAGTTGATTGCTTTAGAGGAAAGACGCTTAGCTTCCCTATAAAAAATGCCATAAATGTCTCGAAGTTTTTTCTGTATGCATTATCTTCAGGGCTACCTTTAGGATGACCAAGCTGTTGCATCAGTGAAGATGGTCTTTGATGTTTGAGGGCAAGGTGATTGTTCTTAATTGATAGGTTCAGATGAACGTGGTTTGGAAATTTCAAGCTAATATCAGAGACATTTCTTTCGCTTCTTGCCGTTCCCGCAACATCCGGGAGGCGATCGATCTCCATGCTATTTGTTTGCGTGCCAGAAGGCAAAAGAACGTGAATATGATTTGCAACACATCTTGCCCCTGACATAAAATGTGTTGAAAAATTTTGAGGTAGTTGATCGAAACGTGCTTTGTCTCCAGCTTGATCATCTTGAGCGCGTTGAGTAAGTGTAGCCCCGTCTCGCTTACTGAGAACAAGGGTGATTGCGTATTCAAATGCCCTGCCGTGTTGGTCAGAAACGTTTCTTGCCATTGATTTTGCTCCTGCCTGTTTGTCCGATTCCATATTGTTAATATGTTATCTATCCTGTGTAACACAAACATGTTTGGAGGATAATCGACAAAGAATATCATCAATGCAATTGTTTATACAGGAAGAGAAGGAACCTGAACGTCGCATTTGCATAACTTATAGCGTGATTTGTCAAATGGACTATCATCCCACCTCTCGCCCGAAATGCTGCTGCTCCTTTTTCAGCAGGATTCTGCGCAGCAGTAGTGAATCGACTCGAACTCCAGAGTGCTATGTTGGATATTGTGTTGCTTCAGGAAATCTTTGATTTTGTCTTTTGTGTCGTCAATCAAGGCGACATCCCTGAGAACTACGTGTCCCGTCAAGGCATTTTCAGTGGTGCTTAAGGGCCAGATATGGATGTGATGAACACCATCGACATTGGGTATATCCAGTAGCTCATTATGCAAATGCTTGACATCGATTCCGTTAGGCACTCCGTCAAGGACGAGGACAAAGCTGTCGCGGAACAGTTCCCAGGATGAGTAGATGATGATTCCAGCAATGATCAGCCCGGCCACGGGATCTATCCAAGTCATATTGGTCAACATGATCAACCCGCCTGAAGCTACTACGCCAACCGATACCAAAGTATCTGCCAGCATGTGCAAATAGGCGCTTTTTATGTTGATATCACGTTCCTTGCCGGCAGACAGCAATACTACAGTCATCCCGTTGATGACTATTCCAATGCCGGCAGTGGCCATAATTGCCCCGCCCGAAGCAACGCTGCCAACTGCAAACTTTTCAATGCACTCATAGATGATCAGCCCTATTGCAGCAATCAAAAAGATTGAGTTCAAGAAGGACGCCAAAACAGTCGCTTTTCGGAAACCATATGTAAATGTTTCACTTGAGGATTTCTTCAGCATCAGAAAAGCAACAAGCGAAATCCCCATCCCGAAGATGTCGCTCAAATTATGACCTGCGTCTGCGAGCAGGCCAACAGAGTCATAGCGATATCCAAGATAGAACTCAGCAATTACGTAGATTAGATTTATGGCAATTGCTATGATAAATCGCTTGCTGATTTCGGCGTTATACCCGTGATGATGGTGGTTATGCCCTTCGTGATGGTGGTGACTCATGGTTGTCTCCCGGGAAAATACTGTGAATGATCGCTTTCATCGGTTTCGTCCAAATGGGTTCTGCAAATGTCAAAGAGCTGGCGGATATGATCGTCGTCAAGTGAATACAATATGGATTGCCCCTTGCGGCGAGTCTTGACCAGGCGAATTTGGCGAAGATGCTTGAGATGATGCGATACGGCAGGCTGGGACATCTGCAAAACCATGGTCAGATCATAGACGCACAGCTCCGATATCAACAGCGAATTGATGATTTTCAGGCGGGTAGGGTCGGCGAAACATTGGAAAATCTCAGCCATCCTGGCAAGTTGCAAGTCGTCTTCAAGTCCAAAAATAACTTCCCTTAACTTTTTCTCTTGCAGAGTTGTGTATTCCGGCGTTTTCATTGGCTTGTCCTCGTTAAACATATTTATATATAAGCAAGCGCTTATAAGATATTAATGAAAGAACTCTTTGCAAGTTAACGAGTAAAAGTTTTCCCAGAAAAGTCTTCCTTCCAATCTTTGGACGAAAAGCTACCAAGCAACGGTACCGCCATTGGCGGGGAGAACGAAGCGTCTATTGCCATCGGATACAATGACGGCGTTGCGGTCAACCAGGATGTCAAATCGTCGTCCGAAGGCGCGGATGTCCTTTAGGGACATATGGTCGATCCCGTCGGGCAGGAGGGGGCTTACCTCGAGTGAATTGAGCGAAAGGGGGCGCAGGCCGAAGAGTCCTTCCGTTATTATGCGGCAATACAGGGCGCTTTCCGCAGACAAGTGTCGTTTGGCACCCTCGGGCCATGCCTCGAAGGGGTAGGGGACATGGTCGCCCAAAAGGCGATGCTCAGAATAGGTTCGCAGTTTCTCGAAGGTCATTTTGGTCTCTCCAGCGGCAAAGGCGCCCCGAAGTCCGTACAGAAGGCTTCTGTCCCAATAGGTCTTCTCGCCTTCCTGGGACAGCATGCCGTCATGGAACCATAGGTGCGGCGAATACATCGCTGTAATCGTGTCTTCAGCCCGGTCGAAAATCCCCATGCAGAGCGGGATGCCGATCCAAGAGCGCAGCTTGGTGTTGCCCTCGTAGTAGCGATAGGTCTTGAAACCATGCAACTCCCAGCCGAAATACGACTCTATCGATCGGCGCAATTCATCCGCTTGGTGTCCATATTCCTCTGCAACCGGGGGCAAGCCAAGATCAACTGCCAAGCATGACGCTTGGCGCAAACCACCGTAGTACAACGACGATGTGCACAAGTTGGCGCTTCCAGAGGGGAATCGACCCTCCAACTCGTCGGAATCCGATTCCACAACTCCGGCAACGTTAAGTTTGCGACGGCAATATTCCAGCGACCATTGGATTCCCGGCCACAGTTTCCATGCACGTTCTCGATCGCCTGAGACCAGCGCAAACAGGCTTGCCCCGTAGGCATACATGGCGGCATCACCGCGATCTCCTGCACCTTCCCAAATGTCGGTCCCCTCGGAAATTACCGAAGAGGGGATCCGATGGTAGTTCGGTCCCATGAACGGCATATAGTGCTCGTAGGCGTTCTGCGAAGCCTCCATGGCCAGTCGGTCATTGGTCCAGGCAAACCAGGGGCCTGCGTACTCGACCTGATCGTTGCACCAAGTTGCGGCGTAGTACGAACCACCACCGGGACTGTGCATCAGACCGCCTCGAGTTCGGAAAATGCTTTCGCAGGCACGCAACTTCGCCAGCCGGACGGCGGTATCGACCACGGCATCACCCGTGTTCAATTGCAACGGCGCCGTCATTTCATCCACGCGTGCCATGCGCTTCATGATTTCAACCCATGCAGATAAAGTTACGCGAGAATCATTTGCAATCCGAGCGGTCACCGAAAGGGAAAACACGCAGTAGTCCCAATCTTCACGAACATGGCGGGGAACCTCGCTTAAGCTGCATTCCACCAGATACACGCCACGAGCACCGCGACCAACATGTACTCTGTCGTTTCCGCGAATCCCCAGTTCCGTATCGCCGATGCCGTAGATGACCAGCTGGTTGACAAAGCCCATCGCATCCACCGACGGACTCACCACGCGCTCAACCTCCATCCCTTCATGCCCGCGAACCCTGCTACGGATGGTAAGCGTTCCGTCCCATGAGAAACTTGTCGGCTCTTCCACCAGCACTTCGCCACCGATGGTCAATTGCGGCAAGTCCTCCAGCTTAAGATCCAGCTGGAATGAACCGTGTGTGTTGTCGGGTATCGTTCGCAGTTGTGGAAACACTGGATGTTGCACGAGTGTCAGGCTTCCATCTTCGGCAACGCCATAGGTCAAGATCAGCGATGCTAGTTCGCCGCTGCATTCCAGATGGTCCCGATGGGGCAGCGATCCGCCTGAAGCCACGTCCCACTCGATTCCATTATCCGTTATCTTCCAACGATTCATCGTCCTTGCTCCTTTTTCTAAATCAAAGAAGACTTTGATCTCTTTGCGAATTTGTCCTTTGTTATCGTCATTTTGGTTATGTTATCACAAATTTGGGATTTTGATATCAACCAGCTTGCAAGTTTTAAAGTTTTTTCTGGCGCTCACATCAAAAACGGGTTCCTGTTTGACGCAATAGTCGAAGATCATTTGTAGGCTTATTGATGCAAAGTTCACGATTAAAGAGTGCATGTTCAAAGTCATAATCCTGTTCTGTCTTTGGCTTGCAATCTGTTTGAGCGCGGACATAGTATTTCTTTGCTGACTTATGGCATCACTTGTGGATGCCTGGAAGGTTTCAGTTATGATGTCGTGAATCGACGTTTTGGCAAATGGTTGTGATGGCTCTGATAAATAATAGGACTTACGCTAATGCGATTTTCCTTCCTGATGATTACATACAACCAGGAGAACTATATCCTGGAAGCCCTTCAAAGCGCCGTCGCCCAGGATTATCACGACCTGGAAATCATCATCTGTGACGATACCTCCAAGGACAAGACGTTCGAACTTGCCGAAAAGTTCGCAAAAGACTACCAGGGTCCCCACACAATCATCCTCCACAGGAATCCGGAAAACCTTGGCATAGGAGCCAATTTCCAGCAAGCCTACGAGTTGTCCTCGGGGCAATGGCTCTTCATGGCGGCAGGAGACGACATCTTTGTGCCGCAACGTTGCAAGATGGTCGCAAAGGCCATTCAAGAATATCCGGATGCACGCGTCATCGCAACCAACTATCAGGTCATCGACGGCAATGGCGTCAGCCAAGGTTACATGTGTGGCGAGAAACCCATCGCTGTCGGCGCCGCTCTTGCTTGGCATCGGGACGTCTTCGCTCGTTTTCCGCCCATACCCAAAGGCACTGGGGTTGAAGACAACATCCTCTATCCTCGAGTATTTTTCCTTGGGGGGCAGGCAATCAAGACATCCGACATCGGGATAAAGTACCGAATTGACGGACATAGTTTTACGGGACTTAGGCGGGACAGCGCCCTTGCCGTCCGCCAATACTTTCTTCGGGTCAATCGCATCTTCCAGGACATCATGCGATTGCGGCTTAACGACCTGGATTATCTGGCGGCACGTCAGGAGGTTCCATTTGAGGATCGTCTCCGAAAGCGACAGAAATGGCTGCTGTCCTGCCTAAAGGAGGAGGAGCAAGGGCATTTGGCAGCCCTTGATGCGATAGAAGGCGGATTCTTCTCTCAGCTTTCGTACCTGTTCCGTAGCAACCCGCATTTTGGCCAAAAGGAATTTAAGCAACGTCTTCGGATTGGCGTGGCTTCGCAACGCTGGCTGGTTGCGTTGAAGCGGCTTATTTTCGGCGAGCCGCCTGTCTCAGGGGAGTTTAAGGATTGCCGACCAGAACCTCCCCAGACGCCGACGCATGTTATCACAGTGGAAGACTATCTCCAAAATCCTTCCTGTGATATAACGCGAGCCGCCGAAGAGGCAAGGTTCTATAGCGACGACAACGGACGACTCGCATAAGACGCATCGTCGATAGTCGTTTTTTCTGAATCAGAGCTAAAATTCTCAGAAATTTTTTGCGCATTTCGTACTCAAGATGCATGTGTGACATGCCTCTTGTTGCCTGATTGTGAAAAAATGTATTTTGTCGCAACGAACTATGGGGCGGAAGGCTGTGGTGAAACATTGCTGCGGGAACCTGATGGAAATCCGAAGGTTGGTAATAATTAGGTGTATAGCTATATTGAAAAATAAAAGCAACTTCAACATAACTGATTTAGGTGTCTCAAAATGCATACCTCCTTGTTCGTTCCCAAAATGATTTCGCTATTGGCGGTCTTGTGCCTATCCGTCTGCGCCGTTGACTTCGTTGAGATTCAGAATGCCGACTTTGAAAAGTCGCAGGACGGGCTTGCTGAGGGGTGGAAGTTGGGACCTGGCTTCCGTGCGGAGCGTGGCGTTGGGCACAACGGCAACGGCGGGCTTGTATGGGAAAGCGAAGAGCCATCGGCTAAAGCGTCCTACACGACACAGTATATCCAGTTGGAGACGGGGATGGAGTATGATTACTCCGTCGAGGTCAGGACAGAGAACTACCATTGTGACAAGCGCATCGGCGGGGTTAAGATCGGCATCAAAACCGAGGACGAAAACGGCAAGGAACTAGGCGTGTACATGCTCTATTTCGATGGTGTTACCAGTCAAAACTCAAATTGGGTCAAGATTGGTCGTGCCACACGAGCGATCAAGCCGGCAGCCAAGAAGTTCAAGATTTTTCTGTTGGTTCCCGAGCAATCGAAGGGCAAGGTCTTTTTTGACAGGGTCAGGGTTTCGCCTGTCATCCATCCACCCGTGGACTTTGTCTGCACGAATGCCTATCGGGACACGGTTGCCGAGGGGGATATCACCTTCTTCGCATCCATCAACCCGCCCAAGGATTCCAAGAATCTCAAGGCTGTCTTCACATGGGCTGCTCCCGATGGAACTGCCAGCACACAGGAGGCAACCCTTCCGTCCCCAGGAGAAGCCAGGCTCACCGTTCCAGTGGCCTCGCTTGCAAAAGGCACGCATGACGTTACCTGCAGCCTGTTGGAAGGCGACAAGGCCTTGGGGTTCGCAACCATCGCCGTCATGCGGGTAGATCAACTCCCTGATCGCAAGGTCTGGATCGACCGCCATAACAGATGCATCGTCAATGGCAAGCCATTCTTCCCGCTTGGAATGTACTTTGGGAGAGTTACCGAAAAAGACCTGGACACCTTCGCCAAAGGACCCTTCAACTGCCTGATGCCGTATGGCGGATTGTTGGAAGGAAAAGTGCTCGACTGGTGCAAGGAAAGGGGACTGATGGCATTTTGCCAAGCAACATGGGCGGGAGGAGGCGAGATCAGAAGCGCAAGGGACGACGCGGTCCAGAGAGCGCACCAAAGGATCCGCGAAACTATCGCCAAGTACAAGAACCATCATGCACTTCTGGGGTGGTACACTGCTGATGAAGCACCGGTTTCAGAGGCCAAACTTCGTGCGAAAAGCTATCAGGTCTTCAAGGAATGCGATCCCGATCACCCGACATGGATTGTCCAGGATTCCATCGTTGACTTGAGGCCTTTTACCCCGACCTGCGACGTTGTGGGAGTCGATCCATACCCCATTCCGCGAGAGCCGATTGACAAGGTCACCAGATATGCTCGCGGCGCCAACGAAGCGATGTTCGGAGTCCGCCCGATGTGGAACGTGCCACAGGCATTCGACTGGGGATGGGCACGAGGTGGCATCAACCCCAAGGCAGGGCGATTTCCAACTGATGACGAATTGCAATCGATCTTCTGGCAGCACATCGCCTGCGGAGCCAATGGGCTGATTGCCTACGGATTCCACTGCTATGTCAGGGACTATACCATCCACGACTTCGACAAGTACTGGGGTGCGGTGTGCAAGGTCGCCACGGAAGTCAAGAAGCGCGAGCAGATCCTGCTGTCGGTCGAAGAGTCGCCACAGCCATCAGGCGCACCGGATCATGTCCCATGTCGCACCTGGAAGCATGATGGTTTCGTCTATCTCCTGATGGCCAACAGCCAAGACAAGGTTGCGGATGCGACAATCACCGTTGGGAACAACGCTTGGCAAAGCATTGCCCTTGAGTTTGGCGAGCCAGCCAAGCTGTTGTCCGACGGCAAGATTCAGGTTTTACTTCCACCCATCGCAGTCTCGATGGTCAAGCTGAAGTAAGGAGCCTTTATGCTTTAGCGATTGTTTTCCCGAATTCGATCGCAGCTTTTTTGGCGTTTTCGTCAGGATTCCACAGGTTTCGGAGTCCTTCGCCAATGATTTCAAACCCGGCATCCTGCATTTGCTTGTTTAGTATTTTAACAGATTCGCCGCTCCAGCCATAGCATCCGAATGCTGCAGCCTTCTTGTTTTTCAACTTCTTCGATTTTGTATATTGCATAAATGCAGCAACAGTATGGAGAATGTCATTCCCTACCGTCGGGGAACCCACGACCACTGTTTTTGATTTAAACGCTTCTGTAAGGACGTCGTTTATATCACTTTTTGCAATGTTGTATACTTTTACCACGACTTCTTGAGCTTCCGATCTTATTCCTTCAGCGATTCTATGGGCAAGCTCTTTTGTTCCATTCCACATTGTATCGTAGACAATGGTAATTTGATTTTCTTGGTAATCATTTGCCCACTCCACATATTTTTTAACGATTTGCAGAGGGTCATCTCTCCAGATTGCGCCATGGCTGGTCGCAATTATATCTATTGTCAGATTTAATGCGATTATTTCGTCAAGCTTTTTTCTCAAAATTGGAGTATAGGGAGCCAATATGTTGGCAAAATACTTGATTGCCTCCTGCATAAGCTCACAGTGGTCCACTAGATCATTGAACAGATTTTCCGTAGCGTAATGTTGACCGAAGGCATCATTGCTAAACAAGATGTTATCTCCAGTCATATAAACGGCCATGCTGTCAGGCCAATGCAACATGGTCATTTCAACAAATATAAGCTCTTTTCCGTTGCCGATATCAATTTTATCCCCTGTCTTGACAACTCGGAAATTCCAGTCTTGATGATACTGGCCCTTTAGCGATTTCACTGCATTTGACGTACAATAAATTGGTGTGTTAGGTATGTGCTTCATCAGTTCCGGCAAAGCACCGCTGTGATCAACTTCGCCATGGTTCGCAATGATGTAGTCGATTTTGTTCAAATCAATTTCTTTGGCGAGGTTTTCTACGAATTCTTTTGCATAAGGCATCCAAACGGTATCGATCAAAACTGTCTTTTCCTCTTGGATCAAGTAGGAGTTGTAAGTTGATCCCCTATGCGTAGAATACTCGTCTCCGTGAAATTTCCGGAGTTCCCAGTCAGTCTTTCCTACCCAAAACACATTGTTTTTAATTAATTTTTTCATTCCGGTACACATCCCTTTCTTGGTTATGTTAGTTTTTTCTGTAATTTCCCGTTGCATCAACGAAAGCCAGTTTCCATCCAGCTCGGCAAAGGCATTTTGCAAGGAAATACTGTAATTGTGCGTGCTCTTTTTTCAATTTTTCATACTGATTTTCGACCATGTTTGCGGTGTGAAGTTCCCTTGATCAATGTCGTAGGCAGTGAACCAATGATGAGCAAGGCATTTTTAGGTAACCACGAATGGACACGAATATACACTAATGTTTTTGGGGTATTGATGCCATTGACATGGTTTGTGCACGGGGATGATGATCTGGAAGGGTGTTTAGCCCAACTTGCCCAGGACTGGAAAAACAGGTACGGCCACCCGGGGTGCTCGTACTTGAGCCGATCCACCAATTGACGCAGGGGATGCGGGGTGGAATTTCTGGGTTTTCAGCAACGGCAGCCGTTATTTCCCGATGAGGAACTGGTAGTTTGCGAGCAGTTCCAGATAGTTGATTTTAGAACCGATTAGATCGACGTATGAGTTTTCGAGATCGGTTTGTGTACGTACGAGTTCGAGGATGTCGATTTCGCCGTTTTCCCATCTATCCTTGTAGAGTTCCTCTTGTCTCTTGAGGAGTTCGCATTGTCTTTCCTGCAGTTCGACTGCCCTTGCGTATTCGTCCAGCCTGCGTTTGTAGTTGCCGATGTTTGCTGTGATTTCCTGCTTGAGCGAGTAGGATTCCGAATTGTTTCTCTGGACATTGTTGTGTGCGATTTGAAGTCTTGCGAGGTCGGCTCTTCTTCCGATAGTCCAATTGAATGAGAGCGCCAGGATTTGATCGTCGTCTCCGCTCAGGTTGTAGTTGTCCCCGTCTCCGCGTTGCCGATGTGTTGCTGAGAGCACGACGTCTGGCATTGTGTTGGAGTCCCTGATTTCGAGGAGCCACTTGAGCTTTGTTTTTTCGAGTTTGTTGTTTAGGATAGTCTCCAGGTTTTCCTCTGCGTATTCGAGGTCGTCTTGCGGGTTGACGTCTTTGATCTGGTAGTCGAACTGCCCAGTGATATTGAGTTGTTTATCGACATCGTATCCGATGATTTCCTTGAGTGTATCGATTCCGTTTGCGATAGATCTGATAGCGGAGTTGACTTGCAGTTCGTTGTTTGGGATTCTGAGTTCAGCCGTCAGGATATCGAGTGGTTTTTCTCGTTCTCTTGTCAGCAGCAGGTTTCGCTTGGCATTTTCGAGCGCTCGTTCCTTGACGGTCAGCGATTGCTGTGCGCGAATGATTGTGTAGTAGGCGAGGGTGACGTCGAGGACGAGTCTTCGCTCGGCGCGTTTGAGGTTGTTGAGTTGGATCAGTTCATCGATGAGGCTTGCCTCCAAGTTGTACTTTGTTTCGAGTGCGCTTCCACCGCCTAGGATTTTCTTTGAGATTTGGATTGATAGGGCAGTGTCTGTGAAGTCCGAGTTATTGACATGGCTTGCGTTGAGTCCGGCTCTCACATTGAATCCATTCTGGAATTCCTTATTGAGCGTGATGTTGGCGGCGTTGGATTCCGGCTTGGCAAACGTGTATGAATCCGAGGCTGATACCGACCAGTCGAATCGCGCCTTCTCGATGACGGTCTGGAGCTTTTGCGAGCGCGTGGAAATTTTTTGCCTTTCCAGCGATGGCGAATGTTTAAGAGCATAGTCGATGCATTGCTGCAACGACCATGTTGGAATATCGTTGTCTTGCGCGTTGAGGGTGACGACAAACGCCAGGATCGAGATGAGGATATGTTTTTTTTTCATGGTAGCATGTGTTGCCGTCATTCGGCTCTGAGTGCTTCGACTGGGTTTTTATTGGCTGCCTGGTATGCGGGATAGATACCGAATATGAGTCCTGTTGCGGTAGAGGCGATGACTGCGATGAGGAGCAGCGTGAGTGAAAATACGATTGGCAGTTCCAGGAGTTGGCAGGTGATGATGACCACGATGGCGGCTAGGATGACACCAAAGATTCCGCCGGTGACCGAAATGGTCATTGCCTCGGAAAGGAACTGGCGCATGATGTCAAATCGGGTTGCGCCGACCGCACGTCTGATCCCGATTTCGCGGATGCGTTCAGTGACGGAGGCCAGCATGATGTTCATGATGCCAATGCCTCCGACCACGATGGAGATCGATGAAATGCAGATGGTCAGGATGTCCAAGAGGCGTTGCGATTGTTGCTTTTGCTTGAGAAGATCCATGGGGATGACCAGGTCATAGTCGGCGACGCCCGAATGTGACATCCCGAGAATAGCCTTGATTGCGCGTCCGGCCCTAGCCAAGTCGTCTTCAGTTTTGAGCTGCAATTGAATCTCGTCCAATTCCGACCTGAGGTCGAGGAAGGAGGTTCTGGTGAGGAGTGTTTCCAACGGGATCAGAATATCGTTGTTCGGGTCAGAGATTGAGGTTGCCTCGAGTTCATCCAGGTCGATTTGCTTGTCTTCAAGGATTCCGACGACTCGGAATGGGCTTCCACCAAGGAGGATAACGGTTCCTACCAGGTCTTTAGGTTTGGCCTTGGCAGCTTGGGCACCTGTGTCGATAGCTTGCCTGAGCATGGTCTTGGCGATGGAGCCGCCTAGGATGACGGAGGGGCTGCTTTGGATCTTGTCTCCCTCGTCGAAAGGTCGTCCTGCCTGGATGCTGAGGTTGTTGACCACCAGGTAGTCGCCTTCGATGCCGAGGACACGCGCGTTGATTTGGTTGTGTTCATGGAGGACGCTGAGCTTGATTTCGCGCAGGCAGGCGGCCTTTCCAATTTCCGGGATGCCTTCCCGGATGGCCGCGAGGTCGTTTCTGCTAAGGCCCAGCGATCCACGGACACGAGTGTCAACTAGGCGTTCAGTTTCGAATTGCTTGTCGACAATCCGCACCAGGTTCGCCCCCAATGCCCTGATTTGATCAGCTTGCTTTTGCTTGCTTCCCAGCGAGAAGCTTGACATTGCGATGACGGAAGATACGCCAATGATGATTCCGAGCATGGTCAGGAAGGTACGCATTTGATGTGCAAGGAGTCCTTCCTTGACGCCGATCCTGAGGAGGTCTACCAGGGAGAGCGTTTTTTTGGATGCGACATTGGATT
>Ga0123334_1004168_pt1 | contig 14909 bp, 11 predicted proteins | sample BiotimSIPDNA_FD_89706 | JGI IMG/M metagenome (GOLD analysis project Ga0123334, IMG submission 89706) | Anaerobic biogas reactor microbial communites from Washington, USA - Biogas_R1 time_0 SIP DNA | ecosystem: Engineered > Bioreactor > Anaerobic > Unclassified | place: Washington, USA... | reverse complement strand
TGAACTGCCTCTCATTCTTGCAGCCTTGATAAGAATGTCTGAGATGGATGAGTTTAAAATGGGGAGTGACAGGAGGGATATATGGGACAATACTGACCCATCCAGGTGCGGCCAGCCATTCAAGGTCAGGCATGATATGACACCATCTGAGGTGATTGAGATGATTGTGGATCATGCTGCAAGGGCATATCATATCGGGAAAAATCTGCCATTTTTAGAGACAGATGATTTGTCCTTTGATGCATTCATGTATCATCTTACGACTATCTTTACAGATATCAGGCTGAATATAAAAGGCCCATCCATTGAACTCAGGACCATTGACAGTGTGCTCTTTGATCAGTTTGAAGCTAAATGGCAAAGATTCATAAGTGTATTTCAGGAAACTTTATATCAACATACAGGAGAGGCTCTATGAAAAAGGTAACAATATATACAACCCAAAGCTGCCCCTACTGCATCAGGGCAAAAAAGCTTCTTGAAGATAAAGGGGTTAAATATTACGAATTAAGGATTGACCTTAACCCTGAACTCGCAATAGAGGCAGTAACAAAGAGCGGAGGAAGACGCACAGTACCGCAGATATTTATCGGGGATTATCATGTGGGAGGGTCTGATGAACTGCATGCTCTGGAAAAAGAAAATAAACTGAATGACCTGTTAGTCGAGTAGAGACAAGGCATGCCTTGTCTACGATTTACGTTTTTGTAACAAAAGGGTTACTTAATCTTTCATGCTCGATCTTTATACACCTGTCAACAACCAGAGTCACCCCGGCTTCTAATGCCTTTTCACACGCCTCACGATGAAATACGCCAAGCTGCATCCAGATCACCTTTATGCCTTTTTTAATAGCCTGGTCAACAGCATCAGGTATTCTTTCGTTACTTATAAAAAGATCCGCCATATCAACATCATAAGGTATATCCATCAGTGAACTAAAACATTTTTCGCCAAGTACCTCTTTCTGGCCCGGATTAACAGGGGTGATACTGTATCCGTGTTTAACAAGGTATCTGGCGACCATGTTGGATGGCCTCTCCTCCTTTGGTGAGAGACCAACAACAGCTATCTTCTTTGTTTTATCAAGTACCTGCCTGATTTTTTCTGGTGAAGGATTAATGCTGTCAATAAAAGATTTATCAGGGTTGATCATTTTATTATCTCGTTTACCTTTTTTACCTTTTCAGATATCTCCATGGCCTTTTTCACCCCGGGCACATGATTTATAACCTGTTTTTTAATGCCCTCCTCAATCGTATCAGGGGCATTTTCTTCTTCCTTTTTTTCAGGGGTCTCTTTTGATGGAGAGCTGATTATCTCTTTTTTGATATTCCTGAATTCACGTATTGCGCCGCCCAGCCCCTTCCCTATGTCAGGGATCCTCTTTGCGCCGAATAAGACAAATATTATAACAGCAATAACTATTAGCTCTGGCACTCCTAGTCCAAACATCTTTTATTTCCTTTTCATTTTACATACTCAACAGGTTGATCATCCTTGCCACGCGCCTCAACCGACCCTATATGATAGGCCGTTTCACCCACAGATTTAAAGCGCTCCAGGGCATCGCTCAGCTCATCTTCGCTTACTACTATGATAAGGCCAAGACCATTGTTAAATGTCCTCAGCATATCTTCATCAGAAATTTCCCCGGCCTTTTGCATATACTGGAAAACAGGATGAGGTGTCCATGATGATGTTTTTATTACAAGCTTACATTGCGCAGGCACTATCCTTGGGAGGTTATCCGTAAGCCCTCCACCGGTAATATGGGCTATCCCATAAATACGGAACCCCTTGCTGATGTTACTGAGTGTCTTGACATAGATTCTTGTGGGGGTAAGGAGCTCTTCGCCAAGGGTCTTTCCGAATTCATCCACATAGTCAGTAACCTTCATCTTCAACTGGTCAAAAAAGATCTTCCTTGCAAGGCTGTATCCATTGCTATGCAGTCCGCTTGAACTGATACCTATGAGCTGGTGACCAAAGGCAATCTCAGAACCATCAAGGAGCTGGTCATTATCCACGATCCCGGTAACGAATCCGGCAAGATCATACTCCCCTTCACTGTAAAAACCGGGCATTTCAGCAGTCTCACCTCCTATAAGAGAGCAGTTTGCCTCTATGCAGCCCGCTGATATGCCTTTTACTATCTCCACACACCTGTTAACATCAAGTTTTCCCATTGCTATATAATCAAGCAGGAAAAGGGGTGTTGCACCCTGAACAATTATATCGTTTACACACATGGCAACAAGGTCAATGCCTACTGTGTCATGTTTGTCCATCATAAAGGCAACTTTCAGTTTTGTGCCAACACCGTCTGTTGATGCCACAAGAACCGGGTTCTTCATATCCTGTACAGGCATTGAATAAAACCCTGAAAAACCGCCTATATCAGTGATAACATTCGGTTTAAATGTCCTGGATACTATTGGTTTTATCAGCTTTACAAAATTATTTCCGGCATCAATGTCAACGCCTGCCTCTGAATATTTATCTTTTTTCTTCTTTGATGTCATTAAAAGTCCCTACCAGTCCGCTTATAAATATTGATTACCAATCGAGCATTCGATTTGTCTAATTTATAAATAAAAAGATGATAAATAGTGTGTCAGATACCCTGTTTTGTCAACAGATTTCTTCCTGCATAAAATAGAAGGAAATTATTCACGAACAAGCACCTTAAGAAAAAGATCACCGCTCCGGTCGTAAGATATCCTCTTTCCCATACCCCTTAACCTGAGCATGGAGCCATCCTTTACACCAGGCGGTATGGTTACCCTGAAAAGCCTTTGCTGAAATCCCCAGGGTATATTGACCATTTTTCTTGTTCCGTGTATTGCCTCCAGCGGGCTTATCACAATATCGCCGCTAAGATCAGGGTTTTCTGTGGTACTGGTCGTATGAATATTCTGCAACCCTGGTGTCCCTTTTTTTGATGTAGCCACACGCAGTTTATCGCCTATGCCTGACCTTGGGGTGACCAGCAGCATCTTTAAAAAGATTATCCCTGCGATAAAGCCTCCTATATGGGCCCACCAGGCAATACCGCCGCCATGAGCCGGTGATCCTGCCGCATTTAAAAATTGCAGTAAAAACCAGATACCAAGGAATATAAAGGCAGGCACCTCTATTAAATATGGGATAAAGAAGAGAGGTATCAGCGTAAGTATCTTTGACCTTGGATATAAAATCATGTAAGCTCCCATTACACCTGCAATAGCCCCGCTCGCCCCTATCGTGGGTATGGTGGAATGGGGGTTCAGCGCCAGATGTAACACGCCTGATGCAATGCCGCTCAGCAGATAAAAAATCAGGTACCTTACATGACCAAGCCTGTCTTCTATGTTGTCACCGAATATATATAATGACCACATATTACCTAAAAGATGCCAGAACCCGCCGTGAAGAAACATAAATGAAACAAGGGCTATTACCTGTTCAAGTGGATTAAACATCCTCCCTATCTCCGGCACCGTGTACCTTGCCGGAACAAGCCCGTAGACGCGTATAAATGAATCAAAGCTGGTTCCCTGAGACAGTTGGATCAGAAAAAAAAAGATATTTACAGCAATTAATATATTGTTAACAACCGGGTAATTTTTTGAACTAATTGTATCTCGTAATGGTAACATATCTCTTCCAGTTTAATGATATAGATCAGTAATAGCAGAATCTATCATTCTGCGGAAGATAAAATATGCACTGTATATATAACAAGATAACAACCGGTGCTTAAATGATCCTTTATTATATCTCTTAAGCCGGAAAAAAGTTGCATTAACATTTTCAGGCAGTCTTTGACAGGTAAATTCTATTGACATTTCCTGCACTTATTTCTAAACAGTTATAACATCTTTAAGTAGAATTTTAGAAATTTACAGGGCCTGAATTTTGAATATCGCCCAAGGCAAGCATGTTCCGGTTAAACGCATACGGGTAAAAAATGGAAGAGAGCTCAGTAGACAGAAGTTTTTCAGAGAGCCTTGCAGGCATAAAAAATATCGGCAGGTATGAAATAGTCTCAAAACTAGGCCGGGGCGGTTCAGGCATTGTGTTTCTGGCTAAAGACCCCTATATAAAAAGAAAGGTGGCAATCAAGATTGCCCAGACCCCAACAGACAGGTCAAGGGAGAAATTTCTTGTTGAGGCGCAGTCAGCAGGGCAGTTCAGCCACCCAAACATAGTATCTATCCATGATGCGGGTGTACAGGCAGATTTCTGCTACATTGCAATGGAGTATATTGAGGGGCACACCCTTAACAGATACTGTGATAAAAATAATCTTCTTCCCCTCCAAAAGGTTATTGAGATCATATTGAGCGTATGCAGCGCCCTTGACTACAGCCACAGGATGGGGATTATCCACAGGGATATTAAGCCTGCCAATATCATGCTCGATGAAGAGGGTTTAACCAAGATCACCGATTTCGGGGTTGCCCAGATGATAGAGGATATACCTTCAGCCGGTTTTTTTGGCACCCCGAGCTATATGTCACCTGAACAGGTCAAGGAATCTGCAATCGGTTTTCAGAGCGATATCTTTTCAGTTGGCTGTGTATTGTATGAACTCCTTTCCGGGGAGCAGGCATTTCCTGGTGATAATAATTTTTCTATTATCTATAAAATAATCAACACAGAGCCTCCGACTATACTTTCCATACGAAATGACCTGCCTGAGATAATGGGTGATATTGTTAAAAAGGCAATCGCAAAGAATGCAGGTGCAAGGTATCAGACATGCACTGAGCTTGCCTATGATCTGAGGATTGCACTAAGGGGCATATCAGGCTCTGCAGTAAGCAGTGACAAGATAAAGGATGTGGCCGATTACATATCACACCTTAAATTCTTCCAGAGCTTCCCCCATGACGAGGTAAAAGAGATAGTGTCACTGAGTCAGATACTCAAGATAGAAAATGGGAAAAAAATAGTCTCTGAAGGAGAGATAGACGATACATTTTATATACTGATGAGCGGAAGGGCCGGAGTCAGGAAAAGCAGCAGCCTTATAGCCACCATAAATACTGGAGACTGTATTGGTGAGATGGCCCTTATAGGGAGCCAGAAGAGGATAGCAGATGTTACAGCCGAAACAGACTGCATCCTGTTAAAGATCAGCGCATCACTACTTGATAATGCATCCGATTCCCTGAAGCATCTCTTTTTTAAAAACTTCGCGGTAACACTGGTCCAGAGATTATCCACATCCTCCAGAAATAGATAGAATCACAGATCAGTAATACCCTTATCTGTAAATCTTTCATACTGTTTTCTATAGTGTGGATTGCTTCTATCAAGCATTATTGCCTCTTCTATTAACCGGATAGCCTCCTCTCTTTTGCCCATTAGAAAGCAGGCCTCTGCAAGTGTATCTAAGGATTCCGGTGACCTTTCAAGCCTTACAGCGTCCTTTGCCAGTTCATAGCCCCTTTTGATATCATCAGGATCAGGGTTTTGTGCTGAAATAAGAAGCCACGCAAGATTGTTAAGGGCCATAGCCTGTTTTCTGTCAATGACAATTACCTTTTCATATATCTCTTTTGCCTTATCAACCTTTTTCATATCATTATAAACCATGGCAATGTTCATCATAAGCTCAACATCATTCAGGTTTTGTTTTGACTCCTTTTTAATAATAAAACTTATAAGGCTGTATGTTATTTGATTTTTAACAGTGGGTATGAAAAAGATAGATGATAATAACAACACTCCAGTAAGATATGCTATAAAAGCAGATACCATAAGCCTTTTGTGTCTTTTTATCAGATCAGGGTTTTCTTTGCTTTTTAATAGAAATTCCACCCTTTGTCTGATACTGAAGTGGTGCCAGCTTGGCAGATCCCTTATCTTCCCGCTTAAAAGGGCTATCTTTTCAAATGAGCTTATTATAGGTTCAGGGTCATTAAGTGTGACTGCTGCATAGACATCAGCCTCCCTTTCAAAGTGGCGCATGAAAAATCCCATAATAAACCTGAAATATATGATCAGTCCCAGGACTACAGGGAGGGAAAAAACAAGTATATGCAGACTTTCTGTCATGCTGTGTGATGAAAATTTTGAAACCAGGTATCCAGTGAAAATGAGATAATAGTCTGAATCAATAAGCCCCATAACAAGTATGAAAAAACCGATAAATAGTAATGAGAGCTTTACCTGGTGTTTATATTTTGCATGCCCTGCCTCATGGGCCATTACCGCATTCAGTTCAGATGGTGAAAGTATATCCATAAGAGAATCGGTGATCATGATATACCTGTATCCAGGTATGATCCCCATTATCCCTGCGGTCATCATCTTTCCTTCAAGGAGCGGCCAGTTTACGATATCTCTGTATCTTAATCCCAGTTGCCTAAGAAAATTTCTTATGCCCTCTGCCTTTGAAGAATCAGGCAAAGGTTTACAGCCCCAGAAAGACTTTATCACAACAGGTATAAAAATCATGATAATGAGTAGAAATACCAGAAGAAAGATGATCTGACCTGCGGGCCTGTCAAGAAATATTTTAAGCCCCTGCCAGGGACTGTAGTTAATAAGATCAGTAACAATAGAGAGCATTAACCACGGGAATAAAACAGGTATATTAAACCTGATATTTCCTGATATAAAACGCCTCTTGCCAATATCTGTTCCAAAAATCATGTTGTAGGCAGGATGGGCAAAATGCCACATGGTGCTTAAATAGATGATAAAGATAATTAAGGCAGAAAGCCCCTGGAAAACATATATGCTGCCTGCAACCGGTATTGCCTCTATCAGCCCTTTCAGGTTAAATGAAAAGAGGTCAATGCTGAAGAGAATAATAGCTGATAAAGAGAGTTTGAAAATAAGCCTCTGGTAGATGGCCGCATAACCTGATGAAGCACCCCTCTCATATGCCTTGATGAGACGTCTGAACCCCATCCTGCACATAAAGGCATAGATGGCCCAGAAAAGGGCTATCATGGTTATACTGTATAACAGGGAGCCGGAAATATCCCTGTCATAAAGGCTTATATTAAATAAAAGGAGAACAATAATAAAATAGATTATATTATTGAACATACCCTCTATTTATTTCCATTATCATCAGACTTGAATTCCAGGTTACCACCGCCCGGCGGTAAGGTTATGTCACCCTTTATCTGGATAGATACATTATGTCTGTCTTCAAGCTCCACCAGTTCATGTCTCTTCTTATTAAGGATATAGTCTGCCACTTCAACTGGAAGGGCAGCAACAACACTTGATATACCACCTTTAAGCACCCCTTTTTGTATCCTGCGCATAAATGAAAGTGCAGCAGCCCCAGGGCCTATTACCATACCCCTCCCCTGGCAGTGACCACATGTGATATAGGTCTTTGATTCAATGGAAGGCCTTAACCTCTGGCGCGATAGCTCAAGTAAACCGAACTTTGAGATAGGGGCCACATCGGTCTTTGCCCTGTCTTTTTTTAGCTCTTCACGCAGGGTTTTTTCAATCGCCCTCATGTGTTTTCTATCGCGCATGTCAATAAAATCTATAACCACCAGACCGCCGAGGTCACGTAACCTTAACTGCCTGGCTGCCTCCACTGCCGCCTCAAGATTGGTGCTGAAGGCCATGCTTTCTACATCCTTGCTGCTTTTTGCCCTGCCTGAATTTACATCTATGGCAATTAACGCCTCGGTTGGGCCAAAGACAATTGACCCCCCTGATTTGAGCTTTACGTTGTTCAGATAAATGCTTTCAATCTGCTCTTCAACACCGTAGTTGTCAAAAATGGGTCGGTTTTCCTTGTAGAGTTTAACCTTGCTGGAATCCCTTGGGGAAAAAATCCTCATGTATTCCTTTATCTTGGAATAGGTCTCCTTGTCATCCACTATGACCTCTGAAACCTCACTGTTATAATAATCCCTGAGGGTCCTGAGACAGAGGTCATCCTCCTTGTGTACAAGGGTATATGGAGGGAGCTTTGCTACATCCTTCTTGATATTTTTCCAGAGCCTCAACAACCTGTTAAGATCTTTTGAGAGGTCTTTTTTGCTCTGACCTTCAGCGACTGTCCTGATGATATAGCCCACACCTTCAGGATATTTCATATTATTCATTATTTCCTTGAGGCGGTTTCTCTCTTCTTCGCTCTCTATCTTCTTGGATACGCCGTTTATTGTACGGCCAGGGGTAAGAACAACATACCTGCCTGCAAGGGAGATATATGTGGTGAGATGAGCGCCCTTTTTACCCGGCATCTCCTTTAACACCTCAACAAGAAGTTCCTGCCCCTTGTCTATAACCTTTTCAATTGGGGGGTAAGGGCGATCCCTGCTTGTTTCAACTGCCTCGTTGTAATATTCCGGGTGGATTGAGTCTATGGGCAGAAAGCCATTCTTATCAGCCCCGAAATTGACAAAGCAGGCCTGGAGGCTGGGCTCTATACGTTCAACCACCCCTTTGTAGACATTACCCTCCATCTGCTCGCCGCTTATGGTATCAATATGAAACCCTTCAAGCATACCATCAGAAACAAAGGCGATACGGAGCTCTTCTGACTCAACCGCATTGATCAACATAATTTCTTTTTTCATAAATTTTCTCTTCCTGTATATTTTAATAAACAGCAATTAGATTGCTGTAATTTTCTTTGTTAGATACCATCATTTGAGTTAATTTTAAACACTGCTATCTGGTTTAAACCTAAAAGTCAATATTCGTCAGCCAGGATTTCATCAGGTACCTTTTAATGTTTCCTGTTAATCACGCTTGCCGCATACCCTGCACCGAAGCCATTATCAATATTCACCACTGTAACACCTGATGCGCATGAATTCAGCATACCTAAAAGGGCAGCTATACCGCCAAAACTTGCGCCATATCCAACGCTTGTGGGCACAGCAATTACAGGTTTATCAACAAGGCCTCCTATCACGCTCGGAAGCGCCCCCTCCATACCTGCTACAACAATAAGCACCTCTGCGCTGAAAAGTGTCTCTTTTCTCGCAAGTATTCGATGAAGGCCTGCAACGCCAATATCATTTACAATCTCAACCCTGTTTCCCATAAACCCTGCTGTAACAGCCGCCTCTTCAGCAACTGGTATATCAGATGTGCCTGCACATATCACAAGAATGGTGCCACGTCCTGTGATTTCAACAGGCTTTTTTGTCAAAGTAAGGGCCTTGCACCTTTCATGATATTTGCTCTCCGGGAACTCCTTCAAAATCTTTTCCGCCTTCTCATCAGAAAGCCTTGTAACAAGGATGCGCTCATCCTTTTCGTACATTCTTTTCATTATAGATATGATATCTTCGACCCTTTTTCCCTGACCGAATATCACCTCAGGTGTGCCCTTTCTGAGTTCCCTGTGATGGTCTATATTTGCAATGCCAATATCCTCAAATGGCAGGGTTTTAAGGCTCTCCATCACCTCTTCAACCGTAAGATTATTATCCCTGAGATCGGTCAGAAGTTCTTCAAGTTTTTTTTTGTTCAAAGGTATCCCCTTCCCGGAATATCTATTATTTTAATCAGAAGCACTGTTTTGATTATATAACTTCCTGCGGTCCGGTCACACTGTATATCATATGAACAGCCATTTTGATACAGGCTTATCAAATAATTCATGCTTTCAGTGGAAATTAGTAAATTTTACAATAAATTACAATCTTTTTATTCATCCCTCTGGATGCCTCATTTGAACTTGCCAAAAAAAAGGGCGTCATGATCTTGAACCAGGCTGCAACCGTATTACATGCATCAATAAACGAAAGCGGATCATGGAGGATACAGGGGATAACGACGAGTGGACTTACTCTCTTTGATTTAAAGTAATTTTGTTATTCAATCGTGATGTAATGAACAAGCAAGCGAAGTCTGTTTGTTGTTTGTACATAGTGGTAGAAGGACGCGGAGCGTCAGAAAAGGATGTTCCCACGGTGACCATAAGAACAAGAGGAAGGCTAAAGCCAATGGATGCCAGCCTTCGCGGGCATGACGACATAATATTTTTTTCTAAATATAACTTTGCGGTCTTCGCGTCTTTGTTTACCCTGTTAAACATTTTTTGTTGTTGTTTCACCGGGGCGGTTAATCTTTTCCTTGTCCCTTTTTTATTCTTTATAAACGATACCAAATTTTTTGCCTTGACAATGGTTTTATTTTAGAGTCAAAATTTATTTAAGATTCAAAAATGTATGATATTTATAATATAAATATCAGCTTTCCATAGTGTCCTTTATGACACAGAGTCATTAGAAAGCTATCAGGAAGGAGGCTCATTTTGTATCAGTTCAGACCGGTAACAGATCGAATGCGCACAATGTATGAAGCGATTCGTGAGCGTATATATCATGTAGACCCGGAACGATCACTCATCGTTACAGAAGCACATAAAAAATATGAGAAGGTTATACCTCTTCTCAGGTACCCGATGATCTTCCGCGAGATGTGTGAAAAGATGACCCTGAGGGTCGAAGATTTTGAAATCCTGGTGGCAAACAACAGCAAATATTTTTGCGGTACTATAATCAATCCCATCTGGGGCGGAGGAGAGACATACCTGAACCCTGTTGATAAGGGCGAATGGAAAATGGGCGATGACGGCTATTATCACAATTCCGCCACTGATGAGCTTCGAATGATCATGAGCCAGAAAGACTATGACGAGCTGAATTCAGTTCGTGAGTACTGGAAGAGGCGCACCTTTACGAGTCAGGCAGACGCATGGCAGCCTGAGGGTTATGATGAACTGGCTAATCTTGCAGTTCGCGACTTTGGAAAGGAAGCACCGCTTATTCTGATGCCTCCGGGTCACATGACGCCCGGATATTCTAAAATACTGAATACAGGTTATGCTGCCATCTCTAAACAGGCAAGAGAGTGGATGGATGCGCACAGGAACAACCTTATGGGTGATGATGTAGAGAGATATATTTTCTACTCTTCCGTGGAGATATCCTGCATGGGAGCAACAACCCTGCTCAAACGATACGGGCAGACATGCTTTGATAAGGTTAAAGAATGCAGTGACATAAAGCGTAAGGCGGAGCTTACCCAAATGGGTGAAAACCTGATGTGGATTTCCGAGAACCCTGTTCGTACCTTCTGGCAGGCATGTCAGGCGGCGCTGCTTTATGAAATGATGATATCAATGGCAGGTGTAAATGATATCGGCTCTTTCGGTCGCTTTGATCAGTATACCTGGCCCTTTTTAAAAAAGGACGTTGAAGAAGGCAGTATCACCATGGATCAGGCACAGGAGATTGTCGACTGCTTTTTCATGAAGGTAAACAGCTTTTATAATGGCGGTATTGGCCCGCTTGTTCCAATAATCGGGATCGGTAATACCTACCTTCATACCACCATAGGAGGCGTAGACCCTGATACAGGGGAGGACGCCAGCAACCCGGTCACCTACATGACGCTAGAGACATTGGGCAGGCTCAGTCTGCATGATCCGACAGTCTCTCTTCGTGTACACAAAAACACGCCCGATAAGCTGTGGGAGTGCGCCATTACTGTAAACAAACTGGTGGGAGGTCTGCCCCTGTACCAGAACGATGATGTCATTGTCCCCGGTATTATGAAGGAGCTTGGATACAGCCTGCGTGACGCTAGGGATTACGCACTTATCGGCTGCCAGGAAATTACAGGCTCAGGTAATGACTATGCAGCAGGAAGCGGGATATCACCTCCCAGCGGATATCTGCATTACAGTTCTATGTTTAACATGGCAATCAACGACGGTATTAACCCCTATAACGGCGAACGGTGCCCCATCCACACAGGATACCTGTACGATATGAAGTCAATCGAAGAGGTAAAGGAGGCTTTTACCGCTGTTGCCCGTTATATAGTCAGGGCGCAGGTGTCCATTGACAATTATCTTGAATATATCTTTATGAATAATATGATCTTCCCTATAGTTTCCATATCAGTAGATGGCTGTATGGAAAGCGGAAAAGATATCTCATGCGGAGGAGCCAGATACAACTCATACGGCGGAACTGCCGTGGGCCTGGCCACCATCGCGGACTCAATCACTGCAATTAAATACATGTGTTTTGACAATAAAAAATGCACAACACGCGAGCTCTACGATGCGGTTATGGCCAACTGGGAGGGATACGAGTCTCTTCGCCAGATCATCATAAACGAGGCGCCGCACTTCGGCAATGCCAATCCTTATGCTGATATGGAAATGAAGTGGGTAACAGATACCTATTACAATGTCTGCAAAGATTGCTACAGCACCAGGTCGAAAACCTATAAGGCCGGCATGTACAGCGCTGCTAACCATGTTGCTCAGGGTTACCATACCTGGGCGACACCGGACGGTCGAAAAGCCGGCATGCCGATCGCGGACGCCGCTTCTCCAGTTCAGGGGAGGGACAGGCTCGGACCAACAGCCGTGCTTCAATCCGCTCTATCTTATGACCATGGCAAATTTATGGACGGTATGGCGCTGAATGTACGAATCCATCCATCGGTGCTCGACCGGGAAGATGGGATCGCAAAGGTGCGTGACATGACAAAGACATATCTGAATTCAGGCGGAATGGAAATACAGTATAACATAGTATCCTCCGACACCATGCGCGCAGCGCAGGCGGACCCGGAGACCTACCGCGATCTTGTCGTGCGTATTGCGGGCTTTTCCGCCTATTTTGTGGAGCTTTCTCTCGACTGCCAGAATGATCTTATTTCACGTACTGAAAATTATTTGTAGTGAGTTATCACACGACTGGAGTTGATATTTTCCCTTGTTCCCATGATGTTCGTGGGAACAAGAGGATGAGTGTAATTTCAGATAAAACTATAAGCTCACCTTTTATACCTGTCCAGAAACCCGACCCACTGGACATTCACATTTATGGAACTAAAATCCATATCCACCTTACCTTTAAGGATGTATGGCCTTGCTGCATTTAGCATATGGCAGTAGGTGTTATACACCTTTGGGAAAAACACGGCTTCATATATGCCGGTTGTATCCTCAAATGAAACAAATTTCATCTGGTCACCCTCCTTTGTCATAACAGTTTTGCCTGTTACAAGCCAGCCTGTCATGGTTACATATCTGCCCACAAGCCCAGGTAGATCCTTTGCCTGTATATAATGGATATCTTTAAGAAGATCATTATAGAGTTCAAGAGGGTGCATGGAAATGATAAATCCCAGGGCATCTGATTCATTTTTAAGCATTACCTGCCCTGAATAATCCTCTCTCTTCAGGACCTCTTTTCGGGCAGGCACATTCTTTTTACCATAATCAAACAGGGTTGGAATAGCCTTGTCTTCCTGCTTATCAAAAAACTCAAGTGCCTGCCACACAAGCCCCGGCCTATTGATGCCATTACCAATAGCATCAATGGCCCCGGCCTTTATGAGCGCTTTCACATCCTGAAGGTGAATATGGCCTGACATGCGCCGCAAAAAATCATGAAACGATGTAAACAGGCCATTTTTATTACGCTCATGGATGATTGAATCCTTTGCATCTCTTGTGAGTTCACTTATCTGCATGAACCCTATTCTTATGTGTCTATCCTTACCAGTATATTTAATCTCACTCAGGTTGATATCCGGCGGGAGGATTGTAATCCCCATGCGCCTTGCCTCGGAGATATACCCGTATGTGGAGTAGTACCCCCCGCCGTTTGATATAACAGCGGCCATGAACTCGGCAGGATAGTGCGCCCTGAGCCATGCTGATTTGTATGCCACCATGGTATAGCTTGCCGAGTGGGGTTTACAGAAGCTGTACCCGTCAAACCCCATTATCATATCCCACACCTGATCAATTATATCCCCTGTCACCCCCTTTTCAGATGCCCCTTTTATAAACCTCTCGTGAAAATCCCTTAGTTTTTTCTCGCGGTTTTTTTTACTTACCACCTTCCTCAGCATGTCTGCCTCAGCGGCATCAAAACCTGCCATGTATATGGCGGCCTGGCTCAACTGCTCCTGAAAGACCATAATACCAAGTGTCTCATCCAGTACAGGCGCTAAAAGCTTATGAACATGCTCCCACGGCTCACCATGAAGCCTTGAAACCCATGTTCGTATACACTGGTTGGATGCCGGCCTTATAATGGATGTAACAACGACATTCAGGAGAAAATGATCCATGTTTATGTAATTGCTGAATGGAATTCCGCTCGCCACCTTTGTGAGTACCTGCCTTGTGGCAGGGCTCTCAAAATAGAAGACACCGAATGTGTCACCTTTGTAAAATATCTTCACTGTTTCAGGGTCATCTATTGGGTTCCAGTCTTCATAGTCTATTTTGATACTGTAATTTTTTTCTACAAGGGCAATTGCATCCCGTATAACTGCGAGGCTTCTGTTGCCCAGGATGTCTATTTTAACAAGCCCTGCCTCCTCCACAGAGTCCTTTTCCCACTGGAGCACCTGAACCCCGTTTGCAGATATCTCGACAGGGCAGTAACGCCTAATTTCATCAGGCACAATCACCACACCGCCACAGTGGACAGAGAGGTGATTCAGATGATTTTCAAGCTGGACTGCGGTTTCAATTATTTGATTCCACGGGGTGGTAAACTCTACGCCCCTCATCTTTGGATGATCCATTAACCCCTGCCATACATCCTTAAGACGCCATGCAAAGCCGATCCTCTCTGTTACAGTGCCGATCTCCTGCTCAGTAAGCCCGAACACCTTGGCAACCTCCCTTATTGCAGAGCGTGCCCCAAAGGTATTATGATTTGCCACCATAGCGGCCTTTTTATTCCCATGATGTGAAAAAAGGTAGTCCAGCACCTGCTCGCGCTCATCCCATGCAAAGTCTATATCTATATCAGGCGGGTCAACCCTGCCGGGGTTCAGAAAACGTTCAAAAAAAAGGTTATGCCTTATGGGGTCAACATGGGTTATACCTAAGGCATATGAGACAATGGATGCAGCAGCGCTCCCCCTGCCGC
>Ga0123334_1004167_pt1 | contig 14910 bp, 15 predicted proteins | sample BiotimSIPDNA_FD_89706 | JGI IMG/M metagenome (GOLD analysis project Ga0123334, IMG submission 89706) | Anaerobic biogas reactor microbial communites from Washington, USA - Biogas_R1 time_0 SIP DNA | ecosystem: Engineered > Bioreactor > Anaerobic > Unclassified | place: Washington, USA... | reverse complement strand
GTATATTTTAAACTCCAAAGCATATCTCTAATATTCTGAAGAGTTTTTTCAAGATATTCAACTTGAATTCTTTGTTTTTCTACAATTAAACTTTTCTTAATATAATCTTCATTTCCTTCAACGTAAAGATTAATTTCATTTTTAGTTTCAAGATTATATTCAAATTCTAAACCATCACCTTTTGTTGGATATTTATATTTATGATACAAAGAAGCATAGGTTTCTTTTAATCTTGTTTCAAGATCATTTAGAATTTCTTTTTGATTTATGTAAATAGTTAAATATGTTTGAAGTAAATTAGGAATCCTTGATAATTTTTGTTGCATGTCTTTGTATGAAGTTGGATCAAATGTTAGTTCTTCTTCCAAAATGTTTTTAAGTTCATTAAATTCTTCACTTTTCATCTTTGTTAAACACCTTATCTTTGAATTTGTGAAATGAAAATTTTTAAAATATTTATTTTAGCTTAAAGAAAAGAAAAAAGAAAAGTACACAAAAGAAAAAAGAAAAGAAATACTAGATATTAATTATATCTAGATACATATAGATGTTTTTAAAAATATAATTAAATTTAATAAACATCATTTTGAGTCTCCGACTCAAATGGCTAAAGCCATAATTTCTTTTCTTAAATTAAACTTTTTATTATTAAAATACAATTTTAAACTATAATTGTCAAGTGTTATACAAATCAATAATTTACACATTAAAAAATTAAAAATCTTCAAATTTACTAAAGAATTTTAAGAATAAATATTTAATAATCAACAAAATCAAGGAATTTTATTACAAATAAGTATCAAAAATCAATTTTAATATTGATTTTATTGAGTTAAAAAATTACTTGACAATTATATTACAAAATTTTATTTTATTAGTAAAGATATTTGGAGGAATAAGTGTTTGTAGATTTTTTAGAATTAAAATACAAAAATTTTCTTAGTTTTGGATCGAATTTAACTGTGATTAAATTTGAAGAGGGTTTTAATTTAATTACAGGAAAAAATGGAGGAGGTAAAAGTGGAGGTTTACTTGATCCACTCTCTTTTTGTATTTTTGGAAAACCATATAGAAAAATTAAAATTCGTGAATTAGTTAATCGAACAAATCGAAAGAAACTTTACACTGAATGTATTTTTAAAATCAACGATGATCTTTTTAAAATAGTTAGAACTCAATTACCTGATTCAATAGAGTTATTCAAGAATGATCAACCCTTTCAGTTAGAATCATCAAAAAGATTAATTCAAGATGAAATTGATAAAATAATCGGAATTGATTATAACATGTTCAAACAAATAATTGCTTTAGCAATTAATTATAATAAACCTTTTCTCGAAATGCAACAAAATGAAAAAAGAGAAATCATAGAATCAATCACCAATGTGAAAATATTGGGTGAAATGCTTAAATTATCAAAAATAAATATTTCGAGTTTAAAAACTCAAGTAGATTTAAATAAAACTACAATTAAACTTTTTGAAGAAAATCTTTTCTCCACAAATCAAAGAATCAATGAGCTTACTTTAGCAAAACAAAATTTTGATTCAAATAAACAAGATGATTTAAATAAAATTCTTCAAAAGATAAATAATCAAACAATTGAATTAAACAAAATACAAACTATTTTAACAAATTTAGAAAAAAATAAGAAAAATATAATCGAATTTAAAAAAGAATTAAAAGAATTAAATAAAAAATTAAATGAAATAAACAAAGAAATAAACGTTGATAAATATAAAATTGAAAATTCAAATAAAAGTATTTCGTTTCTTGAACAAAATAATATCTGTGAAGTTTGTAATTCTGAATTAACAGAAGAACATAAGACTAAAGAGAAAAATAGATTAAATGAAATTATAAATGAGTGTAAAAATAAAATAGAACTTAACAATAAAAATAAAAAAGATTTAACAAAAGAGATAGATAACATTAGTTTAGAAATAGAAAACCAAAACAAAATAATTTTAGATATAAAAAAATATAATGAACAAATTAAATGGTTAAAAGAAGAAATTAAAAATAATATCGAAAGAGAAAATGAAATAAAATTGAGAAAATTTGATGTTGACTTGAATTCTCTACAAAAAGAATTTGATAAAAAATCTGATGAATATTTGGAAGTATTTAATAAAAATGAAGAAAAGGTTAAAGAATTACATAATTATGAAGTTGTATCAACTATACTTTCAGATAACGGAATTAAAGCATATTTCTTTCGAAAAATCATTCCGATTTTAAACTCAAAAATAAATGAATATTTGAAGAAATCAGGATTAAGTATTAAGTTTGAAATAAATGAATTTTTAGAAGATAAAATCTTTTGTTTAGATTCAAGAGGTCAGGAAATATCTTATTTTAGTAATTCAGAAGGTGAAAAGAAAAGAATTGATATTTCCATTATGCTTGCTTTTATTGATATTACCAAAATGATCTGCAACTGGGATTGCTCTTTGTTAATCATGGATGAAATATTTGATTCAAAATTAGATGAAGATGGTTTAGATTTTATAATTCTTTCTATCAAAAATTTAATCTCAAATAATAATAAATTGAAAATTTTTGTGATAAGTCATATTTTAAAGGATTTTGAAGTATTCGATAGGCATTATAGAGTTTCTAAAGCAAGTGGATTTTCAAGAATTGAACAAGTTTATTAAGGAGAAATGAAAATGAAAAATATTTATGTAAAAAATAGTGAGTTCTTAGAATTGTTAAGAGAATATGATAAAACTAAATCAAGAGTAGTTTATAATAAATTGGGAGTTATATTTCAATTAATTGCGAAAAATTTTCTCAATAATCCTAAGTTTATAAATTACACCGAAGATCGAAAAGATGAAATGGAATCTGATGCAGTTTATAGTATGATTAAATATCTTCATAACTATGATTTAACAAAAACAAATCCTTTCGCTTATTTTACTATGATTGCTTATAATTCTTTTCTTCAAAATATTAAAAAATATAAAGTGAAAGAGAAAATGTTTGTTAGTTTGGATTTAACTCAAAATTTAGATTATTTGAATCTTGATGCTATAGTTGGAGAATAACATGTCAAAAATTGCTTTGATATCAGATTTACATTTAGGTGTAAAAAAATCTGATAAAACTTTCCTTGATAATCAAATGAATTTTCTTTATAATGAGTTCGTTCCTTATTTAAAAAATAATAACATTAATATGATTGCTATTTTAGGGGATTTATTTGATACAAGAAATACTTTAAATATTTTTATGGTTTCTAAAGCATTTAGATTTTTTGAATATTTGAAAGAACAAAATATTTTTGTTTATATTTTTCAGGGAAATCATGACACGTATTTTAAAACTACAAATGAAGTTCATTCCTTAAATTTTCTTAAAAAATTTGACAATGTTTGTTTAATTGAAGATATAGAACTTAAAGAAATTGAAAAAAGAAAATTATTGTTTGTGCCTTGGGTAGTTAATAATGAAGATTTTAAGAAAAGAGTTGCAAATAAAAATTTACACTGTGATGTTTGTTTTGGACATTTTGATATAGTTGGATTTCCACTCAATAATACTACAATTTGTCAAGAAGGATTAGAAACAAGTTTATTTCTGAATAATTATACTTTAACATTTTCAGGACATTTTCATAAAAGATCAACTTATAAAATAAAAGATAGAGAAATTATTATGATAGGTTCACCTTATCAAATAACAAGAAATGATAAGGGTGATGAAAGAGGATTTTGTATTCTTGATCTTGAAACCTTAACTTATGAGTTTGTGAATTCTAATAGAACTATTAAATTTATTGATTTAAAATATCCAGAAAAATTTACTTCTGAACAGATTTTAGGAAATGTTATTGATGTTTATGTAAACTACAATGGGAACGATTTAATTGATAAAGAACTACAGAAATATGTTCAAGGGATAGAAGAGTATAACCCTGCTTATCCACCGAATATATTCATGAATAATACGTTATTTGATGGGGTTGAAAATGATATTAAAATAAAAAGTTTATCAGAAATGATTGATGATTTTATAGGTAATTTACAAATAGATAATAAAAATGAAATAAAAGATATAATTAACGAACTTTATAGTAAATCTAAAAGTAGTGAATAAAGGAAGATAAATGAAAACAGTTTTACCAACAAGTGATTTGACAAAATTTCAATACCAACTCAATAATCCAAATAAGAATATTAAAGGGGAAATTGAAGTTGTTCGAAAGGTACAAAGAATAACCAAAAATATAATTCTTTCAAATGTATCTGATGCTACAGGTTGTGGTCATATCAGATGTATTTTTCCAATGACTTATTTGAATGCTGAATTTGGACATAAAGGAGAAATTGTACCTTTTGTTTCACCTTTTTTCATTTATCAACATGATGTTTTAATGAGAACCAGATCAATTTTATTTCAAAGAACAATGAATCCAAATCATTTAAATAATGTTCTTCAATACAAAGAATTGCAGAAAAAATATGGTTATAAAATGATTTATGATATTGATGATTTTATTTGGGATGGAAAACATGAAGGTGAACATATTCCAGATTATAATATTGCAAGTACAAGAATAGGTTTGAAAGAAAAAGAAACTGCAATTAAAATAATGAATTTAATGGATATTGTTTGTGTTAGTACCGATTTTCTTAAAGATTATTTGATAAACGAAAAAGGTGTTAAAAGTAAAGTGGTTGTTCTTCAAAATACTGTTGCTAAACATTTTTGGTTTAATCAAGGGAAAAGACCTAAAATTAAAAATAAAATTGAAAAACCAAGGATAGTTTATACAGGTTCTCCGTCTCATTATTGTAATTTTAGAAAGATGAAGGGTGATTGGGATAATGCGTGGCTTGATTGGATTTTAAAAAATGTAAGAGATAATAAAATTGATTTTATGGTTGTTGGTGGATTACCATTTTTCTTTGAATCTATCAAAAATAAAATTATTGTTTTAGGGTGGAGAAATAGTTATGATTATCATACACCTATAGTAAGATTTAGACCAGATTTTGGTGTTGCACCTTTAACATTCAATTATTTTAATAGTGCAAAATCAAATCTGAAATTATTGGAATATTCAGCGGTTGGAGCTGTTGCAATTGGAACTACTTTTACAAATGGTTATCCGAGTCCTTATGATAATAATTTTGTTAAAACTCCTGATAATATTTCAGTTCATGAAATTGATGATTTATTTGAAAGAATTAAAGAACCTGATGTTTTTAATGATATCATTGATAAACAATACAAATATCTTGATGAACACGATCATTGGTTAGATTCTAAAGGTTATATCGATAAGTTGATGTCAATTTTTTAAATTTGTAAAAAATATTGACAATTATATTTTAAAATTTTATTATCTTGTTAATTGATATTTGAAAAGAAAGGTTTAATTATGGATTGTGAACATAAATTTGAATTATTAAGTTCTAATTGTTCTTCATATTACGAATATGGAAGTGTAAATTATAAAAGAGTTGATGAATTTTTCTGTAATAAATGCTTAAAGATTGAAACAAAAGTAAGAACTGAATCTTGTAGAAATAGTGTTCCTGATTGGTATTTTAAAAATTGAAAGAAAGGTTTACTATGCGATATGGTGATTTTATTCAAACTTATAGTGGAATAGAATTTTATCCTCTTGATCCAAGAATTGAAGAAGTAAAATTATTAGATATCGCTCATGCCTTATCAAATATTTGTAGATTTACTGGACATTGTAATGAATTTTATTCAGTTGCTCAACATTCAGTTTTAGTATCGCAATATGTTAGTGAAGAAAATGCTTTATGGGGTTTGTTACATGATGCTTCTGAAGCTTATATTTGTGATATTGCAAGACCTGTAAAGAAATCTCTTGAAATGAAACCATATAAAGAAATTGAAAAGAGATTAATGAATGTAATTGCTAAAACATTTAATTTATCTGAAGATGAGCCATTAGAAGTAAAAGAAATTGATACAAAAATGTTAAGAACTGAAGCAAGGGATTTAGGTTTAATTACTGAACGATGGAGTCATTATTCAATAGTTCCTTTCGATTTCAAAATTATTCCTTTACAACCAAAAGAAGCAGAAAAATTATTTTTAACAAGATTTAATGATTTAATGGAGAAAAATAATAAAAATTGGTAATAATAAAAAATATGTTCAATGCCTTTTAGAAAATGTAAAAGATGGTAGTTTAATGGTAGCTTTTATTCCTTTTTGAAATTAAAAGTTGGAAAGGTTGTAGAAGATTATGATAATATAAAGTTTGTAATAAAAGAAATTTATTTAAATTCTATGACAACTGAAGAATATGCTAATTAATTAGAAAGGAAAAGAAATGAAGGTATTTTTAGGTGGGACTTGCAATGAATCAACTTGGAGAGAAGAACTTATTCCAATGTTGAAAATAGATTATTTCAATCCAGTTGTAAAAGATTGGAAACCAGAAAACATGAAAGAAGAAATTAAACAAAGAGAAAATTGTGATTTTGTTCTTTATGTGATTACAAAAGAAATGATTGGAGTTTATTCGATTGCTGAAGTAGTTGATGATTCAAATAAAAGACCCAATAAAACTATTTTTTGTTATCTTGATGAAGGGTTTTCTGTTGAACAAATTAAATCATTATCTCAAGTAAGAAAAATGGTTGAGAAGAATGGTGCTAAATGTTTTTCTTCATTGAAAGAAATTGCTAATTATTTAAACTCATTTAAGAAAGATTAAAAATGAATTTCTATAATCTTAAACCAACAAATAAAATATTAAATATATCTCACTATGATTTTGATGGGGTTTCTTGTGCTATAGTTTTATCAAATTATTTCAAGAATATAACTTGTGAATGTTGTTCTTTTGTAAATGTTGATAAAACTATTCAAAAAATAAATTTTAATGAATATGATGCTGTTATCATAACAGATTGTACACCAAAAGATGTATCATTATTAAAACATGATAAAATAATAGTTTTAGATCATCATCCAGCATTCGAAGAAATTCCAAATGAAAATGCTTTTATTGTAACAGACAATTGCGCTGCTGTATTAGTTAAAAATTTTGTAGAAACTACTTTTAATGTTGATTTATCATATTTGGATAATTTATTAAAATATACAAATGATTATGATTTGTGGATTCATAAACATAAGAAAAGTAAATTGATTAATGAATTATTCTGGAGATATGGTTATTTTGGATTTAAAGGTAGATTTCAATCTGGAAATGTTAGATTTACTTTAGATGAAATAAATTTCTTAAGATCAAAGAAAAAAGAATTTATTGAAGTTTATAATAATTTAGAGATTTTTGATTTCGATAAAATCAATGCTTGTTTTATAGTAGGTGGTGCATTTTTAAATGATATTGCTGAAAGACTTCTATACGTTGATAATTATGAAATGATATTAATTCAAAATCCTAAGAATAAACATATTAGTTTGAGAATCAAAGATGATGTTGCTAATGTTGGTGAAATGTTAGCAAATTTAAGAATTGGTGGTGGGCATCCTAAAGCGGGTGGAATTGATGTTCTTTATCAAAACTTAAATGAAATGAAAAATGATTTTATTCGAATAGAAAATTATGTTTTAGAACATTTTCCTTGGTTGAAAAGAAAATCTTGAAAATTATATTTTAAAATTTAATATTGTAAATAAACAAATAATGAACTTAAATTATGAATATAGATTTTGATAAATTTAATCATTTTTGTCCAAACAAGAAATATGATTATAAAATTATTAAAGATAAATTAACTGTCTTAAAAAAGATGTAAAGAAACTAATAAAGAATGTATACAATATAATTGTCAATTTGATTGTCAAATAGAAAGAAGAAATAATGTTTAAAAGAATTCATTATGATCAGTTTAGAAATAAGATTCATCTTTGGGAAACTGAAGATGGAAAATATTCTCACAAAGAATTTGATTTCGAACTAACTTATTATGTAAGAGATAATTCAGGAAAATCAGAAATAAAAGATATTTATGGTCATTCAGTTATTAAAAGAAAAGCAAAGAATCTTCAGGAAATTAAGAATGTAAAAGAGACTAAAGTAAAATGCTGCGAAACAGATATTCCGGTTGAAACAAAATTTCTTCAAGAATATTATTTTGGAAAAGATTTGAAAGTTGATATGTCAAATATCAACATTTGTACAATTGATATTGAGGTAACAGCTCCAGAGTTTCCAAAACCTGAAATAGCAAAATATCCTATTGATCTTGTAACGATGCATTTTTCACAATCAGGAAGAATAGTAACTTTAGGGTTGAATGAATATACAGGTAATAATCCATTAGTTAAAGAATATCATTGGATTCCGGATGAAAAATTATTACTTGAAAAAATGATTGATATATTCAGAAAAGAAAAGGTTGATATTATTACTGGTTGGAATGTTTTAACGTTCGATTGTCTTTATATTGTGAATAGATGTAATAATTTGAATATTGAAAAGAATTTTTCACCGTTAAATAAATATTCAATTAAAAAGAAAAAAAATAAAAACAATCAAATGATAGATGTTGTGAAATTTGAAGGTCTTTCGATTTTAGATTATATGGATCTTTATAAAAAATTTACTTATGAAGCAAGAGAAAGTTATTCACTGCAAAATATAGGGATAATTGAAATTGATGAAGGTAAAAAAGATTACGAAGGTGTTATAAATGATTTATCTCAAAGAAATTGGAATGAATATGTTGAATATAATATTCAAGATGTTTTAATTGTTGTTAAATTTGAAAATGGAAATCCTGAAGCTAAGAATAAAAAGAAAAGAGCAGGATTAAAATTTATTGAACTTACAGTAAATATTTGTTATCAAGCTTTAATTCCATTTGAATCTGTATTTTCACAAATGGCAGTATTGACTGGTTATATTTTAAAATTTCTTCATGAAGAAAATATGGTTTTGCCCGATAAAGAAAGACAATCAAAAGATAAACTTCCAGGTGCTTATGTTTATGCATGTCCGGGTTTATATAAGTATTTAACTTCTTATGATGTAGAATCAGAATATCCAATGATGATTTTGGAATATAATATTGGTCCTGATACTTTAGTTATTGATCCTTCAGAAGAAGAAAAGAAACTTTGTTATTCAACTCCATTGTCTGAATATAAAACATGGCATCTTGAAACTGGAGAAACTGTACATGTTGGTGGAATTTATTATCGAAAAGACAAAGAATCAGTATTAAAGAAAATTGTTTCAAAGATATTTAACGAAAGAAAAATGTTTAAAAAGAAAATGTTTGAAGCTCGTGATTCGGGAAATAAAGATTTAGAAAAATATTACAAAAGTCAGCAATTGATAAGAAAAATTTTAATTAATAGTATGTATGGTGTTTTAGGAAATCAACATTTTCATTTGTATAATAATAATTGTGCTATGACAATTACATTAAGCGGACAAGAATTGATTAAATATCTTTCTGAAACAATGAATGATTATTTTATGAATTATTTTTACCAAAATACAAAATATTTTCCAATTGAAGATGAAAATAATAAACTAAAAAATAATGTTGTAAAGCTAACTGACACTGATAGTTGTTATCTTTGTTTTGAAGAATTATTTGAAAAACTTAATTTAAAATTCGAATCTGATTTGGATTATGTTAAATGGATGAATGAATTCGACAAAGATATTATTAAACCATTTTTAAATGATATTTTGAATATTTATGCTTCTCGTTATGGAATTCCTCAATTAATAAATTTTAAACGTGAAAAAATTATAACTGGTATGATAATATTAGCAAAAAAGAAATATGTTACTCAAATAAAAGATAAAGAAGGTGAAATATTTGATGATTTGCTAACCGATGTTACTGGAATTGAAATTATTAAGACAAGTACACCTAAATTTTGTAGAGATGCTTTACTCGAATTGGTTAAAAAAATGTTTGTAATTAATGATAAAGAAATTATAACAAATGAAATTATGAAAATAAAGAAAATGTTTAAAGATCAAAATATAACTGATATTTCATTTCCAAGAGGAGTTTCTGAATATACAGAATATGCTAAAGATACAGAATATTATTTAAAACGAGGTTTAACTTATCCTTCTGGTTGTCCTTATCATGTTAGAGCTTCAATGAATTATAATTATACTATTACTAAATATAACATGAAATTATTGCCTATTTCAAATGGTTCTAAAATTAGATTTATATATCTTAAACCTAATAATTTTTTAAAACAAGATATAATTGCTTGGATCGGTGAATATCCAAAAGAATTTAATGAATTGTTTAATGTAGATTATGATTTGCAGTTTGAAAAATCATTCTTAACAATTATACAAAGATTTTATGAAGTAATGGGTTGGGGTGAAATTAATTTACAAAATTCTAAAATGAAAAAATTTATAATAAAATAAAAGGAGAATCATGAAAGTTTATATAACAAAATATTGTTTAACACAAGGTATTAGAAAAACAAATTAGAAAATTAAAAGAATTAAAATTTTAATTAGGAGAAAATAAAATGGGGAAAAAATTAGTTGATTTTTTGGTAAAAAATTCAAAATCAAAATTTACGTCAAGTATTGAAAAATCAAAATATTTTAATAAAGAAGATGAATTTACAGTAACAGAAATTCCCTTACTTAATGTTGGATTATCTGGTGAAATAAATGGTGGATTATCAAGTGGTGTTACTATGATTGCTGGTGAACCAAAAAGATTTAAAACTCTTTATGGTTTGATTATGGTAAAAGCATTTCTTGATAAACATAAAGATGGTGTTTGTCTTTATTATGATACTGAGGGTGGAGCAGGAAAAAGATATTTCGAATCATTAGGTTTAGATATAACAAGAATAGTTTGGACTCCTTGTCTAAATGTGGAAGAATTAAAACATGAAGTATCAAATCAGTTAGAAGCATTGAAAAATGCAGATGAAACAAATAATAAAGTAATCATATTTGTTGATTCAATTGGTAATCCACCATCAAAAAAAGAAATTGCTGATGCTATTGAAGGAAGTGATAAAGCTGATATGACAAGAGCAAAACAAATTAAATCATTTTTTAGGATTGTAACTTTGCCTTGTAAATTACTTGATATTCCAATGATAGTTATAAATCATACTTACAAATCACAATCTTTTATTCCTGAAGATATTGTATCCGGTGGAATGGGAAGTCAATATGCAGCCGATAATATTTGGGTAATTTTAAAAAGACAAATAAAAGAAGGAACTGAAGTTGAAGGATTTACTTTTGAAATTAAAGTTGATAGATCAAGATTTGTAAAAGAAAAATCTAAATTACCTATTAATGTTTATTACGGTGAAGGAATAGCAAAATATAGTGGTTTATCTGAATTAGCTAAAGAATTTAAAATTGTAGAAACATGTAAAGTCGGAAGATCAAAAGGAATCAAATTTGGTGAAATGGAAATTCCAGAGAAATATAACGATAAGAATGAAGAGTTCTGGATGTATGTATTAGATAATTCTGATTTAGCAAAAAAGATAAAAGAAAAGTATAGTTTATCATCAAAAGTAACTACAATCGATGAAGATTTAGAATAGGAAATTAAATGGAAGAAGAAATAATTTCTCCTTTGTTTTTTGAGAAAATACTTTTAAAATTTTTGTTTCATGATGTTGATGTGAGGGAGAAGATTCTCCCTTTTTTATCTGAAGAAATATTTGATGATTTTAGTGTTAGACAAAATATAAAAACTATTATTGATTTTAAAGAAAAACATTCTTCATTTCCAACAATACCGGAAATGAAGATGGAATTAAAATCTAAAGATAGTTATGATGTTTTATTTGAGAGTTTAAATATTGATATTTCTGAATATAATCAAGATTATATTTTAGAAAGAATTGAAGATTTCTTTAAAAGAAAGATGATTCTTAATGAACTTACTGATGCTGTTTCTAAATTAAAAGATGAAGATATTGAAACATTAAGTGATACTCCTGATAAAATCAGAGATAAAATGTCTTTTAGTTTCAATACTGATGTTGGGTTAAATGTGTTTTCTGATAAAGGAAGTCAGAGATTTTTTGATCATCTACATCAAAGAGATATTGTTGTAACAACCGGAATTCCTTATTTTGATAAAATTATTGCTGGTGGATTTCATGAAAAAACATTAAATCTTTACTTGTCGGATACTGGTCGTGGTAAAACATTAACCATGTGTTCATTAGCCGCAAGCACTTTGTTTCAAAATAAAAATGTTTTGTATTTAACATTAGAAATGTCAGAAGAAAAGATAACTGAAAGAATTCTTGCTAATTTGTTTGATGTTGAGATAAGTCATTTACCTTATATGACAAAAGAAGCATTTATAAGTAAAATGAAATCTTTATCAAAATTTAATGATAAATTAATAATAAAAGAATTTCCACCAAAATCATTAAATGCTAATAGAATTAGAAATTTAGTTAAAGAATTAAAAGTAAAACGTAAATTTAAAGCTGATATTATTTTTGTTGATTATTTAGGATTAATGATTCCTATTAATGTTAAGGGTGTTGCTAATAGTTATGAAGCATTAAAGGTTGTTTCGGAAGAATTAAGAGGAATTGCGGTTGAAGAGAGTTGCCCTATTGTTTCGGCAGTTCAAACAAATAGAGGTGGAATGAATTCAGCTTCAATAGATTTGACAGATATTGCGGATTCAATAGGAATAACAGCAACTGCAGATTTAATAATAGGAATTGTTCAAACTGATGAATTTAAAGAAGCAGGAAAATTTTGTTGGTTAGTATTAAAAAATCGTTATGGGATTAATGGTTATAAAGTAAATGTTTGTGTTGATTATTCAAAAATGAGAATATTTGCTGATGAAAATGAAGAACAGAATTTTAATGAAAATAAAACTCCAAGTACAACAACTTTAGTTGATGATGTTGCGGTTGAAGTAATTAAATCAATTAAAACAGAAAAGAAAAAAAGAATAGCTGATATCTCAGGAATTGAAATGTAACTGTAAATAAATGTCTTGACAATTATATTTTAAATTTTTATCTTATGTATATGCAAATAGAAAGGAAGAAAAATGTTTGATAAACCAACAAGTAAAAATAATCAATCTACATATTATAGTTTAAATGAAAACGTTGAACATGATTTTTGTGACCAAATAGATGAAACTGATTTTTTTGAAATAATGAATAATTTTAAAATAAATTTGTCAGATTTTTTAAAAAACAAAAATCAAATTAATGTTGAAAATATTAAGAATTTTAATAAATTTATTCTTAAGTGTAAATTAAAACTTGGAATTAATATTTCCGATTCTTTAATTTACATTGAAAAGAAATATGTTTCATTTAGTAAATTAATTAATTTATTAAATGAAGAAAATAAACAAATTCTTAAAAAAGAGATGGCTGAGAAATATAAAATTAAAATTGAAAAAAATAATTTAAAAAAATTTATGGTTATATAGAAAGAATGATTCGTGAAGAACACTCCTGTAAATGTATTTTCAGTTGTAAAAAATGTTGAATCATTCATCAAAAATGAAAAAGATGTAAACATTTTTAAAAAACAAAGTAAACTTTGGTTTGAAAGATCGAGTGAATATATTCAAAGAAATTGTAAAAGATTGTTTAACGAAATAGAAAATTCTTTTTATGATTATTACGATTTAGCAATTTTTTTACTTTATGATTTGATATTTAATGAGAAAAATTCTTTAAGAAATGTAAATGATAAAAATATAAATAAAGTAAAGAATTTATTCACATTAGAACAATTGAAAAAAGATCAGGATTTTATTTTAGAACTTAATAAACAACTAAATTTCACTGATTTATCAGAATACTTTAAAATTAATAGTTCAGGGGGAAACTTATTATACGATAATCTGATTTTACCAAAACACATTTCACCTTATTTTTACTTGGAATTTGATATTAACAAAGAAGATGAAAAAGAAAAAGAAGAATTAAAAAAATTTAAAAAAATAATTAAAAAAATTAAAGAATTAAAAAAGGAGAAAAAAGAAAATGGCTAAAAAATTTTCAATGAATTGGGATATAATAACAACAAAAATTAAAGAAGCAGAAAAAAAATCAAGTTTTAAAGAAGATGAAAGATTATATCAAGTAAAAATAAAAGAAGATGGAACTGCTGGTGCGATCATTCGTTTCATTCCTCAATCTGATTTGACAAAAATTCCTTTTGTTAAAGTATATTCGCATGGATTTAAAAATGGTAATTCTTGGTTTGTGAATAATTGTCCAACTACAATTGGAAAAAAATGTCCAGTTTGTGAAGCAAATACTGAATTATGGGATGAAGATCCTGATACAGTAAGAAACAGATCAAGAAAGGTTTCTTATTATTCAAATATAGTTGTTGTGAAAGATCCTGAAAGACCTGAAAATGAAGGTAAAGTATTCATCTTCCGTTATGGAAAAAAAATTCATGAAAAAATCATGAATGCAATGAATCCTTCAGATGGTTTATCTGATCCAATAGCAGTATTTGATTATTATAATGGTGCTAATTTCAAGTTATCTGTTAAATCTAAAAAGGTTGGAGATAAAACATATCCTAATTATGATGAATCTTCTTTTGCTGAAACTGTTACTCAAGTAGCTGGTGGAGATGAAAATATAATTGAGAAAATTCATTCTCAAACTTATGATCTTGATGATTTTATTTCTCTTGACAAATTTAAATCTTATGATGAATTAAAAGAAAAATTTGAACAGGTTACAGGTCAGAAAGTAAGTTCTAATGTTTCATCTTCAACTGAAGCAATTGATGATGATCAGGATAGTGGAATTAATAAAATTCTGAATGAGAAACAAAAAGAAATCAAGAAAGAAGAACCTAAAGTTGATACTGATAATTTAAGAATAGAAGCAAGTAAACAGGCTTTTCTTGAAAAATTAAGAAAAAACATTAAATCCTAATCTTTTTTTTTTGAG
>Ga0123334_1004166_pt1 | contig 14914 bp, 18 predicted proteins | sample BiotimSIPDNA_FD_89706 | JGI IMG/M metagenome (GOLD analysis project Ga0123334, IMG submission 89706) | Anaerobic biogas reactor microbial communites from Washington, USA - Biogas_R1 time_0 SIP DNA | ecosystem: Engineered > Bioreactor > Anaerobic > Unclassified | place: Washington, USA... | reverse complement strand
TATCGGCGTTGGCGAAAAACTTGATGCACTTGAACCATTTTATCCTGACAGGATGGCATCAAGGATTCTGGGCATGGGGGATGTGCTCTCCCTTATAGAAAAGGCACAGGAGGAATTCGACCAGAAAGAGGCAATGCTTCTTGAAAAAAAACTGAGAAAGAAGAAGTTCGATCTAGAGGATTTCAAAAAACAGCTTTCTCAGATAAAAAAACTTGGCCCGCTTGAGCAGATACTTGGTATGATACCGGGTATGGGCCAGATTAAACAGCTTAAGAAGCTGAAACCGGACGAGAGAGAACTGGTTAAGGTAGAGGCGATAATCAGCTCAATGACTTTAAAGGAAAGGGCAAATTACAAGATAATAGATGGCAGCAGGAGAAAAAGGATTGCCCTTGGCAGCGGGACAAATGTTCAGGATGTAAACCGTCTTCTTAAGAATTTTGCAGAAATGAAAAAGATGATGGAAAGAATAACTAGTAAAGGGTTTGCAAATCTACCGGGTCTGTTTGGTTGATTGCGTTTTTTTTAATTTTTATACATAGGGGGTGATAGCTAAAAAAATGGCTGTTAGAATTAGATTAACAAGAAAGGGTTCCAAAAAGAAACCGTTTTACAGGGTTGTGGCAGCTGATTCTGAAGCGCCAAGAGATGGCAAATTCCTTGATATTCTCGGATATTATAATCCGAAGAAAGATCCGGCAGAAATAAATCTTGACCGGGAAAAGGTAAGCAAATGGCTTGATAATGGTGCATCAGCTTCAGAAACTGTCAGGGCTATTTTAAAAAAAGAAGGATTTAAGGTTACAGCAACTACAAACTGACTTGATGTTCTGTTGAATCCAAGGAGGTCACTTTATGGAGATGAAGAACTTGATCGAGTATATTTCAAAGGCATTGGTTGATAAACCCGAAGAAGTAATCGTAACCGAGATAGAGGGAGAACAGACCTCTGTAATTGAGCTCAAAGTTGCAAAAGAGGACCTTGGCAAGGTGATTGGCAAACAGGGTAGAACAGCACGCGCAATGAGAACAATTCTCAGCGCTTCTTCAACAAAACTCAAGAAGAGATCTGTGCTGGAAATAATTGAGTAGCACAAAAAAGGTCTCCTCTGAAGCGCTGCTCCTTGTCGGAAAAGTAATAAAGCCTCACGGGGTGAAAGGGCTTTTAAGTGTATGGTCTTATGCCCGGACAATAGAGTCTTTTTTTTATTCAGATACGGTTTTTTTTAAACTGGAACATCAAGAACCGATTAAATACACGGTTCTTGATGTGAGTCCACATAAAAACGCCTTTCTGATGAGACTTAAAGGAGTAGAATCATTTGAAGATGCCAATATACTGAGGGGCTCAGATATCCTGATTGATAAAAAACTCCTTAAGAAGAGGAGTGAGGATGAATATTACTGGTTCGAACTTATCAACATGAAGGTCTATCTGGATTCAGGCAAGTATCTGGGCGATATCAAAGAAATTATACCCACCGGAAGCAATGATGTTTTTGTTGTCAGACAGGATGATTCTGAATTTCTTATCCCTGCAATACATGATGTAATTGAAAAGGTAGACCTGAATAAAGGGGAGATGATTATTCGAGCTATTGACGGGTTGCTTGAACTAAATGAAGTTTAATATCCTAACTCTATTTCCGGGTCTGATTTTACCTTTTAAGGAAGAAGGTGTCCTTGGGCGTTCAATAAAAAAGGGGATTCTAAGGGTAAATGTGACCGATATACGCGAATTTGCCAGGGGAAAGCATAAAATCACTGATGACAGACCCTTTGGCGGGGGAAGCGGTATGGTCATGATGGCAGGGCCAATAGACAGGGCATTAAAATCCCTGGGCCATACTGAAAACTCGATTATTATCCTGCTTTCACCCCAGGGGAAAAAATTTGATCAGCCCATGGCATGGGACCTCGCAAAGTACGATCAGATAACATTGATCTGCGGCAGGTATGAAGGGGTTGATGAAAGGGTCATTACCCAGAACGTGGATATGGAGCTCTCTGTCGGGGATTATATCTTGAGCGGGGGAGAGCTGGGCGCCCTGATTGTGATTGATGCAGTATCAAGACTTGTTCCTGGTGTATTAGGGTGTGATAATTCCAACAAGGAGGATTCCTTTGAAGGGGGCCTGCTTGAGCATCCTCAATATACAAGACCAAGGATTTATAATGGTGAAGAGGTGCCTGAAATCCTGATATCCGGTGATCATGAAAAGATAAAAAAGTGGAGAAGAGAACAATCTCTGAAACGCACCTATGCTAAAAGACCGGATCTTCTTGATAAGGCATCGCTCAGTGAAGAGGATAAAAAATACTTGTCAAAGCTGAAGGGTTAAATAAAACTTTTGTATAAAAGGCTGATTTAATTAAATTAACATGTTTGGGAATAGTTTTAAAAAAATGAGGATCTATACAGGACTTGTACATTACCCGGTATATAACAAAAACAGAGAAAAGATAACCTCGGCTGTTACAAATCTTGATCTTCACGATCTATCGAGGATTTCAAGGACATATGGGATAAAAAGATTTTTTGTTATTACCCCACTCACTGATCAGCAGGAATTTGTTACCGACCTGATAAATCACTGGAAATCAGGCTTTGGTGCCCGTTATAATGTTGACAGGAAAGAGGCAATTGAGGTATTAGAGATATCCGCTTCAATAGAGGAAGCTATTGATAAGATAATAGAAATCGAAGGTGAAAGACCCGTTACCATAGTCACATGCGCATCAATGGTAAAAGAGGCCATCTCCTTCAATATCGCAAAAGAGATCATTGGGAGTAACAGGGTAGTATTACTGCTTTTCGGCACAGCCTGGGGGCTTCACAGTGATGCAATAGAAAGCGCCGATTATGTTTTAAAGGCGATAGAAGGAAAAAACAGATACAATCACCTGCCGGTCAGGGCAGCCGCAGGGATCATTATTGACCGGCTGGTTGGAGAATATAGATAAAGTTATTGAAACACTTTTTTCTCTTTCAGGGAAATATTTTATAAGTTTATCAGTGAAAGGATTTTCACTGAACATCAGGAGGACATAATGTCTAGCGTTATTGAACACATTGAAAATGAACAGATGAGGGTGGATATACCTGACTTTCAGGCTGGTGACACAATAAAGGTACATGCCAGGATAAAGGAAGGTGACAAGGAAAGGATACAGGTCTTTCAGGGTTTTGTGATCCGCAAAAGAAGGGGAACTACAGGCGCCTCTTTTACAGTAAGAAAGGTATCCTATGGCGTTGGAGTTGAAAGAATATTTCCACTTCATTCACCAACAATCGATAAGATAGAAATAATAACAAAGGGCAAGGTCAGAAGGGGCAAACTCTACTATATGAGAAAGCTCAAAGGTAAGGCTGCCCGCATAAAAGAAAAAAGGTAGCAAATACCTGCGCCAATTGGTCAAGGCCAGTAAAAATCTTTCTCTTTTCAAAGATACAGGCAATATAAAGGCTGCTGATCCATTATATTATGAATCAGCAGCCCATAAAGATGGATATAATATGGTTGCAGGTATTGACGAGGCAGGAAGAGGGCCTCTTGCAGGCCCGGTTGTTTCGGCAGCAGTCATCCTGCCAAGAGATCTGATCATCCCCGGAGTAAAAGACTCAAAAAAGATGTCTGAAAAGGCAAGAGAGAATGCCTTTTTAGAAATATTAAAAAATGCAATCGCAGTGGGTATTGGTGTTGTTTCCCGCGCATATATTGATGAGCATAACATCCTCAATGCATCCCTTGAATCCATGAAGATAGCAGTGGATCACCTTGATATCGTTCCTGATTTTCTCCTCATTGATGGAATATTTAAGATCCAGAATCCTCTCCCCCATAAATGCATTATAAAAGGTGATCAATTGAGCCACACTATCTCTGCAGCCTCCATCATAGCAAAGGTATACAGGGACAGGATTATGAGCGTCTATGACAGATGCTGTCCGGAATACGGGTTTATAAAGAACAAGGGATACGGTACAAAACAGCATCTGGATGCCATTAAGAAACATGGTCCATCCCCTTTTCACAGGATGTCATTCAAGGGTGTATGCTGATGACAAAAGAGCGTCTTGAACTCGGAAAAACCGGGGAAGAATTGGCATTCAAAAAGGTAAAAAAGCTAGGCTATAAATGCCTTGTAAAAAATTACAGGTGCCCCCTGGGTGAAATCGACCTGATAGCAAAGCACAAAGACTGCCTTGTTTTTCTTGAAATCAAGACCAGAAAAGGCAGGGATATCGGCTATGCAAAGGAGGCAGTAGACTCAAGGAAAAAGAGGCAGATATCCAAAGCCGCCCTCTATTACATGAAGGAGAATAACTGCCCTGATGTAAGATCAAGGTTTGATGTTGTTGCAGTAAGCATCAACCAGGAAATGGCGGAAATAGAGGTTATACAGGATGCATTTGAGCTTACTTATTAAAATGTGAAAAGACTGTTACCCCCAACCGTAAACCTATTTCAATAGCTGTTGATCAATGGAGATAAAAAAATCGAAGCAGAAAAAACAGGTACCCTGTATGTTGTTTCAACACCGATCGGGAATCTTGAGGATATAACACTCAGGGCAATAAAAACCCTGAAGGATGTTAACCTGATTGCAGCCGAAAACACAACCCATACAAAAAGACTTTGCAGCCACTATGAAATAGGCACAAGGTTAACCAGTTATAATCAGCATAACCACAAAACGGTTGGACCTGTGCTGATTGAAAGGCTGAAAAGGGGTGAGGATATTGCCATTGTTACATGTGCCGGCACCCCCGGGATATCTGACCCAGGTGCATTACTCATAAAAATGGCCTGTGAAAATGGGATCTGCGTAACGCCAATACCTGGCGCATGCGCTGCAATTGCAGCACTTTCTGTCTGCGGCTTGAAGATGGATAATTTCCTGTTTGCCGGCTTTCTGAGCAATAAATCGGGAAAGAGAAAAAAGGAGTTGCAGGAACTAGCATCTGAAAAGAGGACAATAATATTTTACGAGGCACCTCACCGGATCATACAGTTTCTTGAACAGCTTCATGAAGTTTTTGGCAACAGGGATATTACAGTCACAAGGGAATTGACAAAATTACATGAAGAGGTGGTGCGCGGTCATGTAAAAGAGATACTGTCTATTCTTTCACAGAGGGAGCCAAGGGGAGAATATGTGATAATCACCGAAGGCATGGAAAAGCCTCAAGAAGAGGAAACCATGCCCGAACAGTTGGAAGAGGCGATAAAAAAGATGCTAATGGAAGATATGAGTATAAAGGATATTGCGGATTCCGTATCAAAAATCCATAACATCAGGTTCAGATCAGCCTACAGGGAGGTGCTTGACCTAAAGAGAAAAATGGAAGGTGCGTGATTTCTTTATTTATCTCTGAATTTTAATTCTTACATATAGACAAATTAATTTTTTTAGAATATACAGATCATTCTGGCTGGTAATACAGCCTGTGCGATTGGTGGATGTATCGACTTGAATTAATTCATTAAAATCTAATATTTGCAAAAACTGGTTAATGGAGCATAAAAAAACACTTTTAATCCAGAATGACCTTGGTCTTCATGGACGGGCTGCCGCAAAAATAGTTGAACTGTCCCGGAAATATAAGTCCAAACTGTTTTTTATTAAAAACGGTTATGGGGAGGTAGATGGTTCAAATATCCTTTCTATTCTTACCCTTTCGGGTTCAAAAGGCACTGAAATTGATGCAAAGGCAGATGGTGAAGACTCTCTCGAGTTACTTGAGGAGTTAAGCAGGCTTTTTGAAAACAAATTTGGTGAAGGAAGATGACAGAACAGGTAACAGCCGAAAACAATAAGTTGACCGGCATTGCGGTATCTCCCGGTATCGTGATAGGAAAGGCCCGGCTTGTAGACCGTTCAAAGCAGAAGATAATATATCAATACCTCATTAATGAAAACGAGATCAACAGGGAGGTTGAACGGTTAAAATATGCTCTTGAAGTAACAAAAGAGCAGCTATTAGACCTTAAAAGTCGGATACCTGACAGCATAAAAGAACACTCATTTATCCTGGATACCCATCTGATGATTGTGGAAGATAATATGATAACTGCCTCTACAATCAATATTATACTGGAAGAAAGGATTAATGCCGAATGGGCATTAAAAAAATCGGTACAGAAGATACGCCAGCTCTTTGACCAGGTTGATTTTGAATATATAAGAGACCGCATCAATGATGTTGAGAATGTTGTTGAGCGGATACTCAGAAACCTTGTGGGTAAAAAACAGGAAAGCCTTTCAAACATCAATGAAAAGGTTATAATTGTCGCCCATGATCTTACACCGGCAGACACCAGTGAAATAAATACCTCCATGGTAATGGGCTTTATCACAGATGTGGGTGGCAAGACCTCTCATACTGCAATAATGGCGCAGGCACTTAAAATACCTGCGGTACTGGGTCTTGAAAAGGCCACCGTCAGTATTGAGGATGGAAACATGCTTATTCTTGACGGGTACAAGGGAGAGGTCATATTAAACCCTGATAATGACCTCATTACTTCATATCAGGAAAAGGCCCTTTATTATAAAAACTATAATTCAAGTATTCTCCAGTTAAGTCATCTACCTTCAGAAACATTAGACGGCTATCGCGTAGCAGTTAAGGCCAACATTGAATTTCTCGAAGAGGTTGAAACCGCGAAAGAAAACGGGGCTGAAGGGGTAGGTCTTTACAGGACAGAATTCTTATATATACGAAACAAGGGCGTCCCTGTTGAGAATGAGCAGTATCAAGACTACAGGGAGATCGCGGAAAAAATAACACCTTTTCCTATTACAATAAGAACCCTTGACATAGGTGGAGACAAGATATTCTCAAATAAAAAGCCCTCAAACGAGGCTAATCCAGCGCTAGGGCTCAGGGCTATACGGTTCTGCCTGAAGGAACAGGAGATATTCAAGAGTCAGCTCAGGGCGATACTGAGGGCAAGCGCCCATGGAAATATCAGGATTATGTTCCCAATGATATCCGGCGTCCAGGAATTTATTGATGCAAAAGGCATTTTGTCGCAGGTAATGGATGAGCTTGAAAAGGGAAATATCCCCTATGACAGAAAAATAAAGGTCGGCGCAATGATAGAGATACCATCAGCGGTAATGGTGGCTGATATACTGGCTGAGAGTGCGGATTTTTTCAGTATCGGGACAAATGATCTGATCCAGTATACACTTGCAATTGACCGCAGCAATGAAAATGTTGCCTATATGTATGAACCTTATCACCCTGCTGTAATCCGCATGATTATGCAGGTAGTCAAAGCAGCTCGAAATGCAGGCATAGAGGTCTCATTATGCGGGGAAATGGCCGGAGACCCATTTTGTTTACCTATTCTGCTTGGGATGGGTATCAATGAACTGAGCCTCACAGCAACCGGTATCCCTCAGCTCAAAAAACTTATAAGGTCTCTTTCAAAAGAGGCAGCAGAAAAGGACCTTGAAAACATCCTTAAACTTAAAACATCTGAGGAAGTGCGCAGATACATACAGAAAATAACTAAAGACTACCTGCCTGATATAAATGGCAATGGTTTCAAATTAAAATATTTACAGTGATAATCTTTTATTAATAGAGTTAAACATACCAATGAGCGTAAAAGTTGTTTGTCAAAATAAAAAGGCATCCCATGACTATTTCATAGATGAAGCCCTTGAGGCAGGCATGGTACTCTTAGGGCCTGAAGTAAAATCGTTGAGGGATGGCAGGGCAAATCTTGTAGACGGCTATGCCAAGATAAAAAATGGTGAGGTATTTTTATATAACATGCATATAACCCCCTACCCCTATGCCCATTATCTCAACCTGGACCCGAAACGTACAAGAAAGCTGCTGTTCAATAAAAGAGAGATCAGACGGCTCCTAGGCAAGACAAAGGAAAAGGGGTATGCCCTAATACCTTTAAAGGTCTACTTCAAGGATAGCATGGCAAAGATAGAAATAGGGCTTGCAAAGGGTAAAAAATTATACGATAAACGCCACGCCCTTAAGGAAAAAGAGCTAAAAAGGGAGATGGATCAGGTAAAGAAGAGACGATAAGATTGACTATTGCCGGTTTAATGATTATTATTTTGACAGTTATTTAATGCAGTAAATCCGCTCCCGATTAGGCGATAGCTTAATCGGGTTATTATTCACATATCACGTAACTTTTTTAAGGGGGCGAAACGGGTTCGACGGGGATAAAGAAGCTTAAGTCGCATATCGAGGTTCTACTCGCTCGTTAAACGGGTGGAATAAACACAAACGCAGACGATTACGCGTACGCTGTAGCCGCGTAACAATTTTAGGCTACCGACCATTTCAGTCTTTCCTGCGAGGCAGAAATGGTCGTCGATAAAGCAGGATAGCTGATATGATTCACCTGTAGATCGTTGACGCGAAACCTTTATACGGGTCAGCCTTCAGGGACATCGCCCGGTAGGAAACTGAAGGTTAAACTCTTATACCGGGATATGTATGTAGAAGCTTAAGCGGAATATTTTCGGACGGGGGTTCGACTCCCCCCGCCTCCACCATCCTTCGCTCATTCATTTCATTCATGAGCTATGGATGGCAGGCCAGTTCTTATTGGCAACATTCTAAAGAGTAATATGCGAAGTTGGGCTAAATAAGAAGTCATCATTCTTTATTAAGATATACTTTTTGGGAGTAAAAAATGGCAACATACACAGCGGTCATAGAAAAATGTTGCGAAATAGGTCTTTATGTTGGTTTTGTTCCGGGCTTTCCTGGTGCACATTCACAAGGGGAAACACTTGATGAACTAAACCAAAATCTGAAAGAGGTTATAGAAATGCTCCTGGAAGATGGCTATCCAAAAATGGAAAGCGAATTTGTTGGGACTCAAAATGTTATGGTTGCATAAACATGGGAACCCTTCCTGTTCTAAAACCTAAAGTGGTTGCTTCAATCCTAAACAAACTGGGATTTCATTAAATCAGACAAAAAGGTTCCCATAGACAATATCGTCATTCGGATGGACGAAGCACTACAATTCCATTCCATTCCGGAAGAGATATATCTCCTGCCTTGTTAAAACAAATTATAAACGATATTCATGTAACTGTTGATGAATTTTTACAGCATCAATAAGAAATACCTATCAACGAATCTGTACCAGCATTTTCAAAAATATTTCAATTGCTTTTATTGGCATAGACATCGAAGTAAATCTTTTATATAAGAGGACGGACTTGACTTGACACCTTGCAAAAGGAAGGGTGGTCAGATACCTTCAAGGTTACACACTTAAAACGAGGTAAACAAGAAAAATACATGATACAGTTTTGGGCCATTTCCGCCAAAGAATAAAAATAAATCTCAGCAGAAACACAAGAGTCAATATAAAGGATAACTCGCCTAATAACTTCACTTCCAATCCTTTCAATCTAAGTTATCAGTTAAAGATATTAATAGGTAACTTAAAAGGACATATTAATCTGACAACCACTGAAATTCTTTTATTACCATATCAAATGAACGATCGGTATAAATTTCGTTGCATACATAAAAAATATCCTTCCCCCGCACTACCCCATTGGGCTACTTTTGGGCTCTCTTTTGGAAATTATTTTCAATTTTTGGATTTGGAATGATATATTGGTCAAGTGGCTTTTTATCTCAACAACCTATCTCTCCTCTTTTCCAGCACCAGTCTATACCTGTCTTTCAATTCATTCGGTAAAAAACTGATCTCTACAAGCCTGTCCCATTCAGGCATTGCGCCATTAATATCATCTAAGAGGGATGAGATAATCTTATCATTCAATGCCAGTCTGTCCCTGCCGAAATAGTCAATTAAAATATATGAATCCAGTCTGTTTTTCCTTCCTTTTACGGGCAGTGCTATCTCTTCTTTGGGATCAGACAGAACGATCGTGGTGTTCAGGATATCGTATGCAGGTGCAAGCTCTGTTTTATTATCCTTTGTCATTAATGAAAAGTTTTTTACATGCATGTCTTCATTGCCCAGTAAAAAATTCACCAGGGTCAGCCTGAACAGTTTTATTTTTTCAAGTGCCGGAAAGGTGCAGTACTGCTCTATAACCTTTGCTACTTTTTCCATGGATGCATCATACTTTGTGTCTCTGCTTAACCCCATAAGCTGGGAAAAGTCTTCCAAAGCAATCTTTTTTTTTCCTGTCCTGTCAAACCGCTTTATGAAATATGTCATTGAGCTGTCTTTGGAATATACAAGACCGTGCAGCGGCACCTGGATGCCAGCTGCAGATGCTAGACGCATGGACAGATCTTCGTTTTCAGGCAGGTTTCTGTATTGCGGGTTTTGAGGTTTAAGGATATATCTGCCACCGGTGTCCACAAGTTCAAACCCGTTTATGCGGGTATTCAATATGGCACTCAGCTTGGGCTGAATACCCTGGATGGACATTTTCGGTGCACGGGAAGCAGCTTCGATAATCTGATCCGAGGCGGTATATGGCAGATCCACAAGCTCCATGAGACTTCTTGAAAGGAGACTTAAACCCTTTGGTGAATATCTTTTTTCACATTCTTCATATGTTATTGGGCAGATATTCATTCAGCCTCACAAACTGTAACTGCCCCGACCATATCCTTACCTACTGCCAGAAGCTGGCTCAAAAGATCCTGCCTGTCTATTTTAAGGGCGCGAAGGAGCGCCTCCAGGTTGTATCCTTCAGGAAGAAGCCCCTCAAGGAAAGGCGGGAAGGTGTCATACTCAAATGGTTCAGGTTTTACAGGTACTGTGAGAGAAACAGGAGGCCCGCTATATCCCGGGTCATATGTGAATCTATAGGCTTTACGTGGGGTTGTCTCCTCCAGGATGCCTGTATGGATATCATGCATAAATATATCAGCTTTCCGCATTATCACCTGCCTTGAATTGTGCCATCAACGGGCTGTCAATAGATACTGAAATATTGATGGTATCAAGTACTTTTAACAGCGTGTTCAACCGGACAGTGTCCTTGCCGTTTTCAATATCATAGATAGCTGTCTTCCCCACACCTGCAATATCGGCCAGACTAACCCTGGAAAGCCCGGCCTGTTTGCGGTGGAACTGAACAATAGCTCCAAATTCCTTCATCATGTTTATGTTTATTTTTACCGTCATAACAGTATAATTAATGCGTTTATAAAAATATTAAGAACAATTAGTGTTATAATTTGTATTTTTACTGCTTTAACGGTTAATTGTCAATATTTATCTGTGAAAACGAGTTATAGACCCTTAATTTATTAAATATATACTGCTATAGCAGCAATAAAGTTATTATTTTTACATCCTCCAATCTGAAAGTTATCCCAATCGTTACCATACCGGTTTCACAGAAGATCTAAAAACTCGTCTGGATACACACAATGCTGGTCAAGATACCCACACATCAAAATACTAACCATGGAGAATAAAAACATCAATTGCTTTTACTGACAGACAGCAAGCTTTAAATTTTGAATCATACCTAAAAAGCCCCTCAGGCAGAGCCTTTACAAAAAAAAACTTTAACATTTTTCCCCTTGCCCCATTGGGCTGCTTTTGGGCCCTATTTTAAATTGTTTTCATATTTTTGTTTTAAAATATATTTATGGGAGAGGGCAACTCCCAATCTATTCTCTGTATATATTCCCTGTTTAAAACATAGCATGCTATTATTTTTTAATGCAGGGTCATTTAAAAATCATATGACTCAATATTTTTATTGATCTTTATAAGCAACTCGGTGAATAAAGTCCTCTCACCTTTTGTGAGACCTTTCAGAAACTTTTCTTCGGTTTCATCCATGTGGACATGTGAATCCTGGCAGACTTCTTCTCCCTTTGGTGCCAATTTTACAAACTTGATTCGCTTGTCAGAGCTATCAAACTCGCCTTTTACAAAGCCCTTTTCTTCAAGCCTTTTAGCAATGCCAAGGGTTGTAGGCTGTGAATTTCGGAGCAACTTTTCAAGTTCTTTCAGAGTGAGGCTCCCGCTTTCGGAGTTTTTTAGAGCCCATAGTACACGCATTTGAGAGACAGTAAGATCTTTTTCTTTAAGCTCCCTGTTTGCCATCCTTTCAAGGGCATCATGTATCTGCTTTATAATAATTCCGATATATATTTTTTCTTTCACAAGAACTCCTTTTTTAGTTTGAAATCATATATGAAATACTATATTTTTAAATAGCATGCTATTGAATAATTCATAATTTATAAACTGTATTCAAATACCTAATACCGGAAAGGAGTAATTAATGGGAAAGGCTAAAAAAACACTGCTAAAGTCCTTAACAGGGGTGATTTTATTATTTTCAATCGCCCTGCTCTATGCAGATGCCCTTGCTGCCAAATCTGAAAGAAAAGCAGAAGCCATTTCATTTGAGGTGCTGAATCCGGAGGCGGAGATGATCATGGCATCTGATATCTCTGTTATTTCTCCACGGGTTAAAAATCTGTCCGCCGGCAAAATCGGACTGGTCTGGGCAGGCAAATCCGGTGGAGAGTTTTTTCTTGATGCACTGGAGATACTCCTTAAAAAGAAATATCCTTCCGCTACAATCCTCAGGTATACCCGGGGTGCAGATAACGCAGAGGCGAGGATACCAAAAGAGGTAGACACCTTTGTCTATGCTGTGGGTGATTCAGGCCAGGGTGCATGGGATAGCGTATCCTATACAATAAAAATGGAAAAACTGGGTAAACCCGGTGTTGCTGTCTTTGGTGAACACCTGATGCATAACGCAGAAACAGCCGCTAATCATCTTGGCATGCCATCTGTACGTATGGCACCCTTGCCCAGCATGGAGTTCTACCCGAACAGGGCAAGCGCAAAGAGCATGATACCCTGCGCAGAGATGGTTTTTAATGATATAGTAAATGCCCTGACCCTTCCTATAAAACCTTCAGAGAAAGAGGCAGGCATAAAACCCGGGAAAGCGGCGATTGAAACAGTAAAAATATCAGCGGACAGCCTGGAATCCGCCTATGAGAAATTCTATCAGACATACATGGATAATAACTGGGGTGATGGACTCCCGCTTGTCCCTCCCACACCGGGTAATGTCGCACAGATGCTAAAGGCAACCAGTCTTGCACCTGATAAGGTACTGGGGGTAATAAAATCTCCGGACGGAACATCTGTTATTGCTAATGTCACTGTACAGAAGGCGGCAGTGAACGCCGTTATGGCGGGCGCCAGACCGGAATATTTTCCGGTCATTGTTGCTGCAATGGAAGGAATATCAGATAAGGATTTTTCACACCATGTGTTTTCTTCTGATGGCTCTTTTAATCTTTTTATAGGTGTGAGCGGGCCCATTGTTGATAAAATAAATATGCATACAGGCATTGGCCTATTAGGGCACGGATGGCGTGCAAACAATACGATAGGACGTGCTGTAAGGCTCTGCATGAACAATATCGGCCATTTAAAACCCGCAAAGCTCGATACCGCATTAACCGGCAGGCCTTCATCCCATACCTTTTATGTGCTTGCTGAAAACAATAGATTAAGCCCGTGGGCTCCATATCACACTGGGCGTGGTTATAAGGCAGAAGAGAGCTATGTTACTGTATCAGGCATAGGTCTTGGAGGCGATTTCACAGGCTACGGCGGAGGAACCGGCGGTGCCTGGACAGTTGACGGCATGCTGGATGATATTATCGGTAAAATTGCCCCCAACCGCCTTATGTTTGCCTCGTACCTGCCTGGCGTTGGCTTAGGGGCCTTTGCCAGACCTTTTAACTATATCTTTATATTAAGTCCGGATACAGCAAATGCACTTAAAAAGCGGGATTTCACCCGGGAGGGGCTTGTTGACTACATTATTGATAAGACATCAGTCCCCTACGAGGAGCTGACCGAAAATGAGATAAAGGGACTTAAAAAGCGACTTTCGGAAAAGAGTGAGGCATTTGGCGGGACCGATAATATCCCTGAAGAGAGGATCCCAATGTACTGGGAAAACCTTAAACCGGGCGGCAAGGTGCCCGTTGTGGTTTCTCCTGACACTATAAACATTTTTGTATCCGGTGAGGTGTCGGGCTATAATTTTGGTGCGATTTATCTTTTAGGTGCACATTCAATAAAACCTGTTCAGTAAAGGAGGCAGATTATGAAAACTGAAAATATCAGCAAACTAAGCAGGAGGCGATTTATACAGGGCACTGTATCCGGGATTATGGGCATGGGAGCAGTGGCAGCCTTAAGCTGTGCAGATGGAAAAAGCAAATCAGATAAAAAGGAGATGGTCACCCTTGAGATACTGGAGCCTCACGGCGAACTGGCCTTTCCCGAAAGGCAGGGTTTATTTGCCCCGCGCCTCACAGACCTTAATGGAAAGAAGATCGCCATTATGGCAATGGGCGAGGATTCCATGTCATTTTTCGATACAATAAAATCAATGCTTAAAATGAAGTACCCTTCTGTTGAGTTTATCCATTTCAGTTATGGAGTCCCTAACGCACCCGATATCTCCGGTGAAATAGCAGAGAAGTGCGACGGGTGGATAGACGGGGTAAAGGCATCAGAGACAGGTTCCAGGCATGATACAGGAGCCAGGCTGGAAAAGCGGGGTCGCCCCGGTGTTGCAATTGTATCTGATGCAGTAATAAAGGCGAAAAAACTGTTGGTGGATATCAATGGCATGCCTACCTGCCGCGTTCTAGCTGTACCCGCAGTGGAATATCTTGTGGCCAAGACTGATCCCGGATTAATGAAACAGGTTGCAGAGGCGGCCTTTGATGAAATACATGATGCGCTGATAAGGCCGCTCACAAAAGAGGAAATGGAGGTCAATAATTTCACCTATGACTATTACCCTAAAAAATTTACAGGGGCTGATTATGCTGAGGCAAATGAAAAGTTTCAGCAATACTGTACTGATAATTTTTTAACAGATGGTATGCCTGTAGTACCGCCCACTAGAG
>Ga0123334_1004164_pt1 | contig 14921 bp, 13 predicted proteins | sample BiotimSIPDNA_FD_89706 | JGI IMG/M metagenome (GOLD analysis project Ga0123334, IMG submission 89706) | Anaerobic biogas reactor microbial communites from Washington, USA - Biogas_R1 time_0 SIP DNA | ecosystem: Engineered > Bioreactor > Anaerobic > Unclassified | place: Washington, USA... | reverse complement strand
TTTCATGTTGAGGATAGCGTCAATGCCAACGGTGTGAGCATCAGTACCTGTACTTGCTCCGATTACCCGGATTTTTCGTCCCAGGTTTTGCTGAATGAAGAAGTCGGTTTCTTCCATAGTCATTACGTTAACATCCACTGAATCTACATGCAGTTGCGTGTAGTCTATTGCATGGCTTAAGCTCCCATAGACTATAAAAAAACTGTAGTTTGAATCAAGTGATGTATGGTGGGTGACTGTCGGTTCAATCAAGCCCATTTTCATCGCCAGCTGCCTGGCAGCCTCAGCAGCAACTTCAGAATCAGGAACTGGCAGGGTAAATGACAGCTGGACCTTACCATCATTCATTGTGTCGCCATACGGCTTCAGATGGGTGAGGTCGAGGGTCGCGTCCAGGTTGCTTTTATTTTTGTTAGAAGCTCCCTTACTCATATTTGTCTCCATGTTCGAATTGTTTTTTATACTGGTGATAGCGTTCAGAGCCTTCTTTTGTTTGTTCCAAAAGTAAAGGGATGAATGGGTTTAGGTATTGGTCTTCCTTTGTTACTACACCAGAAAGTCCTTTACCGCCTTCGAACGGGCGCTTCACGCCGGCAAATCTACCTTCTTCCAGAGTTCTGAATAATCCGTCTTTACGGATGTTTTGTAGCAAATCAAGAGCCAGATCAAGAACTTCGTTAGCCCGCTGCTCCATAATCCCGCCTTGCCGGAATTCAATATCACCACCAAAATCAGCCATGCTTGTGGCAACATATCTCGCATTGTCAATAGCAAGAGCTCTATCTGACATAAATGGGGTATGAATCGCCTCGGTAAGCATCCCAAGAAGGTGAATACGTTGATGACTGATCACAGTAACTATGTTGAACAAAGCATCCTGGACATAACCTTTGAAAATATTTCCGGTTTTAAATTTAGTTGGCGGCATATATTTCAGCGGAGCTTTAGGGAAAATTTGCCTTGCCATTTGTGCTTGTGCAAATTCGTACAGAAAGGCATTTTTAAGCTCCGGGTCCATTTCAAAGGCATGTCCGAGCCCCATTTGTTCTTCCGGTAAACCTGCCTGCAATGCAAACTGTTCGTTGATAAACTGTGATGCCAACACAGTGTGTGCTTCTTCATAAGCATCTGATGTTGTCAGGTAGTTATCTTCACCGGTATTGATGATTACGCCAGCAGCAGCATTTATCATACGCGAGAATGACTGGTCTATAAGTGTTCGCTGCATATTGATATCGCGGAATAAAATTCCATACAAAGCGTCGTTTAGCATCACATCCAGACGTTCAAGCGCCCCCATGACAGCGATCTCAGGCATACACAATCCGGAACAATAATTACACAGACGAATGTAGCGCTTCAATTCCTCGCCAACCTCATCGAGAGCATCACGCATAAGCCTGAAGTTCTCTTGCGTTGCCATCGTTCCGCCAAAACCTTCTGTAGTAGCGCCAAAAGGCACATAATCAAGCAAACTTTGACCGGTGGTTCGGATTACCGCAATGACATCAGCACCTTGCCGGGCTGCTGCTTTTGCCTGAACAATGTCTTCGAAAATGTTTCCTGTTGCAACGATTACATACAGAAGTGGACCATTGTGATCAGGATATTCACGTAATTTCTCTTCGCGAATAATACGGTTTTTATGAATTTTTGATAGCGCTTCTCCAGCTTTTCGATTTGCCCAAAGCTCAATTTCATAAGGATCGACAGAATCGGTTTGAGCCAGGTTTAAATCGCCCCTTGAAATTGCTTCGGCGAGGTGCTGTGGATCTTTATCCAAAGAAATAGAGGCTTGTCCAAGCCAGTAGGTTACACCATGCCCAAGCAGTTGGTGAGTCATCAGGTGCTCAACCACAACATTAGGCAGTGGAACTCCCATGTCATCAACGCCATCGATACCAAGCAATCGGCAAATGGAGCGCTCAACAGTGGTTGTAGTGAATTGTTGGGCATAAACATTGGTATCTTCCGCGATTTGTCGTGCAGCTTCACGCGCTTGCCCAACTTTTTCCCAGTCCAATCTAAGTGTTGCCATTATTCCTCCTGCCAGGTCGCCTTCATTTCGTCGAGTAGTTCATTGTCCACTCCCAGCAACTCAGCAATCTTAATCGCACCGGAAGGGATGGAGTGGTCTCCATCAATTTCTTCCAGCTGATAGTCCATTAATTTTTGAATTTTGCGAACACGCATCAGATCCTCTCGCAAGTCGGGTTGTGCCATGGAGCTAACCCCGGATGCAGCATGTCTTTCCATTGGATCCTGCAGAATTTGTTTTTCATGAAGATTATCCGATATTTTTATTAGTGCCTCAGGGCGGATCCCTCTCACCTGGTAGAAACGGATTCCTGGCTTTGGAGAGACCTGGTAATGGGTAGCAATTAAAAAGCTACTATCAGTCTCACCGTAAATCTTCGAAAGGGCATTGACAATCGCCGTCGCTTCTGACGGGTTAGTCCCTTTGCAAGGCTCATCCATAATGATCAGACCATTTTGAATCCTGCTACGGCGGTAATGGTCGCGGATTTTGACTGCTTCCAATCCGAAAGATGATAGTCCACTAAGTAAATCACCATCCTGTACGGCTTCATAGGCAAAAAAATCATACAATGGCGTTTGAAGGGATTCGCAGACAGGAAAGAAGCCAAGTTGGGACATCAACAGCGCTAAAAAGGTGGTTTTTAAGGCAATACTCTTGCCTCCCATATTAGCGCCACTTATGACTGTGGCTCCCTTACGGATCTCAATAGAAATAGGTGTAAATTCAAGTCCTTGCTTTTGAAGATGTTTCGAAATTAAAGGATGGCTGACATTGACAAGCAAAGCTGGTTCACCTGGATTTGCTATCACCGGTTGTGATGCTTTCCAACGCACTGCCAGGTCAGCTTTTGCCAACCGGAAATCAAGCAAGCCACAGGTGTCTGCATTATGCTGCATTTGAGGAAGCCATTCAGACAATTTAGCACCAAGATCACGACGGATCTTTTCTTCTTCCTCATCTTCTTCAGCCAGAACAAGCGCTCTTTTAGTCAGCAAGGTTTTCCGATGGGCGCCAGTGGCATTGCTGATAGCCCGCTCAAGCTCCTTTTTTCTATAACGAATCTCTGACAATTGAGGTGAATATTCGCTATAAATATGAAATGCCGGATTTCTCTTTTTGCCCGGGTCAAGCAAAGCTGCAGCACCCTGGGTATCCTCAAAATTAACGATTGCGGCTTCCAAAATTGGTCTGAGTTGACTCAGACGATCAAAGATCGCCAGTGCACTTTTAATCTCAAAGAATTCGGTGTCATCGAGCAAATTGCCTTTTTCCAGCCTGTTAAAGGTTCCCCGTAATTCACGCAGCCTTGAAAGTTGAGTTAATGCTTCGACTAACAGTGGGTTTTTTTGTTTGATTAAAATAGTGAGTTGATTGATAGCTGTAAACTCTTTTGTCAATTCTTCCCTGGTGGAATTGGAGTAAAAATGAATTGCTCTTTTTAACCTGTTTCCCTGGGGTGAACGGCAATGACAAGCTTCGAGAACTTCAGATAAACCAACCTGGTTTAGCAATTCTGGAGTGATCATTACTGAAGAAAGCACATCTACCTCACCAGTTCGATGGACCAAGATCCACGACGGGAATATTGGTAATTTTTTGACGCAGCGCTCGCAGCAAAGGTTCTGGGTCAGAAAGGTGTCCGTTGGATCGGGTTGGGTTCAGACAAACGAGCCGAACGTCAAGAGCATCCAGAACCGCAAGTTTGACTTTACGGTGGTGAAGCTTTCGTAAAGTCTCTGGCTTGATGAACAGCCGGGTCCCATCCTGGACAACTAATCTCAAATCAGAAAAATTCGAATCTTTGAGAAGTTCTGTAATTAACTGGTCAGTTATCGCGCCATGCAGAAAAAGCAAATAAGAGTTTTTGTGTAATTCCCTGGAAATTTCTTGTCCAAATCCAACAAGACTGGGTAAAAAGATTGAAACAACCTCTGTTCTTTCCTCTTCATGGTTAAAAATGATACCCCGAGCAGTTGGTTTTTCGTTTATCACCTTGAGTATTTCAGCGCGTTTACTACCAGTAATCTGTGAAGTTTGGAGTAAATCAAGTGCAAACGCAGTTTTTTCTGCCAGAACCTCCGGAACAGCAGATGATGCTGCGCTAACTGCGAGGATCACTGCCTCGCTGAGTCCCGATCTTGCCTGTGATCGTCGGGATAATGCACCGTCGATGATAAACAAACATTCCGGTTCAATATTTCTCAGCTTGTCAGAGATCATAGCAAGTTCATCTGTTGTGCTCGGACCGGCAAGTTCGACATAGCCATCGCTTAATGCACGACATATGACCACTTCACCAAACGCGGTTCTGATGTTGGTGAGTTCCAGAATTTCAAGTAGTACGTCACTGCGCGGAAGAGCTCCCTCGGCTACGGCGATAATTGTTCCGTTCGGGATGTAAATCCGTGGTTTCGCCCTGCCACTTAAAATATCTTCCTTTTCGCCATCTCTGCCAATTGATGTAAGTGCAAGTGGACGTGTTTGACCAGAAACTTGCCAGGCAGTGATGATATGGTTCAGGCAGGTGGTTTTTCCAGCATTTTTTGATAAACCAATTAATGCCAGAGACTCAAGGTTGTCTAACCCTACCAAGTCATTAAATGCTGCAGCCTGCTCCTTCGTCAACGCGTCCATCATAATAACTTATTCTTTATGCTTCCTTTGGTTTCTTGGCAGACCTACTGGCTCGAGTGTCATTTTCTGGCCTGCAAGCAATCCTGCAACACCGATCAATTCTCCTTTTTCATCCTGACAACCGACACACTGACATTCATTTTTATAGCTTTCAGGTTCTTTGTAGGTTGTGATCACTCCTTCAAAATTTCTTAAAACGATACGGTCAGGGCTTTGAGAGATGAGATAATCTGGCATGACGGGAATCTTCCCTCCACCACCTGGCGCATCGACAACGTAAGTTGGGACACAAAAACCCGATGTATGACCGCGCAACCCTTCAATGATTTCGAGTCCTTTTGCGACCGGAGTGCGGAAATGTGAGAGACCCAGTGAGAGATCGCATTGATAGATGTAATATGGACGGACGCGCATATAAACCAAACCGTTGACAACCTTTCGCATCACGTGCACACAGTCATTCACACCGCGTAATAACACTGATTGATTTCCCAGTTGAACGCCGGCATTTGCCAGTCGGCTGCACGCTTGCATGGATTCTGGAGTGAACTCGTTAAAATGATTGAAATGAGTATTCACCCATACTGGGTGATATTTACTGATCATTTCACAAAACTCTGGGGTAATTCGCTGTGGGCAGACCACAGGCGTGCGTGTTCCAAGTCGAATAATTTCAACATGGTCGATCTTTCGCAGTTCCGAAAGGATATACTCAAGCCGCTCATCGCTCATCAACAAAGCATCACCACCAGAAAGCAATACATCACGAACCGCTGGCGTGTTGCGTATATATTCGATGCAATCATCAATTTGCGATCGTGTACGTGCTCCGTCTTTTTGTCCCGCCAACCGTCTGCGTGTGCAGTGCCGGCAATACATCGCACATTGATCAGTGATCAAAAACAAAACCCGATCAGGGTAACGGTGGGTGAGCCCTGGCACAGGAGAGTCTCCGTCTTCTTCAAGAGGGTCAAGCAGATCTTCAGGGCTCTGATAAGCTTCACTGCCTGTGGGAACAGCCTGTTTTCTAACCGGGTCGTTGGGATTGTCAGGATCGATCAGAGTCAGATAATAGGGTGTGATTGACATACGGAAGAGTTCCATCGCATTTCTGGAGCCCTCTTCCTCTTCGGCAGTCAACGGGAGATACTTTTTCAAAGTATCGACATCAGGTATCCTGTGAGAGACCTGCCAATGCCAATCGTTCCACTTTTCATCCGATATGTCTGGAAAAAGTTCTTTCCGCCTGAGCTGTCCCTTTTTGTTAATATACTTTTCTTCAGCTTTCATAGCCTGGCTCCTCTGGTAAGACCAAAACTGCTCTCTATGAAGCAGTTTTGTTAAAAGGTTTAGACATAGTGCTTTTCAAAAATATCACGCAGAGCCTGAGATTCCCGCAGTTCTTGCAGAGTGATTTCCGCATGATCCTTTGTGTAGCCATTTCCGATAATCATGGTCACATCTTTACCGACTCCCTCAGCCCCTAATGCGGCACGGGTAAAACTGGTTGCCATGCTAAAGAAGTAAACCAATCCTCCATCTCGAACCGGCAAAATTGTCGACATTTCGGTGCCTTCTATGTTTACAACATTAATTGCTACGTCATATTCTTTGCCGTCATTACATGCCAGGGCTTTTTCGAGTACTTCAACTGGGTTGGCAGCATCAGCAACAAAATATTGATGGACAAAACGATTGTCAATGAGTGTTTTCTCATAGCGATCGTTTCTACTCATTCCAACCACGTTGCCACAGGGTCCAACACGCTTCATTGCCTCGTATCCGCAGAGCATTCCGCTTTTGCCACCAGCTCCCAAAATTAAAACAGAATCACCGGGTTTTACGATATTTGCTGTTTGTGCAGGTGCACCTGCTACATCTAAAGCTGCTAAAGCCAGCGCTTCTGGCATATCATCTGGCAATTTCGCATAGATACCGCTTTCAAACAGGATCGCTTGTCCTTTGATATCTACCCGGTCAATCTCAGGGTGGACAGCTAAAATATCTTCGATGTAGAGCGGTGTCAGTGATAGTGAAACAAGCGAGGCAATACGATCGCCTTCGTGGATATCACGTCCTTGAATTGCAGAACCAATCTTGGCAACACTGCCCATCAGCATACCGCCGGATCCCGTAACCGGGTTTTGCATTTTCCCACGTTCTGAGACGATTCCCAAAATCATCTCTCGCAGTCGGTCTTCATTTTGCTCCGACGCAGCCCAAAGCTGTCTGAAACTTGCAGAGTCGATGTTTAAGGCTGAAACGTCTATCAAAATTTCGTTATCGAATATTTCCATCGTATTGTCAATCTTCTGAGCGGCTTGCGGAAGCAGCCCCTTTGGTTCAATTACGCGGTGTGCGCCATACTTGTTGCCCATAGCCATAAATAAAAATCCTCCGATTATTTAGTGTTATCTATTCCTTGCAGACATGCCCAATATTTCCCGGGCTTCTGCAGGTGTTGCAATTTCAAGGTTTAATTCTTTTGCGATTCGAACAATACGCTCAACAAACTCAGCATTTGATACAGCAACACGTTCCCGGTTATATTTCAAGTTATCTTCGAAACCGACTCTCACATGTCCACCGAGAATCATGCCCATGACATTCATGTCCAGCTGGCAGCGACCAACACCAGTGACAGTGAAGGTGGCTTCTGCTGGAATGGATTCTTTCAGGAAAAGCAGATCGCGTGGAGTTCCGGTTGCTCCACCGTTGACGCCTAAAACAAAATTGAAATGAAGTGGGGGTCGAATATGACCTTTGCGTACAAGGCGGAGCGCCATGTCTACATGGCTTTTATCGAAACATTCCAATTCTGGTTTGATACCGCGTTGGTTCATTCGGGTTACGAATTCGATGATCATATTTTCAGTATTAACGAAAATTTCATCACCGCCAAAGTTCATCGTGCCACAATCCAGACTTGCCATTTCGGGGTTTAGTTCAGTCGGTTGCAAGCGTTCCTCTGCAATCATCCCCGTTGCGCCTCCGGTGGAGGGCTGGATAATCGCTTCAGGGCAGGCTTCTTGAATCGCGTCTATCAATACACGAAAACGCTCACGGTCCTGAGTGGGGGTACCATCATCAAAGCGTGCATGCAAATGGATAATTGCCGCACCGGCATCGTAAGCCAATTTCGCTTCGCGCACATATTGTTCAAGCGTATAGGGGACAGCAGGGTTCATTTCCTGGGTAACTTCAGCACCGCTTATTGCAGCAGTGATGATCACTTTGTTTGTACTCATTACTCTCTCCTTAATGTTTCTTTCGTTTTGGGTTCTATCCAAAGCGTTGTTTGTCTTTTGGGGTCACACAAGTGCCACTTGCCTGGCAAACCAAAATCGGTTCTGCCAACACTTCGGCGGCTGAATCGCTGAGATCTGGTCTGGGTGCAATCACTTTCCAGGCTTCGAAAGTCATTTTACGGGAAGTGTTTCCTTCGCTGGTTATCCAGCCTTTAGCTTCGATGTAATCACCGGCATAAACGGGAGCCAGAAATTCAACATTGTCATAAGCTCTGAAGAGACCTTCATCGCCATCGCGACGAATGAGCAATTCTGTGGCTACATCACCAAAAAGCTTTGTTAGAAAAGCTCCGTCAACCAAACCTCCACCGTAATGCGCGTTTTCAGCTCCAATTCTTAACCTTATTACAATTTCATTCATCAATTCTCCTTTCGATTAAAAAACGCCATGTGTCAAAAAAAACACATAGCGCTCCATGCAACTGCATGACAGTGGCCGAAATTGTTTCGGTACACCAAGGCAATGGAGAGGACTCTCCTCTTAGCCCTTCGGCGACGGATAATTCGATTCTACCTCCAGTCCTGGAGTGATTGCGAAGTTTCTACGCAATCCGCCGCGCCTCTATTTATCAATTATTAGATTTTCATTTCGTATATCTATATAACAAATTATATCTGAAACGATATTTTTGAACAGGGTAAAAATTTCGTGTAAAAAATTTGACTGAGTTGATTTAATATTTTTGTTATTGCACAACTACAGCAATACTTAATCCAACACTTTTTGGGGTGGGGGAGTTGTTATATAATAGCCAGCTCAATTGCGAAAAGAAGGAAACTTTATGAGTATTAAACAGAATGAAAGTGGAACAACTTATCGAAACAGATTATCTAAATCGATTGTCCTGTCAATTAGAAAATTGATGCAAAAAGGTCAGCCTGATAGTGAAAGCCTTGATATGGCTGCCTTTGTTGTTTTGGCATTGGAAAAAATTGAAGAATCGGTTGATTCAAGTGCAACTGCCTGGGAAAAACGAGATTATTGGCTCAAAGCAGATCGATTCCGAATGGAGTGGGGCTGGACTGAGGAACGTCGCAAGAAATTACAAGCAACTGTTTTAGAGAAAGAATGGAGTGCAATCGCAACAGAACTGATCCTGGTCGCTCAACATTTCAATAAAGTTGAAGTATCAGACAAAAATCGCCTTGGCAAACCCTGGATCGGAGCTTGGAAGGTTTTAGAAGATCGAGGGTAATTTAGTTTCTTAGGTTTTACGATAAGAACTAATCAATTCAAAATTTCTAAAACTAAGAACCCATTTGCCCACAGACTCACTTTAAGAGGGCAGCGAAAAGCTTAATAATAAATCACTTTAGCTTATGATAAGTATCATTATCGCAAACGTATTCTTGAGAGAATCTTGCAATAAATGTCGATATTTACTTAATTATTATGGATTGCAAGTTAGCTATAAAATATTGCAAATATATTGCAGCCAATGGATTCCTCAAATTATTCTCATTCATCAACTACACTTGAAAATATCTTTGTTCCCTTTATTGAGGTTTTATAACTTTTGGAACAGTTTTCCAATTTTTCACTAATAGATAGCGATATGATGTGTAATATCACCTACCTGTATTAAATTTATCTGTCGTTATTCAAATCTACATAGATAATAGGAATACTCATTTAGACATAGTTTATATATTGTCTTGAAATTTATTCATATGATATCGGTCTTTATTTACACTAATTAATTCGTTAATATACCTACGCGCATTAAACCTATTTTACAGATCTTATTTAATAAGCCTTGACATCCTGTATTATATAAATTCTTATTTTCTTTGGATTTAGTAAACCACAAGTACATCTTAGACTACCCTATTTGTTAATAGAATAACCAAGCCACAACTTGTAGGTGTTAACTTGTTCTTATCGATTCACAGTACTTTGTCAAAAAATCGAGTCTTACTACATCAATAGTTCATATGGGATTTTGACGACGATTTTTTTGACCGTGGAAGGTGTTTCGTCATAACAATATTGTGGTCCGTGACCGTCTTCAGGATAGAGCAACAAGAATTCACCGGCAGACATTTTAATTTGTTGAACTTCATTTACGTTTAATTGTGTTTTCCATACATCATCACAATCAACGTAATTCAGCTTTCCTTTAATTGCCGATGTAGGGATGTAATAAATTGATTCCAACCCGTCAACGATATACTGCAAATCAACATACTTTCTATGACCCTCTATAGTAACTGTCTCAGAGATAGGTAAAGTTTCATATTCAGACTGGATAGCAAAACAACCGGAGCCAAGATCAAATCTTCCTTGGATGAAATCTTCCAAACTAATTTTTGTAATGAAATCTAAGCAATCTTTAATTGTTGGATGAAGGTTTTGAATGTTCAGATAACTTTCCTTGTTTCCGGATTGCATGGCATTTCTCCTATTCAGTAACTCATTAATCAATATGTATATCGCTACTCAAACAAATTCGCTGATAAGTGATTTCACTCCGCCTGGAAGTATAGACAACAAGAAGATGGTCTGCGTAATCAGTAATAATGGCTGGATAGCTGTATTCTCCAGTCCCATTTTCAAGGTCATGAACCGCTTCCCAGGTTTCCCCATCATCCTTTGATAGTATCAAACTTAATCGATTGCGTGGTCCCCAGGATGGATAACTCAATTTAAGTTTATCATCTGCCCCAAATTGAATTTTGTTTATCTGTTCTGTGTCTGCCCTGTTCAACTCAATATAATCAATTTTCTTTTGCCGCTCTTCAGGCGTGACTATGGTTAATCCATCTTCTCCTAAATGGACAGGGTTACATGCCAACACTAACCAGTTGTTCTTCAAACGCACAACATCTATTCCGCTGTTATTGTTCGGAATATTCGTCGGTTCTGGTGTAGTCCAGGAAACTCCATTGTCATTTGACGAAGTTTTGTAAACAAAACCTTCCCAGCTTCTCATCAAGGCGATAATTTCGCCATCTGCCTTTTGATATAGAGTTGGTTGATGCAATAGAAAATTATTGTCCGGTACACGTGATAACTCCCAATTTACACCATGATCAGCGAAAGTAATAAAGACCGGTTGCCAATACCTTTCATATTCGCAAGGAATTATAAAAATTCCTGATTTGGTAATGAAAGGTTTGTTTTTACCCAATATCCCCATGTCGGGTAAAAACAATTCAAGGTCAGACCAATTTAGTCCGTTATCAGAAGAGCGTTTAATAAATAATCTGGTTCCTCCCTGGCACCAATCGCCATAATTTACTGGAGCAACCAGCCATAATTTTCCATCAGGCCCTATAAAGATCCGTGGATTTCCAGCTGCCCTATTGTAAACATCTACTACAATTCGAGGTTCGGACCAGCCTTCTTGACCTGACAGTTTCCTGCTGATCATTATTACGGAATTTGGATCTCCCTCATACTTTCCAGCAAACCATGCAACCAGAATATCACCATCAGGCAATTTACAAATTGTTGCTGAGTGGCAGGCAGAATAATCTCCGTTGGCACGGAAAATGGTTTCTTTGATCGGTGTCATTATCCCGCAGAAAGAATCCTTCTGACTTTATCCAAATCTTCCTGGGTGTCAACGCTTAACCCTTCATATTGAATTTGCGTATTTACCACTTTTATTCGATGTCCGTGCTCTAATATTCGTAATTGCTCCAGGGATTCGGTCATTTCAAGGGGTGTTTGATCCCAGTGAATATACTCTAGCAAGAAATCTCTTCGGTAACAATAAATACCAATGTGTTCATAAACATTGTAGGCATCGGTATGCCTTGGGTATGGAATTGGTGACCTGGAAAATAGTAATGCATTTCCTTCTAAATCAAATGTAGTTTTCACTACATTTGGATTATGAATGTCTTCAGGATCTTCAATTCGGCGGCATAACGTTGATACCGGTGCTTCAGGGTCCGATATCAAAGCAGATACCACTTCGTCTATCAAGGCTGGATTTATCAAAGGTTCATCGCCCTGGATGTTTACAATAATATCTCCTTCATGCGATTCCACGACTTCCGCAATCCTTGTTGATCCGTTTTTGTGGTGAATAGATGTCATTTGTGCTTTTCCACCAAAACCAATCACAGCATCCAAAATTCGCTGATCGTCAGTTGCAACGATTACATCTGTCAAGAGATTGGATTGTTTAGTTCTTTCGTAAACATGTTGTATCATAGGCTTTCCGCAAATATCTTTAAGCGGTTTGCCCTCCAGCCTGGATGACCCAAAACGGGCAGGTATGATCCCTAATACTTTCATTGTGTTCTCCTATATTTCAATGCGTTTTCAACAAGTTTTTCACGATCAAGAGGACGAATGTTATCAACAATCCATTCTCTCATTTCTTTTCCTTGATCAGTCTGTTGTGGGTGACTAATATTATCGAGTTCAATACCAAGTCTCTTTGCTACTTCCCATCCCATGATTGGCCAGATGTAGCCTATGTCACCAATTACCGGGACACTTGTCTCTAACCTGGCGAATCCAGACATTTCCATTCTGAAAGGAATCCCAGTCAACTTGGTTTTCGGTAAACCTTTGTCTATCGCAGCTTGAATACTTGCGCTCTGCCTTTGATGGTCCCAAGCAAGCTTTAAGTTAGGATCCAGATCAAATCTAATAAGTGTTTTATTATAGAGACTATAAGTTTGATATCCGTCCCAATGCTCCCAGATGCCATGTCCAGTATACGTTTCGAAAGGACCATCGTGAATTTCTTGTGTAAGTGCTACTGCTGATTCAATTAAAACATCGGCATCACCAAGCATCTGTGCCATACGCATACTTCGTTCTGTGATCGAGATGCTATCCCCAATACAGAGCCCTACATTACCACCACCAACCAACTGGGGAACGCTGACCAAAACAGGGATGTTCTTCCTTGCCCCCACCCCGATCATTGTCCGCTTATCTGCTCCCCATCCTGCAGCGACTTCGAAAGGTAGTGAATAGGCTTTTGCGAGTCCAAGGACTTCTTTTGACAATCTCTCAATACGAAGCCCCATCGGATATGCCATATTACCTGCGGCTTTGATGATTGTATTTCCTTCTACCAAGCTTCCACGTTCCATGAGATCATTATCCAAAATCATATCGCTTTCCACCATTGAAAGCGTTTCTGGGCTCATTTGTGTAAACTCAAAGAATGACCCTTTCGGTAAAAGCTCTTTAGGGAGCCCTATTTTTGTACCATCAATTCGTTTGACCTTGTCTAAAACCCCTCCCATTTCATGAGAAATCACTGCAGAGCTTGTTGAGACACCATCAATTATCCCTTTGTCCATCAGCTCAGCAACGAAGGTTGTTACACCTTCATGTAAATTAGGTCCACTCCCTAAGATAACAGCAATTTTTCCCGAATTTTTTTTCACCTCAACTAATTTGTCAATGCATTGTTCAAGAAAATCTTGAGATTCTTCGGTTAATGTTTGACGATAGGTGGTTATTAGATCTTCAGACATTCCAAATAGAGGCATATGTATCCTTCCTTTCGACCCAATCTTTTTTATATTGTTCTTATTTTATACCGGTGGTAGCAATCCCTTGGACAAAGTATCTTTGTAAAAAGATGAATAATGCTATAGGGGAAATAATCGATAAGAAAGCAGCAGCCATCATAAGTCCATATGGAGGCTGATGCATGAAACCGGTAGTAACTCCAAATACATTGAGAGCCAACCCAACTGTGAGCGGTTTTGTTGCCTCATTACTGCTTGCAATTAATGGCCATAACAAATTATTCCAAGCTTTGACAAATGTAAAAATAACAGAGGTAGTTATTGCAGGTTTTGAAAGTGGCAAGATTATCTTGAAAAAAGTTTGAAAACTTGTACAACCATCTAAACTCGCAGCTTCTAATAATTCATCTGGCAGTTGGACAATAAATTGTCGAAACAAAAATACGCTAACCCCACTGGTTGTAAGCGGAAGAATGATCCCTAGATAAGTATTCTTCATTCCTAACTTGTCAATAAGCAAATACAGTTGAGGTGTATATGCAAAAAAAGGCACCATAATAGTCAATAAAACCATCGTGAACAAGAAATTTTTACCTTTGAAATCTAATTTTGCAAAAGCATATCCAGCAGGCAGAGCTGTAATTAATGTGAAAAATACCGTCCCACTTGCAATAACCAAACTATTAAGTGTCCATTTTATGAAAGGATAGTTTTTAAGTACAAGCTTGTAATTGTCTAGCGTAAATGTTTTTGGAATCCACTCCCAGGTTCTAGTCAGAATTTGACTTTCAGGTTTTAGGGATGTAGTCAACAATACTAATAATGGTATTAAATAGAACATTGAAACAAGAAACATAAAGACATACAAGGACATTTTTCCTGATATCTTTTTCATACTTACAGACCATCCTTACTTATTTTCAATTGAATTGCAGTAATGATTAAGATCATCAACATGGTGATAACAGACCAAGCTGAAGAATATCCGATTCGAAAATTCATGAAGGCTTCTTTATATATCTGAAAAACGAGAGTTGCCGTAGAGCCGAGAGGACCACCCTGGGTTATTACAAACGCCTCATCAAACATTTGGAAAGAATTGGCAGCACACAAAACTACAAGATACAAAATGATGGGTTTTAGCTGTGGGAGTGTTATATACCAAAAAATCTGTAAAGGATTAGCACCGTCAACTTTTGCTGCTTGAGAGAGATCTTCAGGAATACCTTGTAGGGCTGCCAAAAACGTAATCGTGTTAAATCCAACAGACCACCATACATTTACTAAGACAATTGACCATAATGCAACATTTGGATTTGATAACCAACTAATTGGCTGTAATCCGATTTGTTGAACATACGTATTAATAATTCCAAAATTTCGATCAAACATCCACTTCCATAAAATTCCAGTAACAGCACTTGAAATAACATAGGGCATTATGACAATTGTTCTGGAAACTATTATGCCTCTCAACTTTTGATTAAGCA
>Ga0123334_1004163_pt1 | contig 14921 bp, 12 predicted proteins | sample BiotimSIPDNA_FD_89706 | JGI IMG/M metagenome (GOLD analysis project Ga0123334, IMG submission 89706) | Anaerobic biogas reactor microbial communites from Washington, USA - Biogas_R1 time_0 SIP DNA | ecosystem: Engineered > Bioreactor > Anaerobic > Unclassified | place: Washington, USA... | reverse complement strand
GAGAGGTGCTTTGGAAAGATGTGAAACGGGCGCAAACCCTTTAGAAACAAGGGGAAAAAGAAAACCCGTCACCCCGGAGAATGACCCCAGAGAGACGGGTTTGTCTTTTCTAAATGGTGGAGGCGGCGGGAGTCGAACCCGCGTCCGAAAACATTCCACTGCAGTTTCTACGTATGTATCCTTTGATTTGTCTTTCGCATCCCGTAACGCCCAAAGGCAGGCTTGACAGGCTGCTATCCCGTGTTGAATTTCGCCCTTTTCCCCGCAGGAGAAGGTAAGGACTATCCTGCCTGAAATGACGCCCTCTCTGATCCGGCAGGCGGAACCAGAAAGAACGTTAGCCGACTAAGCGGCTAAAGCGTACTCGTAGTCGTTTGCGAGTATTGTTTTCCTACCTGTTTAACGAGGCCTGTAGGAACCTCGATACGCTGCTACAGCTTCAACTATCCCCGTCGAAACCGTGACGCCCCCTATTTTTCTCTCAAAGAACAGATGATCCGCAAGGAATCTTTACTTTCCGTTATAATAATACCGGCGATATCATAAGTCAAGGGCTCTCTGTCAACCGATAGGATGAACCAAATTTTCACTCTCATCCTTCCCGGCTGCGGCTTCGCAAGCCGCGCTCCATGGCCCGGCGGTCCTCCTTCAGCTTGAGATCCTCTCTTTTGTCGTAGAGCTTCTTGCCGCGGCCCACCCCGATTTCCACCTTGATCCGGCCGTCTTTGAAATATACCTTCAAGGGAATCAGGGTAAATCCCTTTTCCCGCGATTTCCCGTAAAGCCGCTTGATTTCCCGTTTGTGCATGAGCAGCTTGCGGACCCGTTCCGGTTCGTGATTCAGGCGATTGCCATGGGAATAGAGGCCGATGTGCATTCCGTAAAGAAAGATCTCTTCATTTTTTACCGCCACGTAGCTGTCTTTCAAATTGCCCTTGCCGTCCCGCAGGGCTTTCACTTCCGTTCCCACCAGCACAATTCCGGCCTCATAGGTATCTTCGATAAAATAATTGAGCCTGGCGGTTTTGTTCGTGCAGATGATTTTTTCCGACGTTTCCTTCTTTGCCACTTCGATTTTACCTTCGGGTTTTTGTCCGTCCTTTTCGCCGCTTTTTCTGTATGGCCGTTAACGACGACGGATGAGCGATTTTTTTACCGGTCCAGGCCGCAGTCGTTCACGACCATTTCCATTCTGTCTGAAACCGGCCGCCGCGAGGCGGGCAGGCCGGGCAGATAATCCATCTTGACGTGGCCCATCGCCTTGAAAATATTGGCGCGGATGTCCTTGTTGTCCCGCTCCAACTGGTTCAGCAGGTCTTTAATGTAGCGTCTGCGGGAGACGGGGCCTGTTGGGCATGCCGATTCTAGAATCGGAAATTCCCGTTCACGGCTGTACTTCTTGACCAGCTCCTCCCGGATATAGGCAAGGGGCCGGATGATGTGCTTCGTTCCGCCGAAAATCGGCTGATCAGGCATCATGGTGCTGATTTCCCGGCCATAGAACATGTTGATCAGCAGCGTTTCAATGATGTCATCCTGGTGATGTGCCAGGGCGATTCTGTTGCAGCCCTTCTCCTGGGCGATCTCGAAAAGCCGTTTCCTTCGCAGCCTCGAACAGAGAAAACAGGGATTCTTTTTGTTGTAAGCGCTGTGCGACAGGGGTCCGATCTCCGTCCTCTCCAGGACGCAGTCATATCCTCCCTCCTTCAAAAAGCGATCCAGCCGGTCATAACCCGCCGAGTCCTCCTCAAATCCAAGGTCAATGTGAACGGCGACAAGGTGGAATTCGGGGACGAAAACCATGGGGGAATTAAGCAGATCCAGCAGGGCCAGGCTGTCCGCCCCGCCGGAAACCCCGACAAGGACCCTGTCCCCCTTTTCGATCATGCGGTAATCCATGATCGCCTTCTCGATCCATTTTTTGAGATGATAAAATAGTCTTGTTCTTTTGATGTCCGTCAACGGGTATGGAATCTCCTCAATGGTGAATGCTGTTTTCATGTCATAGCGAAGAACGGTTTTTATAGCAAGGAAGAACAGAAAGGGAAAGGAAGACCTTTGCGGAGACCGGAAGATTTCCCTTCCGGGCCGGGAAGGAAATTCAGGGAGCGGACCCGCCTGAAAATTCCGGGAGGAGATGGGATGCTTTTATCCGTTGTGAAAATGAAGGGACTTTGTTAAGAAGAATTTTCCCGGAGAAACTCTCCAGACAGTCTTTTTTTTTCAACAGGGAACTTCCTTCATCGAAAAGCGGGTATAAGGTAGTAACATTCCATGAAGCACATTGTTCTGGGCACGGCAGGGCACGTTGATCACGGCAAGACGGCGCTTATCAGGGCGCTGACCGGCGTGGATACGGACAGGCTCAAGGAGGAGAAGGAGCGGGGCATCACCATCGAACTGGGCTTTGCCTCCCTGCGTCTTGGCAGCGGCCGGATCTGCGGCGTTGTGGATGTTCCGGGCCATGAACGGTTTGTAAAAAACATGGTGGCCGGGGCTGCGGGCATCGACATGGTCCTGATGGTCATTGCCGCGGATGAGGGCGTCATGCCGCAAACCCGCGAGCATCTGCAGATCTGTTCCCTCCTCAATATCCGCAAGGGGCTCGTGGCGCTGTCCAAGATCGATCTTGTGGATCGGGACTGGCTGGACCTCATTCAGGAAGACCTGGCCGATTTCCTGAAAGGATCGTTTCTCGAAGGCGCGCCCGTCATCCCCGTTTCCGCGCAGACGGGCGAAGGGTTGCCCGAGCTTCTCGCCGCCCTGGAAACGGTGGCCGCCGGAATTGAAGAGGAGCCCGATACCGGGGTTTTCCGCCTTCCTGTGGACCGGGTCTTCACCATCCGCGGATTCGGGACCGTTGTCACCGGGACGTTGCGTTCCGGCCAGGTCCGTGTGGCGGACACCGTGCAGATGCTTCCGGGAACCGTAACGGCGAAAGTGCGGGGGCTTCAGGTTCACAATGCCGCAGTGGCTACCGCGGAAGCCGGCCAGAGGACAGCGGTCAATCTGCAGGGGCTGGAGAAGGCGGAAATCCTGAGAGGGCAGGTGCTGGTCCATCCGGACACCATGAGGCCTACCGTGCGCGTTGACACCTTCATGGAATACCTTCCACCCGACAAGAAAAAACTGACGCACCGCTCCCTGGTGCGGCTTCATACCGGGACCAGCGAAACCATGGCCCGGATCCTTCTGATGGACCAGGAAGAGCTCCAGCCGGGTGAAAAGGCCTACGCCCAGTTCTTTACATCGGAACCGGTGGTAACCATGGCCGGAGACCACTTCGTCATCCGCAGCTATTCCCCCATCACCACGCTTGGCGGCGGGCTGATCGTGGATCCCCTGCCGCGGAAACATAAGCGGAATGACCCGGCTGTCCTGGAGTCCTTCGAACAGCTTCATCACGGCAGTGACGAGGAGAAAACCAGCGCCATCATCGAGCGGTCCGGTGCGGAAGGCGTTGCTCTTGCCCCGCTGGTCATGCGCACGGGGATTCCGGCAACGAGGCTGAGGAAAATCCTGGATCACCTTCTTTCCCGGCATGCGCTCGTTCTGCTGGACAAGGATAATCTCACGGTTGTTTCCGCTTCTTTCCATTCGCAGCTTCAGAATAAAATTCTCCAGGAATTAAGCGCTTACCATAAAAAATATCCTCTCAAGGAAGGTTCCCTCAAGGAAGAGCTGCGATCCGTTCTGGGACGCCATGTTCCGGTTCGGCTGTACCTGTCCTCCGTCCAGGCCCTGGAAAAGGCGGGGAAAATCGTTTTGGACCGGGAGATTATCCGGCTTGCCGATCATACGATTCAGTTGAAGGAAGACCTGGCGGAGCTGCGGGAGGCCCTGGATCGCCTTTATCTGAAGGCGGGCTTGACTCCGCCCACGATGCGGGAAGTGATGGAGCAGTTCGCCGCCAAAAAGGACTCGGCGCGCAAGGTCATGGACGTCATGCTCCGCGACGGCGTCCTGGTCAAGATCAGTGAAGACCTCTATTTTCATCAGGAGAGCCTCAATAAACTCCGGGAGAATTACAAAAAGCTTCTCCTGAAGGAGGGAAAGGCGACGCCCGCCAGCTTCCGGGAGCTGACAGGATTGTCCCGGAAATTCATCATTCCCCTGATGGAATATTTCGATCTGACGAGACTGACGATCCGTGCCGGGGAGCATCGGCTCCTCCGGGAAAAATAATCGTTAAAAACTTTATTGAATTCAATTTCTGCGATCCGATCATGCCGCCTTTTAAATTTCCAATGAAAAGTGTAATGGGGGACCTATTGAAAGTTAAAACCGTATACATCAAGGATATACAGCCGGGTGAAAAGGTGATGGACTCTTTCCTCGTGGCGGAGAAGAACATGGCCTTTTCCCAGAAGGGTTCTCCCTACCTCAACCTTCGCCTTAAAGACAAGACGGGGCAGGTCGATGGCAAAATATGGGACAACGCACAGGAAATGGACAAGCAATTCCGGAAGGGGGATGTCATCCAGGTCAACGCAAGGGCGGTGAGTTTCAAAAACTCCCTTCAGCTTTCAATCCACTCCCTGACGGCCCTTGATGATTCCGATATTCTTCTCAATGATTACCTGCCCACCACCCGGGGGAACGTCAAAGCGATGTTCGGCGAGCTGCAAACCTATGTTAACCGGATCGAAAACCCGCCGCTGAAGAAGCTGCTCAAAGCCTTTTTCGATGACCGGGAAACCGCCGAGCGTTTCAAGCGGGCTCCGGCGGCCAAAGGATTCCATCATATTTACCTGGGGGGGCTGCTGGAGCACACCCTTTCCGTAACCCGGCTGCTGGACCAGGTCGCCTCCCACTATCCGGGCGTGAACAGGGATCTTGTGCTGGCTGGAGGCATCCTCCACGACATCGGCAAGATCAAGGAATTTTCCTATGACCGCCTGGTTGAGTACAGCGCTGAAGGGCGGCTTATCGGGCACATCATCATCGGCGTGGAGATGATCGACCAGAAGATTGCCGGGATCCCCGATTTTCCCGATTCCCTGGCCATGGAACTCCGTCACCTCATTCTGAGTCACCATGGCATACTGGAATACGGCTCCCCCAAGCGCCCGAAAACCCTGGAGGCCCTGATGGTCCATTACGTGGACGACCTGGATGCCAAGGTCAACGCCTTCCAGGAATATCTGAACGACTTCCGGGACGAAGAAACGGGATGGACCCCCTATCACCGATTCCTGGAACGGTATCTTTACCGGGGAAGAGTGGAGGAGGGAAGGGTGGAAGAGGCCCCGATGCCGGAGGAGCTATAGGGCCACTGTACTGATCTCGGCTGTCAACCCGGCCTGGAAGGAAAATTCCCCGCAGAAGAAGCCCATCCTCCACGGGGAATCCGAGTGGCTCTCCTAATAGCGGAACACGGCGGCCATGCGCGCCCCGGCGGGCAGAAGGCCCGGCTCCACAACAAAGACCATGCCACCGTTCAAAAATGTCTGGATGGCGGCAAAATCCGCAAGATCCTCATTTCCAGGCTCCTGCTTTTCATCCAGGGAAATCGTGTCATTTGCGGGATTGTAAGTCCCCCAGTATTCATATCCCTGGACAACAAACAGGATCCCCACCCGCCCATGATAGGCTGCAGGGATGATTTCCTGGACATTATCCGATGTCAGGCCCGTTCCCATGGATTGGTTGTACTGCGAGAGGGCCTCGTTCACAGCTTTCTGAAAATGGGGGGTGACAATGTCGTACGCATCACGGTGCAGCTGCTCCGGGCTTAACCCCTTGGGGTTGCCGGAAATGCCCCCTTCCATGAGGAAGGGATAGCTGTTGGCTTCCCGGTAAATGGGGAACTGATATTCCACCCCGGCGAGAACCAGGGGGACATTGTTCTCTTTGAGGAGGTCATGAAGCCCCTTGTCGACGCGCTGGAAGTACTGTAACAGGTTGCCTTTCACATCTTCGATGTCGGCGCCATGGCCGGACATCATTCCCCCTTGCCCGACTCCCCTTCCCGACCGGAATTTGACCTGTCGTTCGGGATTGTCCGTCTGCAGGGCTTCGGCAAGGCTCTTCGGCATCGTTTCGACGTTCACCTCTTTAACGGCCTGGGACGTCCCTTCAAAGAGGGTGATTTCATTCTGGCTTAAAGCGAGAACATAAAATCGTTCGTCCCCGTGCAAAAGCGGCATGAGCGGCTTCAGATGAAACCGGTCCGTGATGACAAGAATTTCGTCAAAAGAAACGGGCAGGCAGAAATAATGGAATTCATCCTTGGAAAGAAAGATGGCCAGACCATCACTCTGATTTCGCCAGAACAAGACATTGTTGACCAGTTCCTGAACCGGTTCGAGAAGTTCCTTGACCTCCAGCGTCCGCAAACTCGAATTTGTCAGTGTTTCTTCCGCACGGCGAACGATATTGCGCAAACGAATTGAATTCTGCTGGCTCTCCACACCGGACCTGTAGGTCGGCATAAACATGGATACGCACCAATCATTCCGCCTCTGCATCAATGTTTTCAATTCTTCTTTGGACAATGCATTCATACGGCTCTTCTCCCTTCGCAAACATTTTTCTTGTGGTTAACATCCCTCGAACTTCCCGCTGAGCAATTCACCATGAAAAGATCCTGCTTTCCGCGCGTGGAAATGTAACATAAACACTAAAACCGGGAGCATTTTGAAACATTATACCTAAAGAAAAAGCAAAAGTCATTTAAAGGATGATTCAAAACAAAGAGATGCCTGTGTGTTGCCTGTGGGCTCCCCTCTGTTCCGTCCTGCCCTCCATGGCCATGACAGGCATTGCGGAACGGAATCCTGTCGGCGGTTTAACGTCTGAAGAACCATTGCTTTTTGCTCCAGGAACTGATATTCAGCTCTCCGGCTTGAATGTCTTTTGTCCGTGCAGGAATATCAAAACATTATAATTTCAGGATCCCTTATGCTTATTAACGAATTAGGAATTTTCACCCAGTCCTTTACCCGGTTTCTTCAAGAGCAGTGCGAAGAGGACGTCTGGTATGATCTGCGCATCAAGATCGCCTTTGTCAATGGTCAACTCGAGGCCCGACTGGACACGCCGCCGCTTGTAGAGACAACCTTCCTTCCCTATGAACCGCTGGAGGGAGAGAACTCCATTGCAGAACCGGTAGCCTGGTCTCTGGCTGCGGAAGCGATTCCCGAATATCAGAATCTTTCCGGGGAAGAAGACGAACTGCCGGACACGAGGAAGATCGCAGGCAAAGGACAGATCATCACCTGTACCAACGGCCATGAAATATGCGAACTATCCAGGGATTATTATGAAGACCAGGATGTCAATCCCGACCTTTTTGAACATTTCCGTCCCCCTCAGAGAATCATAACGGATAGCGACCGCATCAACGAAATCAGATGCCAGATCTGCGGCGCCCAATGGATTTCGGGAGGCGCTTGGAATATCCGCTTTTTCAGTGAAGGGCACTGGATTCCAGAGTAGTGCCGGAAAAGATTCTTGGGGTTACGGCATCGGCAGAGGGGCTGCTGGACCCTCGTCGGGGTGCCCCCGCCGGGCCATTGTTCAGAAGTTTCCGCCTCTTCCCAATCCCAGCAGATGGGCCGCATTGGAAAAACAGATTTTTTCCTTATCCGTCTCTGTGAGGAAGGGAAGCTGAAGTAAAAATTGAAGCTCCTCTCCCTGATCCGTCCAGGGGCTGTCCGATGCAAACAGCAGCCGGTCCGGCGGATGCCCCTTGAGAATGCGCTCCAGGAGCGGCATGGGGGTCTTGCGCAGTACGAAGGCCGTATCCATGTAAAGATTCCGGCCCAACAGATGGGTTTCCGCCTCTTCGTAAGCCCCTTCCCCGCCGAGATGCGCCACAACCATGCAGAGTTCGGGAATGTCCGAATGGACCGCGGCCAGCCGCTTCGGTGTCGCATGAACCGGATGGGGCAGCCCTCGATCCACCCCTGCGTGGAAAAGAACAAACATTCCTTTTGCCGCAGCCGCTTCATAAAGAGGATACACCCGGGGATCGTCGACGAAAAAATCCTGATAATCCGGATGAAGTTTGAACCCCCGGAACCCCTCGTTCATCAGCATTTCCAGCTGTTCTGAATCGGGGGGGGCGGCTGGGTGCACCGTGGCCAGGGCTTCAATCCCCGGCTGCCGGATGGCCGTCAGCCAGCTTTGAATCGAAGGGACCTGTTCCGGTTTTGTGGCCACAGCCGACACAACGGAAAGGTCGATCCCGGCGGCCTTCATCGATTTTTTCAATCCCGCCAGCGTCCCGTCGGTGTAGGCGTCAACACCTGCCCGCGAACGGATTGCGGCAACCGTCCTGGCCGCCGCATGATCCGGATAAATATGGGTATGAAAATCAATCTTCTTCATGGTCATCCCATAAGGGATTACACGTTTCTTTTCAAGTGCAAAATCGGATCGCTTCCATTGACAGAACGGCAGGCCTGCCGTTTTTCTCCCGCCGCTTTGAAGGAATGAACCGCTTTCGTTAAAAGAGCCGGCCAGGGCCTGACGGGATGGCCGGCCGGAAGAAAATGGTTTCGCTGGATCCTGTACCCTTCATCTGCCTGCATTGGCGGGCCGCCTGTCGGGCCCACCCTCCGATCGTTGCGGTGCCTCCCCCGGTGTTGACGCAGCGCGCCATGACGAGGCCCCTGGAGATGGTTGACCCGATGGCCGTGCGTCTTCTCCCTGTCTTAGTGACGGCCCCTTTACCTTTTTCTGCGCCTGTTTCTGTACCTGCTGTCTTGGCGGTTGGGTGTTCTTCTGCCCGGCGGGTTCGTACCGCTTAGGATTTTTCACTGTTCCTTGAAGATGCTTTCCCGGCTGCTCCGCGCCTTGCTGCTGGAATCCTTTATGGGAAGCCGGCTTCTGGACTTTGTCCCTGGGGGGCGGCTCGGTCCGCTGGACAGCGGGAGGAATGAACCTTTCAGCCTTTTCAGGCTTGCGCTTCTCAACGTCAGGCAGCTTCCCCGGGTCACGGGGCTGCCAGGGAACACTTTGCTGCCCCCTCTGCTCTTTCGTTTGAGGATGGTGACGCTCTAGCCCCCAGCTCTTTTCCTTCTCCCAGTATTTATTGCCCTGCCAGGTTCTCCAGTTATGCTGGAGGCGTGCGCTTGGAATCCTCTCACAGTTCCATCGATACCCCTGCCAGTTGCGGTCTCGATAATTTTTCCGCCAGCCCGGATCCACTCCGGAATAGAAACCAGGTACGGAGTTGTAGGGTCTCCAGCCCTGTTTGTAGTTTTCCGACCGATACCAGCGGCCATTCCATGGGCGCCACCACCATCCGTTCCAGAAAAACAGGTCTACATCAATGTCCGGAACCGCGTAGACATCATTTGTGTAAGGCATCACGATGACATCCGGAGGGGCCGATAATGCAATGGGAGGCGGTTCATAACTTGAGGGCTCTCCGTAGTAATCCGTTGGAGGCTGTTCGAAACCGACATAGCAACCCTGGGTGAGCAGAAACAACACAGCGGCTAATCCGATCCGTAGAAATTTTTTCATGGCTTGTCCCTTTTCTGAGCGTGATGTGTTTTTTGAACGTTTTTTTGAAGTGTACAACAGGTATAAATCAAAGGATGTGCCAATCTTTCTGAATGGCCCATGGATTCACAATATCAACGCCTTGTGGCGATTCCGAGTCGGTGGTACGGCTTTTTCGTGGGCGTTGGACTGGGTACGAAATGCACAGCCTGGATAATAAGTATCCATAAAAAGAAGGGAACGCCGCAAGCGAAACGGCAGAAGAAGCTGGATTTATTCCCTCGGGGTTTTCGATCGGAGTGATTCATGAATGCCGGCATCGGCAAACTGTTCTGCTATGGATTTGAATGTTCCGTGGATCTCTCCGAAAGCGTCAGTGAGCCCGGGGTCGAATTGCGAGCCCCGCCCGGCCAGAATGATCTCAACGGCCTTTTCGTGAGGAAATCCCTTTTTGTACGGACGGTCCGATATGAGGGCGTCGTATACATCCGCTATCGCCATGATTCTGCCTGACAGGGGGATCTCCTCGCCTTTGAGCCCGGTCGGGTATCCCCTGCCGTCCCAGTATTCATGGTGGTATAAAGCCATTTCACCCGCCAGATTCAGGAAGGAACTGTCTCCGAGTTTGGCCTGCGCGTCGTCGATGACGCGTTTGCCGTATACGGTATGCTTTTTGATCTCCTCTGTTTCTTCGGCCGTAAGCTTATCGGGTTTGAGCAGGATGTGGTCCGGCACTCCGACCTTACCGAGGTCATGGAGCGGCGCCGACTGGAAGAGTTGTTCGATATAGGCGTCATTCACCGTTTCTGAATAGGCATGCTTATTCCGGATGTGCTCAGCCAGAGCCTTCACATAGCTGCGTGTTCTTCTGATGTGGCCGCCTGTTTCCGAGTCCCGCGTTTCGGTGATATTGGCAATCGTCTCAAGCATGGCATCCTGCGTTGCCAGCTGCAGCCGGGCCTTTTCCTTCAGGAGCCGCTCTCCGTGCCAGAAGTCCAGAAAGGATAACAGGGAAAAGTTTGAAGCATAGGCCAGTGCGGGGTAGAGGGGGGAGATATAGATCCCCTTCCGGAAGAGGTAGACGGGAAGGAAGACCGCCGTCAGCGCGGAGAGCAGCAGAAACGTCAGATTGACAACAGCCTTGCAGTGGGCAAAGAGAAGAGCTGAAAGCAGTCCGAAAAAAAGGAGGGCGATAAACTCATAAAAGACAGCAGCCTTCGGCCGCAGAAGGAAGTCGCCCTGTAGGATGGAGTCGATGATGTTGGCATGCACCTCCACACCGGCCATGGAAGGGTCGGTCGGCGTCGCACGGATATCAAACAAGCCGGGGGCTGTCGCTCCGACAAACACGATGCGCCCATCAATCTCCCTGTTTCCGATGGTGCCGTTGAGAATGTCTGCAGCCGACAGGTGGCGGTATGTACCCCGTGGGCCGCGAAAGGGGATCAGGAACGATCCCTTGTCTTCCAGGGGGATCTCGAGGCCTCCCAGCGAGAGGCTTTCCGCCCCTGCCTGACCAACGCTCAAAACGAGCTGGTCCATCCCGGCGACAGACAGAAGCACCGCTAGGGAGAGCTGTGGATAGAATCGGCCTTCATATTCCATGATGAGGGGGACTCTGCGAATAATTCCGTCGTGATCGGGCTTTATGTTGATAAAGCCCGAAGCCGGTGTCGCCTCGGAAAGCGGCTGGAACAGACCGTCGACAGAGGACGGCTTGAAAAGGCCGTTTTCGGAATCAGACACCCCTTGCTCCCTCTTGAACAGCAGATCAACCGGATGAAGACGGGTTCTTTTTTCGATGCGGTCCCCGAATACAAACTGGTACCCCAGAACAAAAGGACCTTCTTTCAGGGTTCCCGCAAGCAGCGCATCATTGTCGAGATAGTGAGGGGGTATCCCCGAGAGGCTGATGGCGCAGTGGAAGTCTGATCGAATCTCCCTCTGGATATTCTGCAGAGAGCTTCGGTCCGGTTCTGTAAACAGGATATCGACGCCGACACTTGCTGCGCCCATTTCGCGCAGTTTTTCCAGCAGCTGGGAGATCCTGTATCGCGGCCAGGGCCATTGACCATACTGGGCGAGGCTTTTTTCATCGATATCGACAATAACGATGTGGCCTGAAGGATTTCCTGCGGAGCGCAGTTTGAGCAGGGTGTCATAGAGCTTAAGTTCGATGGAAGACAGCACAAGGGGCTGGAAAACATAGAGAGAAGCGACGGCGCAGGTCAAAAGAATCCCGCAGAAAATAATCAGGGTGTCCTTCCTGATCTTCCAGATCCCGTGGAGGCGGGCGGATAATCGTTGCAGTGCGCGCATGATGACGGGCTATTTTACAACAACTTCAACTCTGCGGTTAAGCGGTTCTCTTATATTTTTCCCTGTTTGAACGGCGGGGTCCCACGCCCCGTGGTACCTGAGCTCCATCGATTCGGAGCGAATGCCGTGGGAGAGGAGCACATCCCGGACCATCTCGGCGCGGGCGTAGGACAGTCTCATATTGGTCTCGTCGTCCCCGGTGGCATCCGTGTGGCCGATAATGCTTATTTCATAGAACATCCTCTTGGCATCCCTATCGCGGATGACGGACAGGAGTCCGGGGATTTGGCTCTTTGACCTGGCCGTCAGCTCTGTTGTGTCATGCAGAAAATAGAACACAAACGTCATCGGCTCTGAGGGAAGGGCCTTCATGGAACTGCCGAAAAGCAGATCAATTTGGCCCGGGTCCATTCCTTTCGGGTCCGGCAGGCGCTCCCCGGATCCGGTGACTTCCAGCGCGGCATTTGGAATGTTCAGTGTCCTGGTTCCGCCTTTTGCGGCAACAGTTATTGAACCAACCCCGCCATCGGCATCCTGAAGCAGGACAATGGTCTCCCGTGGAGTTGCGCAGCCGGATAGAAACGTCAAGGCCAGGAGAACGAAAAGAGATCCCCTGATTTTCCTGCATGCTGTGTTCATGGCGAAAAACGGTAATGGGGGATCCTGGTCTTAATCGACTTTAATGTTGTATGTGGTGCCGCGGACGCCGATAACAGACTGGGGAGTCTCAAGGACGACAGCCTCCGGGGAGAGCTTGGTCATTTTTCCGGAGACAAAGGAGGCGACGCCTTTGGCCAGTCGGTTGACCATGGAAAATTGTCTGAGGGCCGGCTTGAAGACAAACTCCTTCAGTTCCAGGCGGGAATTCGGCCCAAGGCTTATTCGTGAATGATCCTTGAAAATGATGCCCACGGAACCATCCGCCCCTGTCCGGACGGTATCCCTGGAGTAGACGGGAGCGCCTTCCAGGGCCGTTACAACGGTCCCGTTCCGTTCGATGATCACCTCACCTTTGCACTTTCGCAGGCTGCCGGAAGCTTCATCTGAAGCATTGACGGTCCATGTAAAAGAAAGCATTAGAAAAACCGCAAACAAAACCCGCAGAGATACCGTTTTGTTCATACAAGCCTCCGTTTTTTATCGTCAATTTCTAAAGGTCCCTGAAGCGCACCATGCTATGGTGTGCGCATAAGATGCATAAATTGAACCCTGATCAGAGACGGCGACGGCTTCGGAGGAGGCCGATTTCTTTCCAGCGGGTGTTGGGGATTGATGAAGGGGAAGGGGGACCTGGCCCAGATTCCATGTCCTGCCGCAGCGGAGGCAGCGGGGATTGCTCCTGGATGTGTCGGGGCAGGGAGTGTTTCTTGAGGCTTTGGAAACCTGGGCGGCCTTTTAGCCATCAAAAAAGCCGGTCCTCCCGGCTGAATCGGCATCATGAAGGGGGGGCAATCTTGCGGGAGGAAAGGCCCAGCAGGGCAGACTCCTAGCGTTGCCTGCGCCGGGCCCTTTTTCCTATTTGCGGCTCCGCCGCGTCACTGCCAGGTTGTCACGGTGAATGACTTCGTCGTAGTCCTTGTGTCCGAGGACCTGTTCGATTCTTGACGTTCTGAGTCCCATGATCTTCCGGATATCGCCGGCGTTGTAATTGACCAGGCCCTTCGCCAGGGGAATACCGTCCCTGTCGACACAGGTGACCGGATCTCCCACGACAAAGTCTCCTTCCACACTGACGATTCCTGAAGGGAGCAGGCTTTTCCCCTCTTCCAGGATCGCAATGCGTGCACCGTTGTCGATGCTCAGGATGCCCCGGGATCTCAGGGTGAAGGCGATCCAGTATTTCCTGCTGTTGAGGTGCTCTTTCATTGGCAGAAAGAGGGTGCCCACTTCGTCTCCCTCAAAGATCCGCGACAGGACGTCCTTCTCTTTGCCCGGGGCAATGATGCAGGGGATCCCGAAGGCTGTCACCTTTTTGGCTGCCATGACCTTGCTTTTCATCCCTCCCGTTCCGACGGAGGTTCCCTCCTCTGAGGCGGCCGTCTCGATGTCCTCAGTGATTTCCCGGACAAGGGGAATGAGGCGGGCGTCCTTGAATTCAGCCGGATTGCGGTCATAGAGCCCGGGCGTGCTGGTCAAATTGATCAGCAGCTGGGCTTCGATGATGTTGGCGATCATGGCGGCAAGGTTGTCGTTGTCGCCGAACTTGATCTCGTCGATGGCCACCGTGTCGTTTTCATTGATGATGGCGATGACGCCCCATTCCATCAGCGTGGAAAGTGTGTTGCGCACGTTGAGGAAGCGCCGGCGATCGGTCAGATCGCTCATGGTGAGGAGGATCTGCGCGACATAAAGGCCGTGCTTCCCGAAGTCGTTGGAGTAAACACGCATCAATCGGCCCTGCCCGATGGCGGCCGCCGCCTGCTTCTGGGGGATGCTCCTCAACGCCGCGTTTATGCCGAGGCGATGTTTTCCGGAGGCAATGGCTCCCGATGTGACCAGGACGACCTGAAAACCCTTCCGGGTCAGGGCGGCAATCTGATCCACAAGATGCTGGATGATCTCCAGGTCCAGGCCGTCAGCCCCTGTGAGTACGGCGCTGCCTATTTTGATCAGGACTCTTTTTACATTTTTCAGCACATCTTCCCTGTTCTCATTCATGTTCTTCTGCCTGTTTTCTAATATTTCCAAGAGCTTCTCCGATCTTGTTCAGCAGGGCGGGGATGCCGTCGCCGGTCGCGGCGGAGAAAGGATAAACAGCGATGCCATGTTCCGCAAAGATCATAAGGGTATCGTCCAGTTTCTGTTGGGTGGCCGGCAGATCCGTCTTGTTGATGGCTACAATCTGGGGTTTCAGGATCAGGCTGGCGCTGTAGGAGGCCAACTCGGAATTGATGACTTCAAAATCGCGCCAGCCGCCGTCGGATTCCTCCCGTGAAATGTCAAGGATGTGAAGCAGCAGGGACGTTCTCTCGATATGGCGGAGGAACTGGATTCCCATGCCAACTCCCTCGTGCGCCCCCTCGATAAGACCGGGGATATCTGCCAGGACGAAGGTTTGAAAATCGTCGCCGAAGCGGACGACGCCGAGATGAGGTGTCAGTGTGGTAAAAGGATAATCGGCGATTTTCGGGCGGGCTGCGGATACT
>Ga0123334_1004158_pt1 | contig 14935 bp, 13 predicted proteins | sample BiotimSIPDNA_FD_89706 | JGI IMG/M metagenome (GOLD analysis project Ga0123334, IMG submission 89706) | Anaerobic biogas reactor microbial communites from Washington, USA - Biogas_R1 time_0 SIP DNA | ecosystem: Engineered > Bioreactor > Anaerobic > Unclassified | place: Washington, USA... | reverse complement strand
TTTGTTCCGGATGATCTCATCGGCTATGAGGGCTATCTTCTTCTCATGAAGTGCTTCGGATATCTGGATGATCTCCTTGTACTCACCGGATTCTATCTTCTGGTTGAGGTCCTGTACATAGGAAATCCCCATGAGATTGCCCCATTTTTTTGCTTCTCCAAATGCCTGATAGAGCTTTCTGTCGTCGCGAAACTCCGGAATTTTATCAGGTTCTGCTGACTCAGGGAATCGAAGAAGTAAACCGTTCCGATACTTCCTTAACTCAAAATACTGGATATAACCTGTTGATGGTACCATCTGATTATAGAAAAAGTTCAGGAAACCATTGCAGGAATAAACCGGGACTCTGTCGATATCGGGCTCGCTCCGAAGGATACGGCGCTTTTCTTCATGATTGCTGTCTGCGAACAACTCAAATGCTTCTTCACGGGTGAGCACTAAGCGCTTAAATGGGATATCTGCCTGAACCAGTTCCTTCATCTTCTCCTGTATTTTTGCCACGTCTGCTGCCAGGAGCGGCTCACGGGTTTTGATCTCCGTATAAACTCCCTTGTTCAAGGAGTTTTGTATTTCCACTCTTACATTTCCAAGTACCTCATTTATGGCCTTCAGGTAGATGAAGATCACACCACTCTGATAAATTCTGGCGGCGATAGGATTTCTCATATCCAGAAAGGTGACAGTGCAGGGCTCAGTTAGACCTCGCGTCAATTCACGAACGCGATTGTCCACTTTGGCCGCGAGCACCTTATAGGGAAGTTTGCCTTCGTACTGCTTCAATAACTCCTCAAGAGTAATGCATTCCTCGACCTCTCGTACGATTGGATCTTCTCCCGGCTGCAATATCAGTTTAATGGGGATCATTGGATACTCCTTACTCGTTTCTGGACAGATTAACTTGTATGTATTATAACATAATTTCCGTTTCCAAAACACCATCCGATTTTGCTGTCATCTTTCTTGACAAATAGAATTCTGCCATATATAATTCGTCTAATATATTAAAAGCAGAAGCGATGACAGGGAAAAGTAAGTGTCTTTTTCTGTTCACAGAGAGTCGGTAATGCTGAGATCCGGCAGCAGAGTTTCACTGAAGTTCCCCCTCGAGCTTGTCCGCCGAAGGGACCCCAAAGAGGGTTTAGTAAGCGGACACGGTTTCCTCCGTTATCGGGATACGGGTTTATTGCCCTAAGTGGTCATGACAGCATCCGCTGCCATGGCAATAAGAGTGGTACCACGGGTCTTCCCGTCTCTTGCGAGACGGAAAGACCTTTTTGTTTGTGATCTAGCAACGATCACGATCACACCCGAAAGCTCCGCCATTACAGAAGAGCAAGACGAGCAGCAAGAAAAAGAAAAGAAGGCTGTCATCAATGCCCCCGAAACGGTCACAACGGTCCATATGGAATACCTCCTTTAGGTTTTTCTTCATAGTATGTTGCAGAAACAAAGTTGGTTACTATCGTGAGGGACATTGAGCATAGAAGAATAAATATTTGGAGGCTGGAAAATGATTTGGAACAAAGCGAAGGAAAGCATGAGCCGGGACGAAATGCACAACCTGCAGAGTGCAAGGCTCCATTCTACGGTAAAGCGTGTATATCATAACGTGCCTTTTTACCGTCACAAAATGCAGGAACTGGGCCTGGAACCAGGGGATATCCAAAGCATCGATGATATTGTGAAACTTCCCTTTACCACGAAGCAGGATCTTCGGGATAATTATCCCTTTGGTCTCTTTGCTGTACCGAAAAGTCAGGTCGTCAGAGTCCATGCATCAACGGGCACAACAGGCAAACCTACAGTTGTGGCCTACAGCAGAAAGGACATCGATATTTTTTCCGAAGTTGTGACCAGGGCACTGGTCTCCGCCGGAGTAACTTCCGATGATATAATTCAGGTTGCCTTCGGCTACGGACTCTTTACAGGGGGCCTTGGCCTCCACTACGGCGCGGAGAATCTGGGAGCCACCGTCGTACCTATTTCTGGCGGAAACACAGCAAAACAAGTCCAGCTCCTGCAGGATTTTGGCAGCACAGTTTTGGCCTGCACGCCATCTTACGCAGCCTACCTCTTGGAAACCTTACAGGAAGAGGGAGTGGATGCCGCTTCCCTGCCTCTTAGGATCGGAATCTTTGGTGCAGAACCCTGGACACCGGCAATGAAGGCTAAAATCGAAGAAGGACTGCAAATTGAAGCCTTTGATATTTATGGGCTTAGTGAAATCATCGGTCCCGGTGTCTCCGTGGGATGTAATGTCGGGGAAGGCCTTCACATCTCGGAAGATCACTTTGTTCCGGAAATCATCGATCCAACCACGTTGGAACCCATTGCAGAAGGGCAGACCGGTGAACTGGTATTCACAACCATCACAAAGGAAGCCATGCCCCTCTTGCGCTACCGCACCCGGGATCTCTCTTCACTGAATTACAGCCCCTGTGACTGTGGTCGGACCAACGTGCGCATGTCCAAGATCTACGGCCGGTCCGACGATATGCTCATCATCCGGGGTGTTAACATTTTCCCGACCCAGATCGAGAGCATCCTTCTGGAAATCCCCGAAGCCAAACCTCACTACATGCTGGTGGTGGATCGTCAAGGCAGCCTGGATACACTGGAAGTTCAGGTAGAGATCGATGATTCCTATTTCTCCGATGAATTAGTGGAACTGGGGAAAATTAATAAGAAAATCAAACATAAAATAGAGAGCGTGTTAGGAATTAGTGTTATACTAAAGCTAGTCGAAAGCAAGACTATCGCCAGAAGCGAAGGTAAAGCCAAACGTGTCATTGACAAGCGGGTGCTATAAATATTTATCTAAAGAATGGAGGATAGCGAAATGATGATCAAACAACTCTCTGTCTTTGTTCAAAACGAAACAGGAAGACTGGTTCGCGTCACAGAAATTCTGCAGGAAGCGGGCATCAACATCTCGGCATTATCCCTGGCCGAAACCGAAGAATACGGGATCCTGCGCATGATCGTCAGCGACATTGATCTTGCAGCAGAAACATTGAAGAAAAATGGCTACAAGGTCAAGGTCATCGATGTGATCTGCCTCGTAACACCCGATGTTCCCGGTGCCCTTAACGAAAAGCTCAAACTTCTCGCCGAAGAGCGCGTAGATGTGATCTATATGTATGGTTATTCCAACGGAGGTAAAGCACGTCTCATATTAAAGACCAGCAACCCAAAACGTGCTTCGGAACTTTTAATGCAACAGGAAGATATCGAAAGCGATCACTGATATTAAGAAATTGCACCGTATTGAGTGTTTCCCCGGGGAATACCCGATACGGTGCCGTTCTTTTGCTTAATCCACTTGCTCAAGCAGGTTCTTGAAGTCCAGCAACTCCTGTTTCGTCATGGTGAGTCCTCTTCCCATCTTGTGATGTCCTTCGTCCCAGCTTCGTACATCGTATTTTGTCGGGCCGCCGTTCCATGCCACTCGGTTTAGTTCCTTTGTCCAGCCCTTTGCGTCCTTACCGAAGACACCGATATGCTCCACCAGTTCAAAGGTAACTTCTCTGTCTTTATCTGCTGCCATATTGTCCTCCTTGTGTCTCGCATATATGTAATATATTTACATATATATAATATTATTACTCAACACTGTTGTCAACCATTATTTTTCCTTTTTCTGGATAATGCCTATGTCCAGGTCGGAATCAAAGTCCGGGCTGTGGAAGTCCGATCCGGAAGTGATCAGAAGACCCCTGCATTCCGCCATCTTTACTAATCGGGCGGATTCCTCTGCCGAATGGGTGCTGTAATAACATTCCATGCCGGCAAGACCCCAGTCCTTCAGCTGATCAAGCAACTGTTCCAACCGATCAAATACATCCACATCTTCTCCCGGCTTCTCGGGAAAGCGAACCTTCAGTGGGTGTGCCAGCACAGCATAGCCACCGGCATCTTTAATGAGGGAAATGGCTTCGCGAACGTGGATCTTCTCCCTGTGGATCCTCCTCACACTTGGGTGGCGAAGAAATTGTCCCGGTGTACTTGCTTCCTTGGTTGTCTTTATATAGCCCCTCTTTACCAGTGCCAGCGCGAAATTAGGTTTACCTGCATAATCCTGTCCCTCTCTCTGCCGGAGATCTTCTTCTTCTATCATGTAGCCCAATCTGTTGAACTCTGTGATCAGTTTTTGATTGCGCTCCTTACGCTGCTTTCGTATTTTCTCCACAGCTTTTAAGAGCGGTTTATTCTGAATATCGATTTCATAGCCCAGAATATGCATATTGATAATATCACCGGTGTAATAAGGAGGAGCCTTATACAGCTCCTGGCCCTGCATGTTGGCGGAGAATTCAATACCCGGAATCACTGTAACTCCAAGACTCTCCCCTGCTTCCATCGCTTCAGAGACCCCATCAACACCGTCATGGTCAGTGACAGCAAGGACCTTTATTCCTCTGTCAGCCGCCCGCTGAACCAATTCTGCGGGTGAAAGGGTCCCATCTGAATAAAAGGTGTGTAAGTGCATATCGATCATATCAGTATCCTCCTGGGTAGACCCGACAATCTGCTCTTCGGGTGACGATGGTATTTTTTTTCTGGCATAAAGAATGCAAATAGCCTGGATAGCCGTAAACAATGGGATGATCACCAATATTGCTCTGATCCCGAATTCCACGGAAATATAGCTTCCCATTATGGGAGACACCATTGCTCCGACGCTGCTTACCGTTCCCATGATACCGAATAATATACCCCGCACATGGGCGGGCGTGCGCTCTGAAGCGGCAGAGGTGAGGATCGGTTCTACTCCCCCCGCAAGGAAATAAAATAGCGAGAAAAATACCGCAAACAGGAAAAGGGATCGGAAAGGAAGGGTCAGCACTATCACCGGAATAGAGACCAAAGTGAGATATGTAGCAAGCTTGACCTTATTTCCCCGATCTCCCAATCTGGCGACGGTCAGGGCCGCTGCTGCCGTGGCAAAACTGGTGGCTCCGTTAATAAAGCCGGTGTAGCTGGCTGCACCCGTTATAGTTCCCAGTGTTTCCTGTACATACAGCGCGAGGAAGGGAGTAAATACCGTTCGGGCGATCCTCTGCACCAACAAGCAGATAAGGATCGCCGTGATAAACGGCGTAAAAATAGTGGATCTTCGTGCTTTTGCTTCCTCCGCAGAACGAACCCGGTACCCGAATGTATTGGGATCCTCCTTAACGAGGAACAAAACCATCAAAAACCCCACGATCATTAGTATTCCACCGAGTAAAAAGCATAGGCGATAACCTACCACTTCAGCCAGAAGGCCACCCACCAAGGGTCCGATGGACCATCCTAAAAAATTGGATGATGTCATAAGCCCCAGCGAATAGGATAAGCGGTTTTCAGGCGTGTTGGCAGAAACGAAGCTCATGCTGGCTGTGATAGTACCTGTGAAAATACCCTGACAGATCCGAAGCACCATAAACTGCCAGATGCTTTGCACCAAACCCATGGAAGCCAGAATCAGAGCAGCAAAAAACATGGCCCGCAGAATCATGATCTTGCGGCCGTACCGATCGGAAACCATACCCCAGACAGGCGCCGCTATTGCCATTGCCGCTGCGGTCAAAGTTGCTGACAATCCTACATAATAGCTGAGTTGTGTAGCATGGGTCACTCCTAACTCCTGAAAATAAAAGGGGATAAAAGGCATGCTAAAACCAAAGCTCATCAGAGAACATATCTGACTGATCCATAAGGTGTATAAATTAATTTTCCAACGCTCCAATGAAAAACCCGCTTTCCGGCTGCTATATATTTAATATCATGGCTTTCTTCAAAGCTTCTGCAGTCTGCTCACCCGAAAGAAGCTGCACCAGGGTCATGGCAAAGGCCATGGCAGTTCCCGGCCCCTTTGATGTTATTATATTCCCGTCTATTTCTACCGGCCTTTTCCCTAATCTGGCCCCTGTCAAATGGGACTCCATGCCGGGGAAGATCACAGCTGTCTTATCCTGCAACAATCCCGCCTGTCCAAAGACCATAGGTGCTGCGCAGATTGCAGCCAGCCAGCGATCCTTTTCAGCAAACTCTCTCAATTTCTTTCCCAGACCCTCGTGAGCCCCTAAATTGGTAGTGCCGGGCATTCCACCCGGAAGCACGATCATATCACAGCTGTCATAATCTGCTTCTTCGAACAACAGATCAGCTTTTACTGAGATATCGTGGGCACCTGTCACCAGATGCTCCTTCATGATGGATACGGTTTCGGCCGTGATCCCGGCTCTCCGCAAAACATCTACCACAGTGATGGCTTCGATCTCTTCAAAACCCGTCGCAAGATGAACATATACTTTCATTTCCTACCTCCCGCCCGAAATTTATAACGCTTTTGCTTAATATTATAAGCCCCATCCTGCAAACAAGCAAGACGGGGCCTTTTCGTCAGAAGAGCTATTCTTACCGTTCTTCACGGAAATAGGCAATGCCGAGATCCGCCGGGGGCTGGTTTTCCTTCTTATTCTTTCTGGAGCTGAGGATGATGATAACAATGGTCGCTGCATAGGGCAGCATATCCACCCAATATTGGGAAATGTGGATCCCCATGCTCTGAAGCCGAAAACCTAAAATGGATAAACCTCCGAAGAGGAAGGCTCCTATAAATGCCTTTATTGGGTTCCAGGAAGCAAAGATGACCAGCGCTACCGCTATCCAGCCTCTTCCCGCAACTACGTTCTCCACCCATACGGACATCATGACCAGGGACATATAGGCCCCTCCGAGTGCGCACAAAGCCCCTCCGATACAGGTGTGGACGTATTTGTACACCATTACGTTGATGCCCGAGGCATCCGCTGATGCTGCGCTCTCGCCCACTGCTTTCAGGTTCAGTCCACGCTTAGTGCGATAAAAATAAAGGGACACTAACACCACCAGAAAATAGCCAAAGTAAACAAACACATCCTGGCGGAAGAAAACGGGTCCTATAAAGGGGATATCTCCCAGCAGAGGAACATGGATCTTAACGAAGAAGTCCTTGATCGTCTGAGGAACCACAAGGCCCACATAGGATTTGCCCATAAAGCTGGCGAATCCGGTACCGAATATGGTCAGGGTCAAACCCGTCACTACCTGATTGGCACGGAGGGTGATCGTCAGGAAAGCAAAGATGAGACTTCCTGCAGCGCCGGCCAGAATGGCACCTAACAATCCCATCCAGGGATTTCCGGTTTCATAGCCGGCCACAAAGCCCATGATCGCTCCCATGAGCATTAGACCTTCCACGCCCAGATTGAGAAGACCGGATTTTTCGGTAATGATCTCACCGGTGGTAGCAAAGAGCAATGGCATGCCGGCTATAACTGTTGCTGCTAAAAATCCTTCCATTATGCCACCTCCTTTTGGGGTATGTTCTTTCTTATAATGCCGATTTTGTATTGGATGAAAAATTCACTGCCCAGTACAAAGAACAGTATGATGCCCTGAAGCATATCTGCAACGGCCGCAGGGATCTGCATGGATATCTGAATATAGGATCCGCCTTGCAGCAGTATGGCAAACGCAAAGCAGACGAAAAGCACAGCGATGGCATTCAATCTGGCCAGCCAGGCAGTGATGATAGCGGTGAATCCGTAACCGCCGGACAAACTGGCCGCAAGGGTCTTCTCTACCGCAGAAGCCTGGATCATTCCAGTCAGGCCGCAGAGGCCGCCCGAAATCAGCATGGCGACTATGATGACTGAGGAAATATTCATGCCCGCATATCTGGCCGTTTCCTTACTCTCTCCCACTACCCTGATCTCAAATCCTTTTTTCGTATGATTGATAAAGATGTATACCAGGACCACGAGGATCAAGGCGATGACCCAACCGATATGGATCCCGAAAAGTTTAGGCAGAGTGGCGTTGTCAGGGAAGGTTGCCACTTTCGGAAAGCCCTGGGATTCAGGGGATTTCCAGGGGCCGTACTGCAGGTAGGTAACGAATTTAATAGCGATATAGTTGAGCATCAGGGTAAATATGGTCTCATTAACACCCATCCTGGCTTTGAAGAAAGCAGGTATAAATGCCCAGATCCCACCGGCAACCATGGCGGCAGCCGCCATCAACAGCAACATCACAGGCTTTGGTAAACCTTCTACGTTCAGCGCAACATAAGCTGCTGCCAGTGCACCCATGAGGATCTGTCCCTCTCCTCCGATGTTCCAGAAGTTCATTTTAAAGGCAACAAGGATGCCCAGAGAGGTCACGATGAGAGGGATAGCCTTCAGGATAGTCTGGGTCAGACGAATCTCCGTCCCAAGTGCACCGGTGACCATTCCGGGAAAAACCTCCAGTGGATCAAAACCTAAAGCCAGAATGACCAGGCCCGCACTGACGAGGGAGAACAGGATAGCTAAAGTTCTTATAATCCATTCGCGCTTCTTGGGAAGGTCGTCTCGCTTGATGATATTAAATCTGGTCATGAGCCAATCCCTCCTTTCCTCCGGTCATCAAAAGACCGATCTGCTCCTTTGTCACCTCGTCCGGATTTACGATACCGGTGACCTTTCCCATGCAGAACACCATGACACGGTCGCACAGATCCATCAGGACGTCCAGATCCTCACCGATAAATAGCACGCCGACTCCATTCTTCTTTTGTTCATTCAACAGATCATATATCTTATAAGAGGCTCCGATATCCAGTCCCCGGACGGGATAAGCTGTGATCAGCACTTTTGGATTCGAGTCGATCTCTCTGCCAAGGAGTACCTTTTGGATGTTACCGCCGGACAGCTTTTTCACCGGATAATGGATACCCGGTGTCTGAATATCCAGCCTCTCAACAATAGACCTGGCCTTGGCTTCACAGGGTCCTCTGCGAAGGAAAATGCCGGGCTGATTCTGATAGTCCTTCAGAATGAGATTGTGAACGATGTCCATTGTCCCTACAAGACCCATCCCTAAACGATCCTCGGGAATGAATCCCATGCGGATTCCCAACCGTATGATATCTCTGGGTGTTTTACCGATTATATTCTCACCCTCAAAAAATATCCTGCCTTTGTCAGCCCTCGTCAGACCCGCAATAGTTTCGCAGATCTCTTTCTGACCGCTGCCGGCCACACCGGCCACCCCCAGTATCTCTCCCGCGTGGAGATCAAAGCTGATCCCGGACAGGGCGGTTTTGTTTTCACTGTTTATAACATGGAGGTTGTCCACTTCTAAGAGAACTTTCTTCTCTTGGTCTGTCTTTTCCTTTTTAATGGCCAGATCCACCTTTTTACCTACCATCATCTCAATGAGGGAGGGTACCTGAACCTCCGATGTTTTGACCGTACCTATCGTCCTCCCTTTACGGAGAACCGTTATACGGTCACTGATCTCCATGACCTCCCCTAACTTATGGGTGATGATGACGATAGCGCAACCTTTATCCCGCATGGTACGGATGATCTGAAACAGCCGGCGGATCTCCTGCGGTGTCAGAACGGCGGTAGGTTCATCCAGAATGAGGATCTTCGCACCCCGATAAAGCACTTTGATGATCTCTAAAGTCTGCTTTTCACCAACGGACATGTTGTACACTTTTTTGTCGGGATCCACATCCAATCCATATTGGTCGGATATAGACCGGATTTCTTTCGTCAACTGCTTGTTCCTGGTGAACAGGCCTTTGCTCTTTCCTAAAGCTATGTTCTGCCTCGCGGTCATAACGTCCACCAGCTTGAAGTGCTGGTGTATCATGCCGATGCCCATCTCGATGGGATCCTTTGGAGAAGAGAAGTGTACTTCCTCCCCGTAAATGGATACGGTTCCGCAGTCCTGCCTGTAAATACCCGACAGCATGTTTACTAAGGTGCTCTTTCCGGCGCCGTTCTCCCCCAACAAGGCATGGACCTCCCCGTTGTACACGGTCAGGTCCACATCTTCATTTGCTTTTACAGATCCAAAGGTCTTGCAGATGCCTTTCATTTCGATTGCCTTGATCGGCTCCATAAACTACCTCCGATAAGAAATTGGGCGATTCCCCGGGGAATCGCCCGCAATATTCACTCTTGCTTATTGTTCTGCCGATACAGTGCTTATTGCATCGCTGTGATGCCTTCCAGCACGTAATCCATAGCCCAGATATCTTCACGGGCTGTCATAGCTTCTCCTTCGGGCACAACTACGTTTCCGGCGTTGTCCTTAAGAGGTCCTACGAAGATGGGATAATTTCCGGCGATGATCTCTGCTTGCACTCTTTCAACTTCTGCCTTTGCTTCGTCGGAAACCAGATCCGTCAGAGGAGCAAGTCCGATATAGCCGTCAGCCATAGTTCCATAATAGGATTCCGGTACATATTCGCCTGCGATAATCTTTTCGATGACGGGAACCAGATAGGCTTCGTGATGCCAGATAGGAGCGGTCAGGAAGGAGCCGGGGGCTACTTTGCTATTGTCGATGTTGTAACCGACAGCATAAGCGCCTACTTTTTCAGCTGCTACCTGTGCGGCGGAAGTGTCCGCATGCTGGGTCAGCACGTCACAGTTCTGCGCAAGAAGAGATTCTGCTGCTGCCTGCTCAAGCGCTGCATCACCCCAGCTGTTGATATAAACAACGTTCATGGTCACATCCGGATTGACGGATTTTGCACCCAGGAAGAAGGAGTTGATGCCGATCAGAACTTCTGTATAAGGATAAGCCGCGATGTAACCCAGTTTGTTGGTTTCCGTGGTGAGACCGGCTACGATACCGGAGAGGTATCTGGCCTCTTCCATTGCCCCAAAATAGTTTCCGAAGTTAGTATCGTTCATCTTATAACCGGAGAAGTGAAGGAAGGTAAGGTCCGGATATTCGTTGGCCAGTTCCTCAAGTCCGTCCATGTGTCCGAAGCTGGTGCCGATGATGATGGTGGCGCCATTGTCGATCATGTTGATGGCGTTAGTTTTTACAGCCTGGAGATCTTCTGCTACGTTCTCAGCCCACAATACCTTTACGGAATCGCCGAACTCTTCCTGAACTGCCATTGCGCCCATATGCTGAGCCTGGTTGTAACCACCGTCGGTGACGGGTCCGATGTAGAGGAATCCAATTGTCGTAACGTCTTCAGGTGCTTCGCCGTTTCCATTGGGTTCTTCAGCACCACCGCCGCATCCCGCCATTGCGGTCATTGCCAAAGCAAGTACTAAGAAAATCGCCAAAAACTTTTTCATTTTTATCTTCTCCTTTGTTCGCTTACACTTATAGTTTACAAACTACTTGAAAGTTATGTGGTCGTCCTGAATGGACGTAATCACCGCTAGAGATTCGACCCTGTATCCCTTTTGTTTCAGCTTTTCTCCGCCGCCTTGAAACGCCTTTTCTATCACGGCACCGATACCGCTGACTGTGGCTCCTGCCTGGCCTGCCAGATTCGCAAGGCTGAGAGCCGCCTCCCCATGTGCCAGAAAATCATCAATGATCAACAGGTTGTCTGTATTGGTCAGATACTTTTTGGATACGATCACGGAGGATACAGTGCCCTTAGTAAAGGAAATGCATTCCGTTGTGTAGTAACCGTCTGTCATGGTGCTGGGAGTGGTCTTCTTAGCAAAAACTACGGGTAAATTGCCCATGTGCATTGCTGTCGCACAGGCAACAGCGATCCCTGACGATTCGATGGTGAGGATCTTATTTACGGGAAGACCATGAAAGCGCCGGGCGAATTCCTTGCCTATCTCCCATATCAGGCCCACATCGATCTGATGGTTCAGAAAAGAATCCACTTTTACAATGCCGGTGCCGATAACTTGTCCGTCTTTTATGATCCTGTCTTTTAATAACTGCATATCTTCCCCGCTGCCTTCGCTTATTACGACAATGACATTATAAGACCTCCCATAGGTCGAGTAAAGCATTTCTCTGTAATAGTAGGTGTTTTTTTGTCGAAATTTTCCTAATGTCCGCCTTTAGGGCGAACATTCCTCCGGTAACCTCTCCCTGTTTTTCGCCCGATTTTTTCTCTGTTGCCCTATCTTATATCTCTATTTTTTGTTCTTTGGTATGAATATATACTATTATATACACCATGTAGCCCTATTTTCTGTTCCTTTCTCTTGCATTTCCGTCAAATCATTGTTATATTGATTTACATGCAATTTAATTTGATTTCCGTATATTGCGGGCACACCACGGGGTCTGGCCCCATGGCATAAATAAGGAAGGGGTATTCACATGGCCCAGGGAAGGCCCATTATCTCGATTCGGGATCTTGAGAAAATCTATAAGAGCAAAAACAGCCACGTAAAGGCTTTGGAACATATTAATCTGGATGTTTATGAGGGCGAGGTTTTTGGCATCATTGGGCTCAGCGGCGCCGGAAAGAGCACCCTGGTCCGCTGCATGAACTTTCTGGAGCGCCCCACGGCAGGCACCGTCTTTTTTGATGGAAAAGATCTGTCGCAGCTAACCAAAAAGGAACTGCTTATTGCACGTCAGTCCATGGGCATGATCTTTCAGCAGTTCAACCTGTTGATGCAGCGCAATTCCATAGACAATATCTGCTTTCCTCTGGAGATCGTGGGCATGGAGAGGAACCAGGCCAAAAAGCGTGCCTACGAACTATTGGAAGTGGTTGGGCTATCGGATAAGGCAAATGCATATCCTGCTCAGCTGTCCGGGGGTCAGAAGCAGAGAGTAGCTATTGCCAGAGCACTTGCCACAAATCCAAAGGTACTGCTCTGTGACGAAGCTACCAGTGCCCTGGATCCTGCGACCACCCATTCCATTTTGGGCCTTTTGAAGCAGATCAACAAAGATATGGGACTTACGATTGTCGTCATTACACATGAAATGAGTGTTATCGAAGAAATCTGCCAAAGGATCGCGATCATCGATGACAGCCGCATAGTAGAAATGGGAAATGTCATCGATATATTCACCAACCCCAAGACAGAGATCGCCAAGAGCTTTGCCTCACCGGGAGGGGACAGACCTGACCGGGTCATAGGCAACCGCCTGGTCCAGATCATATTCGATGGAAATTCTTCTTACGAGCCGGTTTTGGCAAAGACCATTTTAGAATGCAAAGCACCGGTGAATATCATGTTCGCCGATACAAAAAATATAGATGGGAGAGCCTTTGGTCAGATGATCATTCAGCTTCCCGAAGATGAGAACTTATCCAACCGGGTCCTGGCATATCTTCGTACCCAGGACATAATCGTAAAGGAGGTGGAAGCAAGTGTTTAGCAGTGAAGTGATAAAGATGATCGGATTCGGTTTGCTGGAAACACTTTATATGACCCTCGTCTCCACCGCCCTTGCCTACATAATAGGATTGCCTTTAGGTGTTGCTTTGGTGGTATCCGAGGGGAGCGAGAACCCCCTTGTGAGAGGTGCTAATACGGTTTTGGGCGTCCTTGTCAATCTGCTGAGATCGGTGCCATTTCTGATCCTGCTGGTAGCATTGATCCCCTTTACCAGATTCATTGTAGGTACCTCTATCGGCTCCACTGCTACGATCGTTCCCCTTGTGGTTGCATCTGCGCCTTTTGTCGCCAGACTGGTGGAGTCATCCATCAAGGAGGTGGACAGAGGAGTGATAGAAGCCGCCCAGTGCATGGGCGCCTCTATGACCAAGGTGATCTACAAGGTAATGTTACCTGAAGCAAAGCCTTCGTTGATTGTAGGATCTGCCATTGCTGTAACTACCATCCTGAGTTACTCAGCTATGGCGGGCTTTGTAGGAGGTGGCGGTCTGGGTGATATCGCTATCCGCTACGGATATTACCGTTATCAGGATGATATTATGATAATCACTGTTGCATTATTGGTCGTCGTCGTTCAAATCCTTCAGGAGATTGGAATGAGGCTGGCGAAGATCGGCGACAGAAGGATAAATTAAACTATAGAATCGGAGGGAGAAAAATGAAAAAGGTATTATCGCTTTTATTGATCGCTTTACTTGCATTATCGCTATTCGCAGCTTGCGGGTCCGGCGGAACGGATGATCCCGGTGAGGAACCCGGTGCTGAGCTCCAGAAGATCGTAGTAGGTGCAACCCCTGCACCTCATGCAGAAATTCTGGCCGTCGTCAAAGAACTCCTTGTTGAAGAGGGATACGAACTGGTCATCCAGGAGTTTGTAGACTACGTTCAACCCAACCTGGCTCTGGACAGCGGAGACATCGATGCCAACTACTTCCAGCATCGTCTCTACCTTGATCAGTTCAATGTGGAAAACGAAACCGAACTCACCGCTCTGGTAGATGTTCACTATGAGCCTTTCGGTATCTACGCAGGCAAAACCGCTTCCCTGGATGATCTGGCAGACGGTGCCCAGATCGCAGTACCAAACGATACTACAAATGAAGCGAGAGCATTGCTGCTGCTAGAGGCTCAGGGCCTTATCAGGCTGAAGGAAAACATCGGTCTTGAGGCTACTATCAACGATATCACAGAGAATCCCAAGAACCTGAAAATTGTTGAAATCGAAGCCGCACAGCTCGCCCGTTCCCTTTCGGATGTAGATCTTGCAGTCATCAACGGCAACTATGCCATCGATGCAGGACTCAATGTAGGCACCGATGCCCTGGCCATCGAGGATGCTTCTTCACCGACGATCATGACATACTATTCCAACGTTCTGGCAGTGAAGGTCGGCGATGAGAGCAGAGAAGATCTGCAGGCGCTGGCAGATGCCCTTTTGTCACCCGAAGTAAAAGACTTCATCGAAAGCACTTATGAGGGTGCTGTAGTTCCAATGTTCTAAAATCAAAAGCAGCCAAGGGGACAGACCCCGTGGCTGCTTTTTCCTCCAAGGGGACAGACCTCGTGATGGCTAAACCGCCACAGGGTCTGTCCCCTTGGTTTTATTTTATGAAACCTGCTGCTGCCAGGATTTCTTTAGATTTGTGTTCTTTGGCCTCATTGACCAATACCACCGGGCCGGTGCAGCCCATTCCCGTCTCTGCGTAGATCCCTTCCTTCCAAAGACATATCGCCGCATCTTCAATGTCCATGACTTCAATTCCGTGGATCTCTGC
>Ga0123334_1004154_pt1 | contig 14956 bp, 16 predicted proteins | sample BiotimSIPDNA_FD_89706 | JGI IMG/M metagenome (GOLD analysis project Ga0123334, IMG submission 89706) | Anaerobic biogas reactor microbial communites from Washington, USA - Biogas_R1 time_0 SIP DNA | ecosystem: Engineered > Bioreactor > Anaerobic > Unclassified | place: Washington, USA... | reverse complement strand
GCCATGCGCAACCCAACGCAAGCCGAAAGGCCAAACCAAGTTAGCGCCTATGCTTCTTCGCCCCCGGCGTCCGCCCCGACAGCCCCTTCGGCGTCTGCAGCCGAAACTTCGAGCTGAAGCGCGACGAGACCAACGCCTGGTGGGAGGCGGCCATCCGCTACGGGCTGGAGGCGAAGCTACGCGCCTACGGCCGCGACATCGCCATACAGGGCGAACTGGTCGGACCCGGCATGAACGGCAACCGCGACCAGTACACGGGACGGGAGTTCCACGTGTTCCGCATCTGGGACATCGCGAACCAGTGCTACGTGCCCAGCACCGAGCGCGTCAATCTCTGCAAAATGCTGGACATCCCCCATGTGAAGGTCATCGACCCCGGCAAGAACGTGTTCGGGGACCTGCCGACCGTGGACGACGTGCTGCTCTACGCCGAAGGCAAAACCGACCGAACAATCTGCGAGATGATAATGGACGGCTGCTCCTACCGCGACATAGCCGCCAGCATGGGAATGCAGGTTTCTGCCATCCACTGGCGCATGACCAAACACATCATCCCTGTCGCGCAGGAACTCGGGCTCGGCAGCTTTGCAGGCAAGGGAGGTGAGGACGCATGATGCTGAAGGAACTTCCCAATGACGACCCGGTTTACACATATCCGTCAAACATACAGAAGGCTATTCACCTGCTCGCCGGAATTGTTTCCCGAATACACGGCAACCCATTGGATATGAAGCCAAAGTCGAGCTTAATTAAGCCAGTGTCAGACAAAGACTTGAACGAGGAGACGCATGATGAAGAATGACATAAATACCCTGCTGAGAAGACAGGTGGCGGCGCTCGTCTCGCTGGATGTCGAGGCTCTCCGCCAGAAGTTCCATGAACTGTACGGCTTCGAAGCCCCGAACCGCTTCCCGGACAACATCCGCCGCCGCATCACATACAAACTCCAGGAACTCTATCTCGGAGGTCTCAGCGACGAGGACGCCGCCGTCCTGGACGGGATAGCGGCAAAAGACCCGCTATCCAATCTCCAGACCGCACCGGCAAAGAAGATGAGCAAGACGGTCGGGACGAGATTCCAGCGCGTCTGGAAGGGGAAAACATACGAGGTGACGGTGATGACCGGCGGGACTTTCCTCTATGACGGCAAGGAATACAAATCTCTGTCGGCCATAGCCGGAGTCATCACAGGCGGACACTGGAACGGCAAACTTTTCTTCGGAGTGAAATAATGAAAAAACAGGAAACAGACAAGCCGAAGATCGTGCGGTGCGCCATCTACACGCGAAAGTCCGTGGAGGAAGGACTTGAGCAGGAGTTCAACTCCCTTGACGCGCAGCGTCTGGCCTGCGAGAACTACGCTGCAAGCCAGGCCATAAAGAACTGGCGGGTGCTCCCCGAGCACTATGATGACGGGGGCTATACGGGCGGAAACATGAACCGCCCCGGGCTGAAGCAGCTGAAGGCCGACATCGAAGCGGGCAAGATAGACCTGGTTCTCTTCTACAAGATCGACCGTCTGTCGCGCTCCATCGCCGATTTCGCCGAACTGCTGAAGTTCTTCGACAAATACAACGTCAATTTCTGCGCGGTCACGCAGGACTTGAATACGGCCACAAGCGCGGGGCGCATGATGGTCAACATCCTCATCACATTCGCCCAGTACGAGCGCGAGGTCATCACCGAGCGCGTCCGCGACAAGATGGCGGCCAGCCGCCTGAAAGGCAAATGGGTCGGCGGGAACGTGCCGTTCGGCTACAGGATCGTGGACAAGAAGCTCGTCGTCGTCCCGGAATATGCCGACAAGGTGCGCTGGATTTTCAGCCGCTACATGCAGATCCAGTCGCCCAAGCAGATTGCCATGGAACTGAACCGGGAAGGAGTCGGCGGAATAAAGTGGACGAACCAGCGCGTGTCGCGAATGCTGACGAACTACACTTACATCGGCAAGGTCTTCTACCACAATGAGATTGTAGAAGGCGAGCAGGAGCGAATCATCAGCGATGCGGTCTGGAACCACACGCAGGAATATCTGCGCCAGGGACAGCCGATGGCGGACGGCGCACACAAAATCGAGACCATCGCGCCGCTCCGCGGCATCCTCAAGTGCGGACACTGCGGCGGCGCGATGATGCCGATCTACACAAAGAAGCGGAACAGGAAATACATGTACTACAGCTGCTTCCGGCATTCAAGGTACGAGGACGCGGAATGCCCCATCGGCCAGCTTTCGGCAGGAATGATAGAGGAGTTCGTGTTCTCGCAGCTGAAGTCGGCTCTGGACACGCCGGAGGTCACAACGGCCATCTCGCGGCTGACCGGGCTGGATTCGGCGGCGGTCGTCAGGGACATGGCGTCGGCCGTCTGGACGGAGGCCGGCAAGGGCGAGCTCAAGCGGCTTGTCGAACTGCTTGTGAAGGAGGTCGTGGTGTATGAGGACAGGATTGAAATGACGCTCAACAGCGCGGGTTTCGCGCCGATGGCGCAGGAGGTATGGAATGAAGCCGAAAAAGATTGAAGTGCTGCCGGACGGCAATCTGAAGATCACCGTCGAGTATGTCATGTGCCGGCGCGGCCGGCAGAAGCAGATAGTCATCCCCGGCGAGGATGGGCTTGAAAGCGACACGATGCGCGAGACGATGCTCATGGCGCTTGCCAGGGGGCGGGCGTGGCAAAGGCTCATCGACGAGGGAGTCGTGGCGAGCGCGAAGGCACTGGCGCACCAGCTCGGCCGCGACCAGAGCTATGTGGCCAACATCATCGGGCTCTGCCAGCTCTCGCCGAAGATCATCCACGCCATCATCTCCGGCGATTATCCTCCGGGACTGTCGCTGAAGAACCTGAGGAACTCGCTGCCCGACATGTGGGACGAACAGGAGAAGATGCTTCTGGGAGAGAAATAATCGACTGACAAAGAAGAACACAAGGCCGTCCGGTATCATCACCGGGCGGCTTTTTTATTCATTGAGATTGTATTTTTAAATCAACGAATTGACAAATCTAAATATATAGATATATTAAGGCCGTTTGTCAAAAAGGAAAAATAGAAATGGACGATAGCGAAAAGAAAATACCAGTCATCTTCAAGGCGTTATGCGATGAGAACAGGGTGAAAATCCTAAAATATCTCATTGGGGGAGAAAAATGCGCCTGCCGTCTTCTGGAAGAAATGAAGATTGGTCAATCGACTCTGTCGCATCACATGAAAATACTTTGTGATTCGGGGCTGGTCATCGGTACGAAAGACGGGAAATGGATGCACTACACCCTTTCTCCAATGGGCTTTCGTGAGGCAGCGAATATTCTGGCAATTTTCGTGCCTGAACTAAAGGAAAAGCAATCTTAACGCAATGCCAGGCGTCTTGTTGCCATAAAGTGCCTGGCTTTTTTTACCGTCGATACATTGACAGATTTAGATATATCAATATAAAGGAGAGCCAAAATGTGGAGTTTCATACAAGACGAACTGTTGGGCATGAAATGGCTGGAGCGTCTGACAGGCCAGGTCCTGACTTACGCAGGCGTAGACATTGAACAACGCCTGGGCGGCAGCCTGCATTTCTTTATTTACGATGTGATAAAAATCATGGTTCTTCTTTGCACCTTGATTTTCGTGATTTCATATATACAGAGTTATTTTCCACCCGAACGGAGCCGGCGGATTCTTGGTCGGTTTCATGGTTTCAGAGCCAGGATGATTGGCGCTTTACTTGGAACTGTCACTCCATTTTGCTCATGTTCATCCATCCCTTTGTTCATTGGTTTTACCAGAGCCGGCCTGCCGCTTGGGGTGACCTTCTCTTTTCTGATATCCTCGCCGATGGTCGATCTGGGAAGCCTGGTGCTTCTCATCAGCATATTCGGCTGGAAGACTGCCGTGGCCTATGTGCTTCTGGGGCTTCTCATGGCCATTCTGGGAGGAACAGCGATCGAATGGATGCACATGGAGAGTGAAATACAGGAATACATCATCCAGGGAAGTCTTCTGGCTGAGGAAGAAGGCAATCTGAGATGGCGCGAACGTTGTTCCTTTGCCTGGGAGCAACTCCTTTCCACGGCAGAAAAAGTATTCCCGTATGTGATTGTTGGCGTCGCCATCGGGAGTTTCATCCATAATTGGATTCCGGAGGAAATGATTATTGCATTTCTTGGGGAACGCAATCCGCTGGGGGTGCTTCTGGCAACCCTCTTCGGCGTCCCGATGTATGCGGATATCTTTGGAACAATTCCCATTGCCGAGGCACTTCTTGCCAAAGGGGCGATGCTCGGAGTCGTTCTATCGTTCATGATGGCGGTGACAACGCTGTCGCTTCCCTCCATTATCCTTTTGAAACGCGCGGTCAAGAACAGACTGCTTGCCGTCTTTGTCGGCGTCTGCATTCTGGGCATCATCATCATCGGATTTGTATTCAACATGATCCAGCATCTGCTGGTATAGAACTCAAAATAGGAACTCAGGAGAATTACGACATGCAAATCAAGGTTTACGGAACTGGATGCTCCAAATGCAAAGCGCTCTACGAGAATGTGCAGACCGCCCTGGATGTGGCAGGCATTGATGTGGAAATTGAAAAAGTGACGGATTTGCAATCCATAGCCCAGTCAGGCATCCTTATGACGCCGGCATTGGAAATCAACGGAAAGGTCGTTGCCTCGGGAAGAGTCCTTGAGCCAAAGGAAATCTATGCGCTTCTTCCCGAACAGGAAACAGCATGTTCGGGCGAAGAATGTTCCTGCTGTTCTTGCCATTGCTCCCCAAATGGGCACAGCGAGGACGCCTGCGCCTGCGGAACACAGGAAAAGACAGAACCATCAACGCCTGCCTGCCATTGTGGCAAGTCAGCAGCCGGGAAAAGACTCCTCGCCTACATCATTATCACAATCGCGCTGGTGGGACTTGCGGTAATGCTTGCCAGGGAACAGAGAACCGCTCCTTCCGTGGCAATCGAGGACCAGGTGTCCAGGGGGATGACTGTCTACTATTTTCACGGAAATGTCCGCTGCAAGACCTGCAATGCCTTCGAGCAACTGACACGGGAGGTGCTGCAGAACCAGTTTCAGAAAGAATTGTCAGAAGGAGAAATGGTCTTTCAAGTCGTCAACGTCGATGAAAACGCCAACAGCCATTTTGTGACAGATTTTGGACTGACCACGAAAAGCGTCGTTCTGTTCCGTCAAGGTCAATACAAGAACCTTGATCAGATATGGACGCAAATCCGGCAGGGAGATGATGTCTTCAAGTCGTATATTGCAGATTCCATCAGGTCTTTCATTGCGGAACAGAGATGAATACGCTTTTCTGGAATGTCATGGTTGCCGGCTGGCTTGGGCTGTTATGCGCATTCAGCCCATGTCCGCTGGCCAGCAACGTGGCGGCTGCCGGATTCCTCGCACAACATGCAGGGCGGAAGCACCGCCTTCTTGCAGAATGCATGCTGTATGCCACGGGCCGCATACTGACATACGTGCTCCTCAGCTGGATACTTGCTGCCGGCATGGCGGCTGTTCCAGGTCTTTCCCATACCCTGCAAAAGTATATGAACCTCCTTATGGGGCCCCTGTTGCTTCTCGTGTCGGTTGTTCTTCTTGACTTAATTGACTTGCCATTGCCGAATTGGACTTTCAAAACAGGCAAGTTACAGATTTTTATACGGAATTCAGGCGCAATCGGATCTCTATTGCTCGGTATGTTTTTTGCCTTGTCCTTCTGCCCGACATCCGCTGCCCTCTATTTCGGAAATCTCCTGCCACTCATGCTGAATAGTTCCATTTCGTTGTCCCTTGCCGCAATATTCGGCCTGGCTACCGCCGTCCCAGTGATTGCCGTATCTATGGTCATTGCTTTCTTTTCCGAAAGAATCGGCGCGACTTTCAGGTGTCTGGACAAAGTCCAGTCATGGATACGCAAGGGGACTGCCTTGCTGTTTCTTGGACTTGGACTGTGGATGACTTTGCATCTGACAATGAAATTACTATGAGCTACTATAGGACTAAAATCTTCTCTAATATAGGTCGCTGGTTCACAGCAAAAAAGTGGCAGGGCAGCGATTTTCGGGCATTTTTGCCATTTTGCTCGTCCTATAGTTAGTCAAGCAGGAATATCAATATGTTAGGAGCAATTTAGAGAAGATTTGCCGTCTGTCAAAATTGTCCGAGAGAAAGTTCTGTAATGAAATAAGGTGGGCGAAAATCGGTTCTCACAAACTGTTCAAAAGAGAAAATCGTATAACTCTCTTATTTACAGCATTTAGCCGTTGGAGCGCGGGGGTAGGACACGTCCTACTGTTAGAGAATACCCAAGAGAAAATCTGGAAAATTCTCTCAAAATCGGCTGGGAAACGGCTCTCTGGGGCTGGGAGAGAACGCAAAGAGAGAATCTGCGTAAGTGTCGCAAACAAGGGGACTTACGAAAAACGAAACAGCCCTCAAGGCCGTGGTTGGACTTTGAGGGCTGGAAAAAATGAATGGTCGGGGCAGGGAGATTCGAACTCCCGACCTACTGGTCCCAAACCAGTCGCGCTAGCCAGACTGCGCTACGCCCCGACTTCTTTTGAAAACAATTTATAATTTAGTTCGGCTTGCCTGAAAAGCAAATCATGTCTTGAGATTTTTCAGAGGAATGTTTTCTTGACGGCTTGCAGGTAGCCGTATCCATAGAGGTCGTCAGGTTCCAGGTAGCTGGTTTCCGTCCATTCATTCCAGCTATTGATCGTCACAAGAGGATGTTGGTTGGGTCTCGCAAGAACGAATTCCTTCGCCATTTCCAGGGCGCGGGCAAAGTTTTCAGGGGTATTGTCTCGTGCGACGTGGTTGATGAAGGACTTGAATCTGGGATTGTTGTCCCAACCGATCGAGACGTGCGGGAAATAGGGAATGTTGTAGCCGCTGTCGATCTTATCCCATTCGCGCTTTGCGTCTTGGAGGACTTCGGGATAGGGTCGGTTCAGGCTGGTAAAATGGGCGAACTGGTAGTGTGTGATTGAATCGAAGCCCAGGGCATCGAAGTCCGCCCTCGAGAGTCCTCCTGCAGCATCGACTCCGCTCAGGTTGCTTCCGTTCTTGGACCAGGCTGTCGCCTGAAGGTGCAATCCCGGGAATCCCGCCTTCACCACGGCACTTCTGAATTCATCCAGTGCGGCACGTGTCTTCTCAATGCCTCCGAGTCCCTTGACCAGGTTGTCCAGCTCGTAGATCATAAACACGGGCTTGCCGTCGATCGTGTAGTAATTGGGTTGCTTGAAATACTTTTCAATCACTCTATTGACGATGGTGTCGAACTGGGTTTTCGGCACGGCTCCATTCCAGATGACCGTTGAGCCAAACTTGTCCGACAGTTCGATATTCCAGACATTGTTTGCGTCATGGTTTGCCCACATCAGGTAGAATTTCATCCGTTGGTTGTTTTTCGCCTTAAGGAATCCATTGTTGAGGCATTGTTCGAGGAATGGGCGATTGTCAAACCAATACCAATCGTAGATAAAGACATTGACCCCATGGTCCGCTGCCGCATCGATTTGCATTTGCATGACATAGGGATCCGCCTCGTTGACGTAGCCCCAAAGCGGTTTCCGAGGCCAACTATGATCCGGGGTTTTCTTAACGGCGTTTTTGACGGATTGCCATTCGCCGATTCCCTCCGGCCAGAACATCCTGGTTCTTGGTTCGTCTCCAGTATAGGCCGGCCAGACAAAAGCCGCTACGTCGATGGATTGCTTGGTCATCTTTTTGACTCCTATTTGACATAACTATGCAAGGCACTGCCGAACTTCGGCAAGAGGTTGACGACGAGGAAGGTCACAAGCAAGGCGGCAAACCCAACCAAATGCAGGAATGCCGACCGCTTCCGCCCTCCCCTGCTATCGAAAACATGGAAGGAAGCCAAGTACAAAAGCCAGGTAATCAGCGCCCATGTCTCCTTAGGATCCCAAGACCAATAAATCCCCCACGCTTCCTCGGCCCACAACGCGCCGCTCCACAACCCAAACGTCATCAGCGGCAACGAAACACGCATGATGCTTTGGGAGGCATCGTGGAAACGGCGCGAGGCGGCATCGTCCTTGCTCCATAAACTCGACATCATCAAAATCGCCGCTACAGCGGCAGTCGCATAGGAAACCATGTACGACAAGACATGCGGAACAAACCAGGGAGACTGCAATGCGGGCACACGCTGCCAACTTAAATTCCGCTCCATGAAAAACGTCCCCAGCAACGGGAAAAACGACGCAAAGGCAAAATACCCCAAAGTCCACCCTAGCCCACGCCAGGCACGAACAAGGCAATACAACGGCAAAAAACACAAGGACAAAAACACAAGGACGTGGTACATGTTGCCGAAGGGGGGATGGCCGCACAAGACAAAGTTCCCGATCACAACAAGACCGTTCATAATCCAGCCCAGGCCAAACACCCAAAACGAAGCCTTGGCACGACGGCACAGCGACAGCACAAACGCGACCCCGTACAGCAGGCAGGCAAAGCCGGTCAAAATCAACATCGATACGTCAGTAAACATCCCTACGACTCCTCCGAAACACGCTTCCCATGACCAACAAAACACAACAACGACGTGCCGATCACGACAAGCCAAATCCCCAGGATCACCAGCGCCCTGCCAGGATCGCGACGTGCCGACAATGCAACATACGAACGATGCTGGGTGTCGTAGGACATCAAGTAGAAGCGCCAGCCGTCAACGCAAAGGGGGCGATTGACCCAAAATGCCTGCTCGTACTCGGTTCCGTCTTTTTTGACGATCCTTGCTGTCGCCTCAAAATACTTTGGCGTTTGCGTTGCCCTATGCAGCAGTTTTCCGTCTGGCAGGATCAGCTGCGCCTTCCAGTTTCCGTTGCTGTCCTTGAGTTCGGAATCATCGTTGATCAAGGGGATGTTGAATTGGCCATCCAGGTCTGGCTTGAACGATTTGACGTGGACATAATCGTCTCCCATTGTCGATGGCGGCTCGTAGAGGTCATATGTCGGCGGGTAGAAATCGACCTTGAAATCCGTGATTGCCAACGAAAAATCGAGTTTGAAGCTTGTTTCTCCTGGTCCAGGCAATTCATTGGCCGGCGCCGATCCAATGTAGGCCGCGAATTGGGTCTTCTCGGATTTCAGGGCACCGATGCCAGCGCCCAAAAGCAGCAAGCCGACGCCGCAATGGCACGCAATGAAGCACCAGCCGCGGAAAGACTTGTGGCGATTCCCACGAAAACAACACCAAATCGACCACGCTCCTAAAATGCCGAGCAACAGGCAAAAAATTGGCGTGCCGAAAATCGCCGTCTCGCCGCCGCTCAAGGACGGCATCGCCCCGGCGATCAAAAAGCACACAATCAATAAAATCAACTTGACTAACACGGAATTATTCTCCCAAAAAACATCACTGATGAAACATGCCTACACTGTAATATGTCTATCGAAAATCTCAAAAGCTTGCGAGGGTAATTTGGGGGATCAAGAAGCAGTTAATTCATTGAAAATCCACGTTGTCATGGTATAGTAAAAAACATTTTGATTTTCATTTTCGTTACGAGCAATCATCAACACATTCAACAATGGAGTGAAACGATGGCAGTTATCAACTACAAGGATCTGGGTCTTGTCAACACGCGTGACATGTTCAAAAAAGCCATGAAAGGCGGCTATGCTGTTCCCGCGTACAACTTCAACAACATGGAACAGTTGCAGGCAATCATCCAGGCTTGCGTCGAAACCGCAAGCCCACTGATTCTGCAGGTCTCCAAGGGCGCCCGTGAATACGCGAACCAGACCCTCCTGCGCTACATGGCACAAGGCGCAACCGAATACGCAAAGGAAATCAATGGCGGAAAGCTCATCCCAATCTGCCTCCATCTGGATCACGGTCCGGATTTCGAAACCTGCAAGAGCTGCATTGACTACGGCTTCTCGTCGGTGATGATTGACGGATCGCACTTCAGCTTTGAGGAAAATATCGAATTGACCAAGAAAGTCGTCGAATATGCCCACAAGTACGACGTGACGGTCGAAGGCGAACTCGGCGTTTTGGCCGGCATCGAGGATGACGTCAAGGCTGCCAAGCACATCTACACCCAGCCCGATGAAGTCGAAAGCTTCGTCAAGGCGACTGGCGTTGATTCCCTCGCCATTGCGATCGGCACCTCCCACGGCGCATACAAGTTCAAGCCGGGCGACGATCCCAAGATCCGCCTTGACATCCTTGCCGAAATCGAAAAGCGCATCCCCGGCTTCCCAATCGTCCTCCACGGCTCCAGCTCGGTCCCGCAAGACCTGGTCAAGATCATCAACGAGAACGGCGGAAAGCTCAAGGACGCCATCGGCATCGGTGAAGACCAACTCCGAAAAGCGGCGAAATCCGCAGTTTGCAAGATCAACATCGACAGTGACGGACGCCTCGCCATGACCGCCGCGATCCGCAAGGTCATGAACGACAAGCCTGCTGAATTCGACCCTCGCAAGTACTTGGGTCCCGCACGCGAAGCCCTCAAGAAGCTCTACATCCACAAGAACATCGAGGTCCTTGGCTCGGCAGGACACGCTTTTGATTGATGATCAGATTTAGCTGATTAATCCATGAAGCAACGCCGTCTTTTCCGCTGTGAAATGACGGCGTTTTTGTATTTGCGTTTCTTCGTTGACGGATTAACTTATCATTTTATTGTTTCGAGTTTTTCTTCATTGTTTTTGTGTGTATCAACGAGTTGAGGAATTGGAGCTATGGATTGTTCACGTCGTGGATTTATTAAGGGTGCCGCTGCCACCTTGGCGGCTGTCGGCTTGACTCCCGAGGCATTTGCGGTTCGTTGGTTTGGCGGGAAGCCCCGTACGATCGCGCCGGACCAGAAGCTCAACGTCGCCTGCGTCGGATGCGGCGGCATGGGCAACGGCGACGTCAACGGCGTTTCAGGCGAAAACGTGGTCGCCTTGTGCGACGTCGATTTCGGCCGCATGCAGGATTCGATCAAGAAGCATCCCCAGGCGAAGCTTTACAAGGACTACCGCAAGATGTTGGCGGACATGGGCGACCAGATCGACGCCGTGACGGTTTCGACTCCTGACCACATGCACTTCCCCGTCGCGATGCTGGCGATGCAAATGGGCAAGCACGTCTATGTCCAGAAGCCTTGTGCGCATACGGTTGCCGAAGCGCGTTTGATGGGCCAGGCCGCTCGCAAGTACGGCGTCTGCACCCAGATGGGCAATCAAGGGCACGCCAACGACGGTGTCCGTCGCACGTACGCCTGGATCAGGGGCGGCGCGATCGGCAATGTCCGCGAAGTCCATACCTACACCGACCGTCCGATTTGGGATCAGAAGAAGCCTTGGCCGGAACCAGCTCCCGTCCCTGCCAATCTGGATTGGGACTTGTGGTGCGGCACCGGCCCGCTTCGCCCATACCCCAAGGGCGGCATGCATTTCCGCTGGCGCGGCTGGTGGGACTATGGCTGCGGCGCATTGGGCGACATGGCTTGCCACATCATGGATCCCGCTTTCTGGGCACTCGACCTGAGGGATCCAATGTGGGTCGAAGCCGAATCAGACGCACCCGACATGGACACCACCCCGCTTTGGTCGAAGATTACCTACTTCTTCGCCGCCAGTTCCTGGCGACCGCCCGTGAAGATGATCTGGTACGATGGAAAAATTCCGGTTCCACGTCCCCCGGAACTAGAAGAAGGGCGCAATATCATCGGTGGCAACGGCTCCGTCTTCTATGGCTCAAGTGGCGGTCTGATGACAGACTGCTACGGCGGCTCATCACGTATTTTCCCCGAAAAGAAAATGAAGAAAGTTGGACGTCCACGCAAGGAAATGACACCGCCGTCAGTCAAGGGCGGACACTACCAGGAATGGATCAGATCCTGCAAGGGCGATGTCCCGGCAGGCTCCAACTTCACCGACCATGCAGGACCGCTCACCGAAATGGTCCTCCTTGGCAACCTGGCCATCAGGGCGAATCGCAGGATCTATTGGGATGCCGCCAAGCTCGAATGCATCGGCGACCCTGAAGCGACCGCCTTGGCGCGTACGGCATACCGCGTATTCTAACCATCAACATCTACTTCACTTACAGGAGGCTTGTCAATGAAACGCCTGATTACTCTATTCGTGTTTTCCGTTTGTATCTTTTCCTTCGGACAGAAAATCGCCATAGACTCACATGCGTTTGACAACGCCTCCTTGAAGTGGCTCGTCGAAGCAGCCAACGACCTCGAAGTCAATCAACTCGCAATCAGCGACAACCAACTTCTCTGCGAAGAAACCGGCAGCACCCTCAATGCCCTGCAGGATGACGCGAAACTCCAGGAACTCGCTAAAAAACTTAGCGCGGATAACGCGAACATCGCTTGCCTAAAACCAACGAAAATCGACGGCAAGCAAGACTGGATGAGGACAATCAGCCTAGCCAAGGCGCTAAAGGCAAAGACAATCATTATCGACACGATCCCGCAAAATTGCGATGAATTGGCTGCGCAGCTGCGAAAGGCAGGACTGAAGCTGGCTGTCGTGTCAACATCCTGCGGAAAGGAATTCTCGGCGCTTCCCCGGGAGATCGGGGTCTGCCTGGACGTGTTCGCGATGGCCAAGGCAGGCGTTGACATCTGCCCTAGAATCCGATACATTGACAAGAACCGCATTGCCGCCGTCTTGCTGAAGCCTTCCGGCGAAGGGGCGATATTGGGAGCGGACGGGAGCTTGACGGTTCAGAAGACCGTTGGCGCCCTGCGTCGAATCGGCTGGAAAGAAACCATCATCGTTTCTCAAGTTCCCGGCGACTACGGCTCGCTTCGCCAAAGCCTGATATTTCTCAACGCCTGCATGAAAGCGCGTTGCCCAAAGACCGTCACCTACCCGATTTACGTAGGAAATGCCGTTGACGTAGCCCAACTGATCAGCCCCAAGCTCGGAACCAACTGGGAACGAGCCAAGCCCGCCGATGTCTCGATGTACAAAGATGCCATGGCGGGAGTCAACGGAACCATTACGGCCTCGCATCCGGGACATCCAAACGAAACTATCGAAAAACTCATCGACCGAGACACGAAAACAAAATACTGCGTGAAATACGCGACCCCGACAATCCAATACGCCTTCCCGCAAGGAGTCAAGCCGACAATCGTCGCATATGCATTCATAACCGCAAACGACGCGGAAAGCCGAGATCCGAAGCAATGGAAGCTCTTCGGTTCAAACGATGGAGAAAATTGGACTGAAATCGACAAGCAAGCCAATCAATCCTGGCCCGAACGCTTCTTTAGAAAAGCCTTCAAGCTCAAGGCACCGGCAGCCTATTCCCACTACAAGCTGATCATCGAGCAAAACCATGGAGACTTGAATTTCCAGGTCTCCGAATTCGAACTCTTCGAAAAAAAGTAATTGAGAAGGGATCGCGCCTATGAAGATTTTGGTCATTGATGCGTATGGCGGCGGGATTGGGCGTCAATTGGTCGCTGGCATGAAAGGGCTGGGGCTTGACGGCGAAATCGTCGCCGTCGGAACCAACTGCCTGGCGACCCAAGCGATGCTCAAGGCCGGCGCCAACGCAGGCGCCACCGGCGAAAACGCAATCAAGGTCAACTGCAGGGACGCCGATGTCATCGTAGGACCGATTGGAATGGTCATAGCCGACTCCATGTGCGGCGAGATTTCCCCTGGCATGGCGTTATCCATTGCCCAAAGCCCTGCGGTAAAGATTTTTATTCCGTTCAATCTTTGCCGCAACCACGTGGTCGGCATCAAGGACTACAACGCCTCCGCCTTGATTGCCGAGGCATTGGAAACCATCAAATCCCTAGCAAAGGATCAAAACCCTCGCCCTTGAAGACTGTTAGGCGGATAGCAATGGCATCGACGGAAGGAATCTTGTCTTCCGTTTAACCTAAAAAAGCAGTTGACGCCTTATGATTGTAGTGCCTTTACAAGGCAAGGCCTCCAGGCGGTTTTTCGGGCAAAAAAGTCTCGCAAAACCCAACATAAACGTCCCATGTCCCAGTCCCATAGGTCGCATTTGTCCTATGGGACTCATATGTCCCAGTCCCAAAACCTCCAATGCCGAACCCGGGAGGCATGTCACATGCACTTTAAGTACGAAACTGCGAAAAATTAGTTTTGTTTTCGGGGTGGTTTTCGGGGATTAGTCTCAACGGGGTACTGCATATCAGATTATCTCCACTGAACCGCAAGACGCCGAGATTCTTATGCTTTTCCGCTTTCTTGCGTTCTTGGTGGCTGCTCATTTTTTCTCCCCCTTTTCACTTGTCGCAACACAGTCCGTCCCTTGTCGGTAAGCCGGTACTTTTGTAGACAACTGGTTGGTTTATCAGGAATAGTCATTTCGATAAGACCATCTTTCAGTGCTGGATGAATATATGTTTCCCTGAGTCTTCGACGGCTTTTCAATTGAAATGATTGCAAGATATCTGCACTTCCAAGCGGTTCATCGGACTCAAGCAAGTTGAGAAGGCGGCGGACATATTTGTTGGCTGGTGCCGTGACTGGTGCCGTGACTGGTGCCGTGACTGGTGCCGTGGCTTCGTGGTCAGCATGTTCGGTTGCTGGAGCCAGTGGCACAGTCACCTTGAACATGTCGCCATCATCGAATACCGGCTTGCCTGCACCAGGCGCGTAGTACGGCAGATACAGATGTACCTTGCGAACACCGGAGCCGAGTTCCTCATAGCGACCAATCTGGAGCATGAACTTGCAGATGGTTGGGTTCTTGGGGAACGGTGTAAAATTGCCGGGATCAATGCGACCGTGATAGTAAGGGACGCTGGGATTCAGGAACTCAACGCGGTCGTTATAGATTACCATCGTGGCCGGGGCGGCGCTAGTACTTAATTGATTTAATTCGTATACATTTTTTGAAGATGTTTGGGTTTCACGCAAGTTTTCTTCCACTCGAACGGAACCGCCCTTTCGTTGTAGGCGGCGATGAACCTGTTGATGGCCG
>Ga0123334_1004153_pt1 | contig 14957 bp, 12 predicted proteins | sample BiotimSIPDNA_FD_89706 | JGI IMG/M metagenome (GOLD analysis project Ga0123334, IMG submission 89706) | Anaerobic biogas reactor microbial communites from Washington, USA - Biogas_R1 time_0 SIP DNA | ecosystem: Engineered > Bioreactor > Anaerobic > Unclassified | place: Washington, USA... | reverse complement strand
TGTTGAAGTCAATCTGCCCGAACGCAGTATGATGAACATGAGTGATGAACCGCCTCCAGAACCGGATCAGCAGAGTCTGAATTTATCGTTGGCTATAACCTCGGATTATTTAGTCATTGGTGCACGTGGTGGTTTTCAACCTAATGTCTTTTTCAAAGAAATGTGGACTTTCCGTTGTAAGTCTGATGCGCAATTGATTACATATTCTACTGAAGATGTAAAAGCATCTGTTGATGCTGGCAAAGGTCCTAAATGTAAAGATGGCAAGGAAATGGATGTCGAGAAATACATGTACGAAATCGAATCCATTGAGCTTTGGGCACTAGAAAAAACTTCTGAAGAAGATCCTGGTCGTGTAATATGGGCAGTATATTCTTCTCAAGGTGAAAATGTACCTGATAGCGTCTTTGTCGACGGAAATAACTCGTTCCTTGCTGTTACTGGTGAAGGAATGATGGGTTTAACTCCTCCACCTTCCTTAAAAAAGCCAGGTGCTGGTGTCGCTGTAGCGACTCTTGCCGAAAACTCTGCACGTAAGTTAAAACCAGAAAATGCGGCAAAAAATATTATTTATCCTTTGTCTGCTTACGATTTAATTGCTAAGGATTTAATTGCTATCCATACACAATTTATCGATTTAGATGATGCTGATAATATTATTGTCGTAGCTAATGATGATACTCAATTTGATAAAATCATCAGCCTTATGGACCGTGCGAAAGCAGCTGGTTTTACTAAGGTTAACCTTGCAAAACTGGGAGGTTAGTCATGGCTAGGAAACCTCGTAAATATGGCGAAGACGTCCCATTTTCTTTAACATCTATGATGGACATGATGACTATTATTCTCGTGTTCATGATTAAAAACATTGATGCTGAAGGTCAATTGGTGACTCAAGCCGAAAACTTGATTCTTCCTGTTTCAACATCTAGAGTACAACCAAAAGAAGTATCCTTAACTGTGATTGTCGATAACAATTATGTTCTCGTAGATAATGGTAAAGTGATTACTACTGAGGAAGTTCTTAAACAAGAAGATCTTTTAGTTGCGTCTATGGATTCTGTTCTTAAAGAACGTCGTCAAACGGAACAGGAACATGCTTTGAAAATGGGTTTACCAGCCGATGAACCTGGTAATATCATTGTTCAAATCGATAAAAACATTCCTTATGATGCAATGTATAAAGTGATGGCTACATGTGGCTTCGCTGGTTATACCAATATTGCCTTTGCTGTTAGTATGAAAAACGGTGGGGAGGAATAATTATGGCTAAGAAAAAGACTCCTATTGATCCTTTAGTAGCTTCTCTTATGCCTGAGTCGGATAAGAAACTATTCAGTATTACAGGTATAGCTGTTGCTTGCGCTTTAGCGTTTTCTTTTTGGGCTTCGATGTATGAAGCTGTTGTTGACGAAGTTATCTTCGAAGAAGCAGCAGCAGCAGATCTTTCTGCTTCAATGAAAATTGAAGAGAAGAAAGAAGAAAAGAAGGAAGAAAAGAAAAAAGAACAGAAAAAGCCTCGTAAAAAAGCTGGTGGTGGCGGTAAACCACGCGGTAAAGGGCAGCCTAATGCGCCTCAAACTCGCGGTGTGCTAAAGCTATTAACCGCTCAGACTAATAAGTCTAATTATGGTGCTTATGATTTGATGAAAAACCAAAAGTTCACTAAAGATATCGATAAAGTGTTAAAAGATGTCGCTGGTCTTCAAACTTCAGGAAAAACCGTTTTGGGCGGTCGTCGCGGTAAAGCAGACGGCGGCTTCAATGAAGGTTATGCTGAAGGTGGTTCTGGTGGTATCGGTGATGGTTTAGCAGGTCTTCTCGGCGGTGGTGGCGGTGGTATCGCTACTAAGGCGAGAGGCTCTATTAAGACCCCATCAGAACGCGATATTGATATGGGTGCTGGCGGTGGTTCTCGTAGCGCTGCAGATATCATGAAAGTGGTTCGTCAGCGTACTCCGGGTCTTCGTCATATCTATAACAAGAGCTTGAAGAAAAAGCCAGGTTTTGCTGGTAAGGTAACTCTACGCTTCACCATTGCTCCGGGTGGACAAGTGATTAGTATTTCTATTGCATCTTCGACTACTGGTTTCAGTGAGTTCGATAATGATGTGAAGAATGCAGTTAGTCGCTGGACTTTCAGTAAAGTGAAGTCTGGTAACACTACGGTGACAATTCCATTTACATTCTCAGAATAATTGAGTTGTTTTAGAAGAACGAGGCTGAAGCATTGTTTTCAGCCTCGTTTTTTTTATTTTTCTATTGCTAATCTTCATTTATAAAATTAAGTTTAAATAAGATTTTTTCAGGAGTTTCAAATGAATTTCAGATCTGCAGTTGTCGCTGGTGTGGTTTTTGGTGTGATCGGAGTAGGATCAGCCTTTGCCACTTTTGCACGAGTTGAATCCATGGGCAAAAATACGACATATATTATGGATGATGTTAGTATTTTTGATAACCCGGCAAATATTAATTTCTACCCTAATTACTTGATAGGTGAATTTGGAAACTATACTGATGATGTCCCTGCTGGTACAAATCAAGATCCAAAAACACCGACATTTGGTGGAATATTTGCTGTTCCTTTAAGGTCAAGTAGTTCTCCAGACGCTCGTATTTCTATTGGTGGTTTGTTTGGAAGACTTGATACTGAATTAACAAAGTATCTTCCTACACGCTTTGTTGGAGATAATGTTCGTGATACGACCGATCTTCCAAATACTGTCACAAATTTTGATGGCTTCTTGGGAGGAACGTTCTCTAATGGAAATGCCATTGGTCTTCATATATACATCGCTCATCAAGATGGTGGATACGAGACTCCAAGTGGTGTTTACCAGGTTGATAAAGATGCTTATGCCTCTGTCGTTCGTGCTGATGGAGGTATCAACTGGCAGTTCCGTAATTCAATCGACTTAGAAGCTTCTTTTGGCTTAGCTCGCATTCAATATGGCCCTGAACATAAAGGCTTTTTTGAAGATGGCGATTTTTCTTATATAGGAAAAGCACGTGCATTTTTTACTCTTGAAGCCATTGATGGTGAATTAGTGCCTGCTGCTTCTGGTAGTTTTATTCAAGCTCCAGGAATCGAAAATGTTCATGCTCAAGCTGGCCTAGGCATTAATGTTGCTTTGGATAGGGGTTTTTTCTGGCTGGGTGCTGATTTTATTTGGAATCAGTTAAAGGCTCATGATTGGGAATTTAACTATACCACAAATGAATCTACTTATAATTCTCAAAACTCTGATGAATTAATGTGGGATAAAAGAAAAGAAATTGGTGGTCAAATTAGTTTTGGTATCGAAAGAAACATCTGGTTCGATTGGTTTGTTATTCGCGTAGGCGGTAAGAAATCTATTCTTTATACCTCTTGTGATCAAGATCCTCGCAATGTGGGCAAGTCTGGTGTATGTCTTGAAAATGGAAACTTCTTTAGTACAAATCCATTAGCAGACGGTTCTTCTGATGATCATGTTGGTTTTGGTTTTGGTATTAACATCGAGGAAAAACTCAAAATTGATGTTACAGTTGCTGAAGACTTATTATACCGTAACCCATTCCAGGGAGAAGGACGTTTATTCTCTCGTATTTCTGCTTCATATTCTTTCTAAGTTGCAAAGAAAATCTATTTATAAAAAGGCCTCCTTTTGGGAGACCTTTTTTTTATATTCTTAATTGAGAATACGAGATCCAATCTTTCTTGAGTCTATTTATGCGAAAAGTCATTGCTTTATTATTTCTTGTGCTTCTATTTGGTTGTTCTGAACCACCTCAACGTATTGAATCTAAATTACATCCTTATCTTCAGGAAGATTTGAAGTTTATGGTTGCCGAGATTTTAAAATACAACGGGACTAAAGAAGACGTTCTTGATTCTCCATATTATGTTGTTAAAGATTTTCGTCAGTTTGAAGGGGCTAGTGCAGAAATCTATTCGGCTTATGCTGAAGTGGATTTTTTTGTCTATAAAAAAATAAAACTCTATCAAAAGCGAAAGTATCGCTACGATACGCATTATAGAAAATGGGATCGATATTATAAAAAATACTTTTTTTGGTCTGATTTTTCTAAGTAAGGGTAGATTGGTTTATTTTTAAGCTATATTTTTATTTCAAATTCTTTTCGAGGGTTTCACTTTGTTCGGATTATTTTCTTGTGATATTGGTATTGATTTAGGCACCGCTAATACGTTGGTGCATGTGGCTGGTCAAGGCATTGTTATTAATGAGCCTACTGTTATTGCTGTTGACAGCAAAAATAATCGTGTTTCTGCGATTGGTTTTGAGGCAAAAAAGATGCTTGGTCGTACTCCAGGAGAAAGTCGAGCAGTTAGGCCGATGAGAGATGGAGTAATCGCTGAATTTGAACTTGTTGAGGTTCTTTTGCAAACGTTTATTAAACGAGTTCAAAAGTACCCTCTATTTTTAGTTAAACCACGAGTTGTTATTGGTGTTCCATCTGGTATAACTGAAGTGGAAAAAAGAGCAGTAATTGATGCCGCTAAGATGGCTGGGGCTAAAGAAGTTCATTTGCTACATGAACCAATGGCTGCTGCTATAGGTATGGGTATTCCAGTTGAAGATCCTATAGGAAATATGATTATCGATATTGGTGGTGGTACATCTGATATTGCGGTGATTGCTCTTAATGGAACGGTTTGTAATGCTTCTGTTCGTGTGGGTGGCGACGAAATGGATGAAGCAGTGATTCGTTATCTTAAAAGCATGTATAATTTGTGTGTTGGTGAAAGCACCGCGGAGTTGATTAAAATTCAAATTGGTTCTGCTTTCCCACTTGAAAAAGAATTGACAATGGAAGTGAAAGGTCATGATTTTATTGCGGGCGTTCCTCGTACTATGGTGATTTCTAGCGAAGAAATTAGAGATGCATTACATGAACCTGTGACTGCTATTATTGAGGCTGTTAAACAAGCATTAAGTATTACTCCTCCTGAATTATCCGCAGATATTTTAGATAAGGGTATTATCATGACTGGTGGAGGTTCTCAACTACGTGGTTTAGATGCTCGTATTCGCCAAGAAACAGGTCTAGCAGTGAATATCATTGATGAAGCATTAACTTGTGTTTGTAAAGGGGCCGCACGAGTTCTTGAGGATCTTGATAAGTATCGTCCTGTTTTAATCGCGTCTTCAAATTAATTTTTTGGAATACGGGTCATAAATGTTTAGGATTACCCGTCTATTAAAAACAATAGCATCCATCGGTCATGGATTAGCTGTTTTTGTCTTTTTATTACTTCTTGCTGTTTTTATTCGTCAAGCGGATTTAATGATTAAAAATAGTATTGTGACATCAGCTCTAAGTACAATATTTTTTCCTGCACAATATATCATAGCTTCTATTGATGACTATTATGGAAAGTCTAGTGAAAATGAAAAATTGAAAAGAGAAAATGCGGAACTTCGCGTAGAGTTGTATCGTGCAAAAGAAGGATTGAAAGAACTCTCTCGTCTGCATGAATTAGTCCGCTTTGAGGATACATGGGATTATCCTATTGTGACCGCTCGAGTGGTAGGCCGAAATCCAGGTCGTTTTCTGACAACCTTTGTGATAAACAGAGGTAAACATCATGGTCTAAAAGAAGAAATGCCTGTTTTTTCAATGCGAGGACTTGTAGGAAAAATTTCCAAGGTGGAATGGAAACATGCAACGGTTCAATTGCTCGTGGATCCAAACTTGAAACTTTCTGTGATGGAAAAAAGAACAAGGGCCGTTGGAATTTTAGAATTTGTTAATGGGCGTAATCTTTCAGCAATGATTCCTACGAATGCAGGAGTGAAAATGGGGGATACTCTCATTACTTCTGGTTTAGGAGGCATTTATCCAAAAGGAATTGAGGTTGGTGTAGTTAATGATATTCATAAGTCTGATTTAGAAGTCATGCGTAATATGGAAGTTTTACCGTTTCAAGAATTTTCTCTTTTAGAAGAAGTTTTTGTGATGCAAAAAGAACCCGATTGGATTGTTCGGGAGATGTTAAAATGATTTGGCAATGGATTCGTTTCCCTCTTTTATTTTTAGTCGCTGTAGTGATGCAGACGACGGTTTCTAAATGGATCCGAATTTTTGATATTGGTCCAGATTTTATAATTATTTTTATTGTGTTGATTGCTTTGCGTCGAGGCCCTGTTGTAGGTGCCTTGTGGGGTTTCTTTGCTGGTTTTGCTTTAGATGTTTATGCTCCTGTAGAATGGCTGGGGGCACATACGATTTCTATGGTTGTACTTGGTTTTTTTGTTGGTCAATTAGAAGAACGTTTTTTAACCTTGAATTTAGGCATGAAAATAGGTGTCTTGGGTTTAGGTTTTTTCGTTTGTGATATTGTTTATTATATTGCTGTAGGATTTGATAGAGGTGTTGTTTTTAATTTGCTTTTGACTCAAACACTTCCAGAGAGTTTATATACAATGATTTGTGGTGGCGTTGCCTTTAAATTTCTTTTTGCTGGGAATTTGAAAAATAAACATGTATAATGCAAGTTTTGGAAATGAAGAACTACAGAATAGAAATTTAAAAGTCCTTGTGCTTTTAGCTTTGATTGTCTTCTTTTTCTCAATTATTGTTTTTAGACTCTTTTACCTTCAATATTTGCATTATGATGAAAATTTAGAACGATCAGAAAATAATCGCTTAAGGCGAGTGGTTCTCACTGCAGAACGAGGCTTTATTTATGATCGTGAAGGACGAATTTTAGTACGTAATAGACCCTCTTATCAGATTGCATTGCAGGCACTTTCTTTGCCAAGAAATAAAAGTGAAAAAGATTCTATTTTCCGTCGCTTATTAGATATTCGTGATATAAATGGAGTGCAGTTATTTGATTCTGCTTCTCTAGATACGGCTTTTCAGAGAACGGTATGGATAAAAAATCGTCCTATTCGGATTTTAGAAGACGCCACTCCTGAAGAAGTGGCTTTGATTGAAGAACATTCTAGCGATTTACCTGGCGTGATTACTTTGATTGAATCAAGGCGAGAATATCCTTATGGTACTTTAGCTGCTCATTTTCTTGGTTATACGGGAGAAATTTCTGAAGAACAGCTTAAGCTTGAGGATTTTAAGGATTATTCTTTGGGTGATCGAATAGGGCAGAAAGGTCTTGAGCTGCAATATGATCGAGAATTTAGAGGAGTGAATGGCGTAAAAATTATTGAGGTCAATGCTTCTGGGCGTGAAGTTGGTGTTGTCGAAGGTATGGGTAGTCAAGAACCTATCCCTGGAATGCATTTAGTGACAACCATTGATCTTGATTTGCAAAAAATTGCTGAAGAGGCTTTCCCTGATTCCGTTCGAGGCGCTGTTGTTGCTATTGATCCTCGTACAGGAGAGATTTTGGCGATGGTAAGTTCTCCTCGTTTAGATCCAAATATCTTTTCTCTCAAAAGGAGAGAGCGAAATAAAGGTTGGGCTGAGGTGGCTTTAGATTCGACTCGCCCATTGACGAATAGAGCTATTGCTGGTGCTTATCCACCTGCTTCTGTCTTTAAATTAGTGACAGCTGGTGCTGGTCTTGAACATGGTCTGATTGGACGGAATACTCATTTTCAAAAGGCATGCACAGGTGGTTTTCAATTTGGAAATCGTTATCAAAAGTGTTGGTCTTCTCATGGTAATTTGAATTTAATCCATGCTCTGAGGCTTTCGTGTGATGTTTATTTTTATCAAGCGGGTTTATTAATTGATATGTCTCGAATTAATGAATTTGGAGAACGTTTTGGTTTAGGGTCTGATTTATTGGGGATTGATATTCCAGGTGAACGTTCTGGATGGTTGCCTGATTCAGCGAGTTTTAACAAGAGAAATAAAAGAAATGGGTGGCGATGGGCTCGAGGTCTGATTTTGAATTTAGCGATTGGTCAAGGTCAACTAGTGACTCCTTTGCAGCAGGCTGTTTTTATTGGTTCTATTGCGACGAATGAGGGTGTTTACAGACCTCATTTTATGAAGGAGATACGCTCTATTGATGGATCATTAGTAAGACGCCAAGAACCTGTAAAAATTAGAGAAGGGAAAATGAAGCCAGAGACGCATCAAGTGCTTTTAGACGCTATGGATTCTGTGGTGAATCATATTGGTGGGACAGGAAAGCGAGGTGCTGTAAAGAATATTCGCGTGGGTGGAAAAACAGGTTCTGGAGAATGGAAAAAAGGCGAGAAAACGCATGCTTGGTTTGCCTCAGTGGCTCCTTTAGATGACCCTAAAATTGCGGTTGCTGTGATTATGGAGGCTGCTGGTGGTGGTGGTGCGAAGGCGGCTCCTGTAGCACAAAAAATTATGGAAGAGTTCTTTTATGGCGATTCTCTAAAAAGGGAGGAGCAATGAATACGGCAAGACGTTTTTTAGATAAAACCATGAAAGTGGATTGGTTTTTTATAATACTGGTTTTAGCCTTAATGTGTTGTGGCGTAACTCTTGTTTACTCGGCGACTTATAATCCAGAAGAAGTTTTTTACCAGTCTTATTGGTTCCGTCAGATTATTTATTTTATTGTGGGTTTTTTTATTGCGGCTGCTCTTTCTTTTATTCGAATAGATTATCTAAAACGATTAGCCATGCCTTTATATTTTTTATCTCTTCTTGGATTAATAGTCGTTTTATTTGGTGGTGGAGATGTAATTAAAGGGGCTGGCCGTTGGATTGATTTAGGACTTTTTAAGATTCAACCATCTGAATTTGCGAAATTAGCATACTTATTGGCCTTTTCTTATTGGCTTTCTAGACACCCAGTGAGCTTTTTCCGTTTGAAGTCTTTTTTTGTTCCTGCGGTCTTATTTATTATTCCCTTTATTTTGGTATTGCAACAACCAGATTTGAGTACAGCACTTGTTTTTACAGCCATTACTTTAGTTGGCTTTTATTGGGCTGGTTTAACGCTTGTAGACATGTTTTTATTGTTAAGCCCTTTATTCTCAGTGCTTTTATCTCATTCTCAATTTGTTTTTTCTCAAATTTTTTGGGGTGGATTAATCTGTTTAGTTGCTTTAGCTTTGTTTTATAGAAAACTACCAAAGGCATTAACTTCTTTTTTCTTCTTAATCAATATTTTTGCTGGTTATGCAAGTTCTATGGCTTGGAATATGTTAAAGCCTCACCAGCAAAAACGTGTAGAAACATTTTTAGACCCGATGAATGATCCACTGGGAGATGGTTATCAAGTCTTACAATCTATGACCGCTATTGGTTCTGGAGGGCTTACGGGAAAAGGCTTTGGTGAGGGCTCTCAAACGAATCTTTCTTTTTTACCCGAAGAACATACCGATTTTATTTTTAGCGTTTTAGGAGAATAATTTGGCTTTTTAGGGGCCTTATTTGTTTTGACTTTATTCTTTTTATTCCTTTGGCGAGGGCTTTCTATATGTAAGATATATGAAGATCCTTTTGTGAATTTAGTCACTGTATGTGCTTGTTCTATTTTCTTATTTCATATTCTAGTTAATATTGCGATGACCATTGGTTTGATGCCTGTCACTGGTTTACCTCTGCCATTTCTTTCCTATGGTGGTTCTTTTGCTTTAACTTGTGCGGTTTTAGTTGGTTTCTTAATAAATATGCGATATCAAGGCGGTCGGTATTAAACAAATCATCTTGAAAAACGTTTAAATAAGAAAACGTTTTCAGGAGATGATTATGCCTTTGATACGTCGGGTTTCCAATTTCATTTTTGGATCTTCTTGTTTAGGGTGTGGCTTATTTACAGAAAAGCTGGATCCATGGCTTTGTCCTAATTGTCGTGAAGAGCTGGTTTCTCTTGGAAAAGAGCCTTATTATCCTCAAGAGGATGTCGTTTGTTTGTATTCTATGAATCCTTTAACTCGTCGTTTGGTTCATGCATTAAAATATCATCATATGCCAGGACTTGCCTCTTATCTTGTGAAACAATCTGCTGCTTGTCGAGGGAAAGAGGTGTTTTTATGGTTTGACTTACTAAAGAAACCTTTTTTACTGATTCCAATTCCTCTTCACTCTTCGAGGTTTAGGGAACGTGGCTATAATCAGACGGACAAGATTGCTTATGCTCTTGCAAATCAGATAGAGGGAAGCGTTTTTCATGGCGTTTCTAGGCGATCATTTAGTGGCTCTCAAACAAAATTATCTGTTGAAGATCGGAAGTGTAATGTAGCTGGCGTTTTTCAATTGAAAAAGAAAATCCCTAAGGGTAGTTCTACATGTATTATTATTGATGATGTTTATACTACAGGAGCTACGACAAAAGCTTGTTCTTATGCGTTATTACAAGAAAAAAGAGTGGATGTGAAGATTTGTACGCTACTTTTTGAGAAACAGGTGTCAGCGACGCTAGATTTGGTCGCAGATCACGTTGTAGAGTGGGATTAGTAGCGGAGGAAGAGGGACTCGAACCCCCAAGCCTTGCGGCGGCGGTTTTCAAGACCGCTGACTTACCAATTAGCCTATTCCTCCGAATAGGTGCAACGATAAAAAAGTAGTGCGATTTCGTCAATGGTAGTATGCGTTTTTAATCTTTATATTTAAATTTCAATTATGGGTGACTGTAATACCAATAATATTCTCAAACTATTGTTTTCTTATATGCCAAAAATTGCAGAAGAGCGTAAGATGGACGGTCTTTTGATACTAATGGCTGATCTCGGACGTTCCCTTGTGGGAGCGGATCGCTGTTCTTTATGGCTAGTAGATGAACAAAAAAGCGAGTTGTGGACAAAGGTTGCTCATGGTGTAGCTGAACTTCGAATTCCTAGTAACTTAGGTTTTGTCGGATATACGCTAAATTCTGGAGAAAGTCTCTGTATTAAAGACGCTTACGAGGATTCTCGGTTTGATTCCAGAAGCGATTTAAAGACAAATTATCATACTAAATCAGTCCTTACAGTACCTTTGAAAAATTCAGAAGGGCGTATCATTGGCGTTTTTCAAGCAATTAATAAGAAAGAGCCGCCTTATTACTTCTCTTCTCAGGATATAGAATATCTAAGTCTTACTGCCGTTTATTCAGAAAAAACGATAGAATCCGCTTTGCTAACGAAAGAATTAGAAGAAACGCAGGCCGAAATTTTATACATGTTAGGTGAAGTGTCTGAACATCGCAGTAAGGAAACTGCGGATCATGTGATGCGAGTCGCCGCCTGTTGTTATAAAATGGCATGTTATTTTGGGCTAAGTGAATACGAAGCGAATCAAATCCGTTTGGCTGCCCCGTTACATGATTTAGGAAAAGTCGGAATTCCTGATGCGATTTTACAAAAAACTGGGAAATTTACTCCTGAAGAATATGAGGTGATGAAAACGCATACAGTACTGGGCCATCATCTTTTAAGGAATTCTTCAAGAAAATTGTTGCAGTTAGCGGCAGAAATGGCTATAGGTCATCATGAGCACTGGAATGGCTCTGGTTATCCAAGTGGCCTTTCAGGAGAAAAAATACCACTTTCTAGCCGAATTTGTGCGGTAGCCGATGTTTTTGATGCATTGATGAGCACACGCTGTTATAAAGAGGCGTGGTCGGAAGATCTGGTTAAAGATTTTTTTATAAAACAACGCAATAGTCAATTTCAGAAAGAATTGGTCGATATTTTATTGTCTCATTGGGATGAGTTTATTGAAATTTACAAATAAAATTTGATTTTGATGAAAAAAGGCGTTTTTTGCGTAAAAAGAGCTTAAAATACAAAAAAACTTCACTATTGTGAAGTTTTTTTGTTGAAGTGGCTCCAAGCGGAGTTGAACCGCTGACACGCGGATTTTCAGTCCGCTGCTCTACCAGCTGAGCTACAGAGCCATTCATTGGTATGATGCCAAATTTAACACTGGATTTAGGTTATGTCAAGGGAGAGTGATAGAAAATACAGAAAAAATGGTGTAAACAGAATATTACTCTTATCCAAGAATTTTAACAGATTTTTCATATAGATTTGGAAATAAAGGTTTGGCATGTGGGTGTGAAAGCTTTTTACAGGTGGTTATTTTGCTTCGTAGTAATATGATTAAAACCCTAGCGGTGGGTTGTTTTTTTCTTCTTTTTGGCTGTTCTGAAGATCCTCAAAAACCTGAGGTAAATGATTCAAGCAGTTCAAATATTTCTAATGGGGCGTCTTCTGGAACGCCCCTTTCTTCAGGTAGTTTAAGTAATTCTTCTTCCTCAAACCAAGGGACTTCTTCTGGGCAAGTAGGGTCTTCTTCTTCGGCCATTGTTCCTAGTGACTCTACTCCTACTTGGGTTGGGCAGTCGGCTTTAATCATTACAGAAATTAATCCGATTAATTATATCTGGTTTGATGAGACTGGTGCAGATCCAGGTTGGGTTGAAATATACAATGCTGGGTCTGTTACAGCAAATTTGAATGGCTATTCTCTTGTGGAAAATTTAGCTGAACCACGTAAATGGATTTTTGGTGACGAGACCATTGGGCCAAAACAATTTAGGACCGTTTTCTGTGATAAAAAGGATCTACGTGTCGCTCCAGAAGGAGATGATACTGATAAACTTCATTTCCGAACACATACGAATTGGAAGTTGGAAAAAGATAGTGGAACGGTTTATTTGATTGATTACAATTGGAATATTCGAGATTCTGTAAAATATCCTACTTTAGATCCTGGCGTTAGTTGGGGACGTGTTGATGGTGGAGGTTGGAAGTATTTTGCAAAACCCACTCCAGAAAAAAAGAATACAGAGTCAGATTCATATGTAGATATTTCCGAGCCTGTTATTTTTGGCGATCATCAAGCAGGTTTTTATAGTGAAGCCATCTCATTAAACCCGCCAACATCGCCTGATGGTGCCTCCGTTCGCTGTACTTTTGATGGTTCTCTACCAGATAAAAACACGCCTGTGTTTTCAACGGCTAAAACATTAGATAGCACTACAGTTGTTCGTTGTGGTGCATTTAAAGATGGTTTATTGACCAAAAAGATTGTAACGAACACTTATTTCATTAAAGAATCGATTGCAATGCCTATTATTTCGATTGCTGTTGATCCTTATGATATGTTTGATTCTGCTAATGGGTATTATTCTCAAGGCATTGCTAGTTGTGCTGAACCTTGTTTTGATGCAAATTACTGGCAGGATATAGAACTTCCTATTCATGTAGAGTATTTTGAAACTTCAAATGTGGGGGCTCCTCGTGCTTGGAATATTGAAGCTGGTTTTTCTATTATGGGCGGTTGGAGTCGTTATAATGAAAAGAAATCGGTAGCCATTTCAATGCGCGAACAATACCAAGATGGCCGTTTACAATACCCTCTTTTTGAAACTCGTCCAGAGAATAGTAAATTTAAGGGTTTTAATTTAAGAAACAATGGAAATAGATTTTACTTTGATTATGTAGAAGATGCGATGGGGGGTGCCTTATTAGAAGGATCTGGAGTAGATTACCAACGTTCTCGTCAAGTGATTGTCTTTTATAATGGAGAGTATTGGGGTATTCATGATATGCGTGAACGCATAAATGAACATTATGTGGAGACGAATTATGGTATTGATGCCTCTACTGTGGATGCCGTTAAGCATATTAATCGTTTGGTAACAGCCAATGGTGGTACAATAGATGGCTATGTGGCTATGCTTGATTTTGTAAATGCAAATGATTTTTCAGAAGCAGGGAGTGCTGCTTATGAAACGATTCGAGCCATGGTAGATGTTGGAAGCTATGCTGATTATATGGCTGCTCAGATTTTCTATCAAAATGGGGATTGGCCAAATAATAATGTGCGTGCTTGGCGGTCTGCTCCTGAGCACCCATGGAAGTTTGTCGTTTTCGATCTAGATCATGGCTTTAATTTTGAATGGGCAGTATCTGGTTTTGGACCATGGGTCAATATGTTTGACTGGATTGAACAGGGTGGCAAAGATAATTGCGCTAATGCAGGTTGTTTTGCTCAGATTTATAATAAATTGATCAAAAACCCTGATTTTAAACGATTGTTTATTCATCGTTCTGCAGTAATGCTTAAAAATTACGTGACTTCTGCTCGAGTGGATTCAATTACTGATGCTATGGTTTCTAAAATACCAGAAACAGAAAGGGATCGTGATCTTGAACGTTGGCCTCGTTATAAAGGGAACTTTTCTTACTCTGGCTCAAAGTTGAAAGAGTTTGGGCAACAAAGAGAAGGCATTGTTTGGGATGAATATCGCTCCGAATTCGATTTATCTTCTGATGTAACCGTTTCTATTCAATCGACTGGTGATGGAATTGTTTTGATGGAAGGAATGACTTTACCACCAAGAAATGCAACGAAAACAAATTATACTGGAACGTTCTTTGGCGGGATTGACATGCAATTAACGGCTATTCCTACTCAAGCGGGAGCTACTTTTATAAAGTGGGAAGATGGCACCACAGCTAATCCTCGCCTAGTGACTCCAACAGAAGGAGCTACTTATATTGCCACATTTAAGTAGCATACAGAAAAAAACATTTTGAATAGAAAAAAGAGTTTTTGTTTTGAAAAAGGCAACGTCATGGGCGTTGTCTTTTTATCTTTAAGGTTATGGTTAGTCCGATAAGAAAAATGTTTGATGGTATTGCTCATCGGTATGATTTTCTAAATCATGCATTGAGCCTTTTTAGGGATGTGGCATGGCGTAAGGCAAGTTGTCGGATGCTTCGAAATAAGGCGCCCTCTTTGGTTAATTTACTTGATTTATGTGGTGGTACTGGAGACTTTGCAAAAACGTATGCACAAGAACTCGGGATGCCTAAATGCAGCGTGATAGGAGACTTTTCTTATGGGATGCTTTACCGTTCTGTACTGAAGTCCAAAGAGTCCTTTACAGTGCAAATGGACGCTCTAAAAACGCCTTTCCCTGGGGCTCTTTTTGATGTGATTCTTAATGGTTTTGGAATGAGAAACTTACCAGATGCCTCTCTTGGTTTAGATGAAGTCAAACGCATTTTAAAGCCAGGGGGCTATTTTGTGACGCTTGAATTTTTTGCCCCTTCCAATTGGTTTAG
>Ga0123334_1004152_pt1 | contig 14960 bp, 22 predicted proteins | sample BiotimSIPDNA_FD_89706 | JGI IMG/M metagenome (GOLD analysis project Ga0123334, IMG submission 89706) | Anaerobic biogas reactor microbial communites from Washington, USA - Biogas_R1 time_0 SIP DNA | ecosystem: Engineered > Bioreactor > Anaerobic > Unclassified | place: Washington, USA... | reverse complement strand
ATAGTAGTGCCGCTGTGATCATCAATGACCTGTACATAGATGTCCTTGATGCTGCGGAATACGTTCAGGCGTGGACGTTCCGGAGTGCCAAAAATCTTCTTGCGCACACGTGCGTGACGATGTAATCGAGCTTGATTTCTTGATTTTTTAGCCATTGTCTACCTCTATTTACCGGTCTTTCCAGCTTTACCAGCTTTCAGTTTGACTTCCTCGCCCTGATAGCGGATACCAGTGCCGTGATAGCGTTCTGGCGGTCGCAGTTTGCGAATTTCAGAAGCGATCAGCCCAACCTGGTGACGGTTGCGACCCATCACTTTAATAGTATGAGCTCTGGCGTCTACTTCAAAGGTTATACCTTCGGGCGCTTCAACATTGATTGGATGCGAGTAACCCAGGTTCAGGATCATATCTTTACCGATTACTTCTGCACGATAACCAACGCCTTTGAATTCCATGACCTTGGTGAACCCTTCACTGCAGCCAACAACCATGTTGTTGAGCAGAGCCCGGGTAGTACCATGCAAAGCCCGAATCCGTGGTTCGTCGTTAGGGCGGGTAACAGTGATAGTGCCATCTTCAAGTGTAATCCCGATTTCAGGTGAAAAGGTCTCCTGTAGTTCGCCATTTGGACCTTTTACATGCACTGTGTTCCCGTCAATTTTAATTTCAACACCCTTTGGCAGGGTGATTGGCATTTTACCTATACGCGACATTTCTTCCTCCTACCAAACCTTACAAAGGATCTCGCCGCCAACGCCAAGTTTTCGGGCGCGGTGACCAGTCATGACCCCTTTGGGGGTTGATAAAATCGCGATGCCAATTCCGGACAGAACCCAGGGGATTTCCTTTTTGGAAGTGTAAACACGGCAGCCAGGTCGGCTGACACGCTGTAACCCTGTGATCAGAGAACGGCGCTGGCGTCTCTCGCCGATGTATTTCAGCTTGACCTGAATGTTTTTAGTGCCTTCAGTCTTGCCATCGACGATTTCATAACTATCGATATAGCCTTCTTCTACCAGGATTCGGGCTACCTCGCTCTTGAGTTTCGAATTCGGGATCGCTACCAGCGTCTTGCCTGCAGAAGCGCCATTACGAATTCGGGTTAACATATCGGCAATTGGATCTGTAATAGTCATTCTTATACCTCCAGGTCAAATTACCAGGATGATTTGGTCACACCAGGAAGCTTTCCCTGGAGTGCTAATTCGCGGAAACAAATACGGCATAAGCCGAACTTGCGCATATAACCACGCGGTCTGCCACAAACACGACAGCGATTGACAACGCGACCTTCATATTTACGTCGCATCTCACGATATTGCATACACTTTTTTGCCATTAGTCTTCCTTCCTGAAGGGCATGCCGAACTTTCGCAGAAGCTCGCGTGCTTGATCATCAGTTTCAGCAGTCGTTACGATGCTGACTTCCATCCCACGGACTTTGTCGATTTTGTCATACTGAATTTCAGTAAAAATCAATTGTTCGGTCAGACCGAGGGTATAGTTCCCACGACCATCAAAACTGTCCGCAGAAATACCGCGAAAGTCACGTACACGGGGCAAAGCGACATTGATCAGGCGATCCAAAAAAGCCCACATCTTCTCACCGCGAAGGGTTACTTTAACGCCAATCTGACGTCCCTCGCGCAGTTTGAAGTTTGAAATAGCTTTCTTGGCGGCGATGACAACAGGCTTCTGACCGGTAATGATGGTCAGATCGTTCACAGCAGCGTCCAACGCTTTGGGGTTATCCAAAGCCTCACCGACACCAATGTTGACGACAACTTTGGTGATGCGGGGGACCTGCATGACGTTGCTCAGCCCAAGCTCTGTAAACAAGGCCGGAGCGATTTCGTTCTTATATTGTTCTTGTAGTCTGTTCATATCTGCTCACCTGCGCCTATTTGCCTTCTGTGTCCGATTTCTTGCTGGTTTTGGCTTTCTCTTCTTTGCTTGAGCTGGTACTCTTGCGGCGAGGAGTTTTCGTTTCAGCTTTAGGTTCTTCGGTTTCTTTGGCTTTACTTGAACGGCGGGTTCCTTTTGCTTCTTTTTCAGAAGCACGATCAACCAGGACTACATTTGACAAATCGATCGAGGCTTCGAATTCACGAATGCCTGCCGGGATTGTCTTTCCGCCCGATTGGGTCTGCTTCTGATGTTTTTTTACAAGGTTCACACCTTGAACCACAACACGGTTCTCTTTCGGTAATACACGGATTACTTCACCGACTTTGTTTTTGTCAGCTTCATCGCCGCGCAAAACTCGAACTCGATCACCTTTCCGGATCTTCATCTTCATTTAGACACTCCTACCATTGACTACAGTACTTCCGGAGCCAATGAAACAATTTTCATATAGCCTTTTTCACGCAGTTCGCGTGCGACCGGTCCGAAAATGCGTGTTCCGCGGGGGTTCACACCATCGTTATCCAGGATGACGGCTGCATTATCGTCAAAGCAAATGGAAGAACCATCAGGTCGACGATAAGCTTTGGCAGTGCGAACAACAACGGCTTTAATAATTTCGCTCTTCTTAACAGAAGACTGCGGGGTTGCGCTTTTGACCGTAGCAGTAACAATGTCACCAACACCGGCATAACGCCGTCGGGTTCCACCAACAACCTGGATGACCAGCAATTCGCGGGCACCCGTGTTATCAGCAACGACTAAACGAGTTTCCTTCTGAATCATTCCGCATCCTCTTCTTCTGCTTCCACAACCTCGGCAAGATCTTCGACGATCTCTTCGACAAGCTCTTCGTCTAAGGCAGCAATTTCTTCCACTGCTTCGACAAGTTCCTCTTCTGCCTCAGCAACAAGAGTTTCAACTTCTTCGATTGCTTCTTCAACACTCTCGACACCTTCTTGCCTCAACTCAAGCCGGACGATCTTTTCAACTACCCAGTTCACAGTTTTGGAAATAGGTTTGGATTCCACAATAACGACTTTGTCACCGACATTGCAGCCAAGCTCATCATGAGCCTTATAAGCTTTCGCACTGCGCACGACCTTGTGATACAAGGGGTGCTGATAAGTACGGGTCACTTCAACAATGACGGTTTTATCCATTTTGTTGGATTTGACTGTTCCAGTTAAACGACGGCGTTTGTTCATTTCTTACCTTCCTTCTCACCGCGAACACGTTCGTTGAGGATAGTCTGTAGCCGGGCAATATCACGACGGGCAACCTTAAAACGGCTGGTGTCGGTCAGCTGACCAGTAACAACCTGGAAGCGCAAGTTCATCAGCTCCTGCCGGGTGTTCATGAGTTTAGTTTCTAATTCTTCTGTAGAAAGTTCTCTTACTTCTTTTGCGTTCATGAACCTTCTCCTAATGTTTCTTTATATACGATCTTGGTCTTGAAACCAAGTTTATAACGTGCCCTGCGCAATGCTTTTGCTGCAGTTTCAGCATCAGTGCCGCCTACTTCAAACAAAATCTTTCCAGGGCGAATAACTGCCACCCAATGATCCACAGCACCCTTACCTTTACCCATACGGGTTTCAGCTGCTCGCTTGGTATAGGGCTTATCCGGGAAGACCCGGATCCATACCTTGCCGCGTCTTTTCATCTCGTGAACAATCGCGCGTCGGGCTGATTCGATCTGGCGGGCAGTCATATAGCCGCAATCCAGGGCTTTCAATCCATAATCACCGAAGTTGATGTCTGCGCCGCGATAGGATTTGCCCTTCATGCGACCGCGCATCTGCTTGCGGTATTTAACTCTCTTTGGCATCAACATAATCTGCTACCTCACTCGTTACGATAATTACTCGCTAATATAAACACCCTCGGTTGTTTCAACCTTTTCCTCAGGTTGATCCATGACGATGCCTTTATAAATCCAGACTTTGATACCAATCAGTCCAAATGTTGTCGTGGCGGCTGCCTTTGCAAAGTCGATATCTGCACGCAAAGTTTGCAGCGGGACACGACCTTCACGTAAAGTGACCCGGCGAGCCATTTCAGCACCAGACAATCGACCTGAGACCTGAATCTTGATTCCTTCAGCTCCCTGGCGCAGTGCTTGCTGAATCGCTCTCTTCATTGCCCGGCGGTAGCTGATTCGGCGTTCCAGTTGACCAGCAATATTCTGTGCAACCAGGTAAGCGTCGGTGTCAGCCGTCTTGATCTCTTTGACTTCCAAATCGATCTTTTTGCCGGTCAGAGCTTCGAGCTTTTGTCTGATAATCTTTACATTGTCGCCTTTACGGCCAATCAAAATACCAGGTTTGGCAGTATGCAGGGTGACTTTCACTTTACCAGGGTATCGTTCGACTTCTACAGTCGAAACGCCGGCGCGTTCGGTCTCTTTCATTACCAGGTTGCGTAATTCCAAATCCTGGTGCAATTGTTCAGTGTAATCTTTGCCTTCAGCATACCAACGCCCTAACCAGGGTTTGTTGATGCCAAGACGAAAACCAATCGGATGTACTTTTCGACCCATAGTTTACTCCTTACCTTTGCTCGACTTCGCGTAATATAACGGTCACGTGAGAACTGCGTCTCAACTCTGGCTTAAATCGACCGCGTGCACCAAACCGGCGCCACTTTCGGGTGCGGGCTTCGTCCGCGAAAATCTGGTAAACAAAGAGGTCATCCCGGCTTACACCAAAATTCTCTTCAGCATTCGACATTGCCGAATAAATCAATTTTCGAACTGGTATGGCTGCCTTTTTTGGGGTCAGGCTTAATATGTCCAGTGCATCGATAACTTTCTTACCTCTTACCAGGTCAACAACGAGGCGGGTCTTCTGGGCTGATTCTCTATAATTAGAGAGTTTTGCAGTAATATCCTGTGCCATAACTCACCTTACCTTGAACCCTTTTCAGCCACATGACCGCGGAAAAAACGCGTTGGAGCAAACTCGCCCAAACGATGTCCAACCATGTTTTCAGTAACATAGATCGGCACATGACGGCGTCCGTTGTGGACACCGATTGTATGACCAACCATCTGGGGGAAGATGGTGCTGGCGCGACTCCAGGTACGAATGACCTTTTTCTCGCCTTTCTGGTTCATATCTTCTATTCTTTGTAGTAATTTCGGGTCTACAAATGGCCCTTTTTTCAATGATCGCGACATTTCTCAAAATCCTTTTCTGTCTCTCAACCGCTATCTGCGCTTTGCCTTGGAGCGGTGGCGAACAATCATGTCATCAGAACGCTTGTTGCGACGAGTCTTATATCCAAGTGCTGGTTTACCCCAGGGTGTCTTGGGACCTGGCATACCAATTCCGGTACGTCCTTCACCACCACCATGCGGATGGTCTCTCGGAGACATCGCAGTACCACGAACTTCTGGTCGGCGTCCCATATGGCGCTTGCGACCAGCTTTTCCAAGTTTGATATTGCTGTGTTCCACGTTCCCAACCTGACCAATCGATGCGCTGCATTCCTGTAAAACCAGGCGAACTTCGCCGCTTGGCATACGAACATGAGCATACTTGCCTTCTTTAGCCAACAGCTGGGCAGAAGTGCCTGCAGAGCGAACCATCTGGGCGCCCTTGCCAGGATAAAGCTCAATCCCGTGAATGGTCGTACCAATCGGAATGTTTGCCAGAGGCAGATTGTTGCCCGGGCGAATTTCCGCTTTGGGTCCAGACATCAGCATATCGCCTACTTTGACACCTATCGGTGCGAGGATATAACGTTTTTCGCCATCAACATAATGCAATAAAGCCAGTCGGGCGGTACGGTTGGGGTCATACTCGATAGCAGCCACTTTAGCGGGGATGTTAGCTTTATTCCGTTTGAAATCAACCAAACGGATTTGCCGACGGGCACCACCACCACGATGACGAACCGTCACACGACCTGCTGAGTTGCGACCGGAAGTCTTCTTGCGAATCACGGTTAACGAACGTTCGGGCGTAGACTTTGTGATCTCCTCAAACGTATAGCTCGTCTTATGCCGTTGACCAGGAGTCTTTGGTTTGTAAACTTTAACTGCCATTATTCAACTCCTTCAAACACAGAAATACTGTCACCCGGTTTAAGGGTAACAATAGCCTTTTTATAACCGCTGTTTCGCACAACCAAGCGGCGTGTGCGGGAGTTGCGGTGTGCCTTGGCAGGCATATTAATGATATTAACGCGCACAACACCTACATCGAAAGCGGTTTCAATCGCGGTTTTGACCTGTTCTCGGGTCACTTCGCTTTTCACCTCAAACACATACTGCCCAAGTTTGCTTGCCAGGTAGTTTGATTTTTCGGTCACGACGGGGCGTCGCAGGATGTCAAAAACTGAGATGCTCATTCTGCTATACCTTCCTATCCCAGATAACCTTTGATCACATCAAGTGACGCAAGCGGGATAATTACTTTTTCGAAACTCAGCAAATCACGGATATTCAGATAACTTGCCTGAAGCAGTTTAGCATCAGCCAGGTTGCGACCGGATTTGATCAGATTTTCATTAGATTCGCTTTTATCAGATACCAAAATCAATGCACGCTTGTCGCCAGCCAAAACTTTGATCGCTTTAGCCAGATCAGAGCTTTTGGCATTTTTCATTTCCATGCTGTCAACCATCACCAGTTTCTGGTCATTGGCAACAACTGTCAGAGCTGAACGCAAAGCAGCACGGCGCATTTTTTGCGGCATTGCCTGGGAGTAATCCCGGGGCTTGGGCGTATGGATGCGCCCACCACCAACCGACTGGGCGCTATTCATGCTGCCTCGTCGTGCGCGGCCAGTACCCTTTTGTTTCCAGGGCTTGGAACCGCCCCCGCGGACTTCGCCGCGGCGTTTGGTGCTGTGAGTCCCCAGGCGGGCATTCGCCATCTGGCGCTGATAAGCCTGATGCATCAGATCAACATTGATCTTGGCTGCGAAGATATCTTCGGGAAGTTCAATGCTGTCTGTCTTTTTACCTTGTAAGTTATAAACGTCAACTTTCATTTTCACATTCTCCATTCGTCACAAGCCTATTGCTTGCGAGCCGCCTTCAGTACGACGGTGCCGCCTTTAGCGCCAGGAACAGAACCCTGGACACCAATCAGGTTGCGCTCGGAGTCAACCAAAGCCACACGGATGTGGGATGAGGTCACCCGGACATTGCCCATACGTCCTGGTCGTTTCTTGCCTTTGAAAACGCGACCTGGGGTCGTACCGGAACCGGAGGAACCGGGAGAGCGCTGACGATCCGATTGACCGTGAGTCATAGGTCCGCCGCCAAAGCCCCAACGCTTCATAGCACCGGCAAAACCTTTGCCCTTCGAGGTGCCAATCACGTCGACGAATTCGCCCACTTCGAAAACCGAAGCGTTTATTTCGTCACCGGCATTGATGCCGTCTAATTTATTCGTGCGGAACTCACGCAGAGTGCGCACTGGGGGGAGATTATTGGTCTTAAGATGACCAAGCTCAGCCTTGCTGAGTCGTTTGGGTTTCACTTCGTCAAAAGCCAGCTGGACAGCATTGTAGCCATCATTAGCAACCGTCTTGACCTGGGAAACAAAACATGGCCCAGCTTCGATTAACGTAACCGGGACGGCGCGGCCGTCTCCATCGAAGATCTGGGTCATACCGATCTTTTTTCCTATTAGCCCTTTTATCATGCTATTCTCCTGTAGTAGTATTCTTGCGAGACTGTCAGCCTGGGCAAGCTGCATCATCTCCGCACAATTCAGTTAATGGTCCCTGTGAAGCGTTCTGCCCACGCGGGAGGCATTCTTAAATTGTCACACATAAATAGCTACCCTTTGGGTAGCCCGTCAAATATATCACACCCCCGCCCAGCGCGCAAGGGCATTTATAGAATTTCCTCGAAGATCATTTGCTCCCCAGGTAACGGAGTAGCGAAATCATCCTCAATTATGTTATTATGATTCGGTGCAATTATTATAACGACACTTTTCCTGTTAACAATCTGGATGGAGGAATACCCGCTTATGATTATTAAGAATGGTCTCGTATTTTGTGAAGATTTCACCCTACATGAGATGGATGTTTTCACCGCATTCGACCGTATCACTGAACCACATAACCACCCCGAAACCCTGGATGCAAATGGGATGATTGTTGCCCCAGGTTTCATCGATATTCATGTTCACGGTGCAAAAGGCGCAGATTTCTGTGATCGTACCCGGGCTGCCCACGAAACCATTGCCGGTTACTTAGCATCTGTCGGTGTAACAAGCTACCTGGGCACTACCATGGCAATGAAAAAACCTGTTATGCTAGAAATGATGCACAGTGCGAACGACTTTATGAACAATCAACCTGAAAAAACCGCGGTCATGCGCGGTATTAATCTTGAGGGTCTTTTCGCTTCGAAAGATAAAAAAGGAGCTATGGATTCAAACAACCTGATCGACCCGAATTATGAATTTTTCGTAGAGATCAATGACGCCTGTGGCGGGCGGATTCTTATCAATGATGTTGCACCTGAGCTTCCCGGAGCACTGGATTTTATCAGGCGCACCAGCAAAATCACCACAGTAAGCATTCATCACTCCAACGCTGATTATGAACTGGCAGTGGAATCGTTTTTGGCAGGTGCCACTCATGTTACCCATCTTTATAACGCAATGAGCCCTTTCAACCACCGTAATCCCGGTATCATCGGTGCTGCGGCGGATTTTGCCTCCACAGTAGAATTGATAAGCGATGGTCATCACGTCCATCCCGCTGCTGTCCGGATAGCGTTCAGCATCTTTGGTAAGGATCGTGTTTGTCTGATTAGCGATGCCATGATGGCTTGCGGTATGCCTGATGGTGTGTACGAACTGGGAGGGCAGCGTGTAACCATGACAGATGGACTTGCCACACTCGATAACGGCACTATCTCTGGCAGTGCCACACCCCTGACTGAAAGCTTCCGCCGGGCAGTGATCGAATTTGGAATACCGATTGAATCAGCACTGCGCGCAACAACCGCCAACCCTGCCAAGGTCATTGGGCTGGAAGATGAGATTGGTTCAATCGCCGTTGGCAAACGTGCAGACCTCACCCTGCTTGACGCTGAATCCCTCCAGGTTTGCCATTGTATACTGGGAGGAGAACTGCTGTTTTAGTCACAGAGATTGATTTTATTATCAACCATTGAGGTAACAGTCCACGGTACCCCTCTTTATTTAAAGGTCTGAAATTTTTCATAAAAAGAAAGGGGTTACTTCAGACAATAAGAGCAATCATCCAGATGGGAATGTTGCCAATCAATACAAATTGACAGAAATCATGATTGACATCATCCCCAGGATGTTTGACAGATATTTCGGGTTAGTGAATTCGTGTTAAAACCCTTTTTTTGAACCACAACCTTTTATGAGATTAATTCATTTGTATGTGATTCACAGGCAATTAATGAGCGCTTTCTACATCAAGCGGTTTGCGCTTCACAGTTTCCTGTTCGATCAGCCCTTCGATAATTGTTTTACCAGTCATGATCCCCTCAATCCTCTTCTCAAGGGTACTTGCCTCTCGCTCTATCATGATTGATCCGTTATAACCAATATCTATAAACTTTCGTATAACCTCATCAAAGTGAACCTGACCTTGACCGATAGTGACCTCCTTCCCAAGGATACGGCCACCTGAAGGGTAGAATCCGTCTTTGGCATCAGAACAAACAATGCGATTCCCTAATACATCGATAGCTCCACCTGGCTCTCCCTTTCCGTAAAGAACCAGGTTCCCCATGTCAAGATTGACTGCAAGATTAGGATGATTTGCATCCTCAAGCAGGCGTAGTAGCGTCGTAGGGGTTTCTTCTCCAGTCTCAAGCATAAATACCACTCCATGAGACGCACAAATCTCAGCTACTTTGCGTGCAGTATCTACAACTCCTGGGTAATTTGGGTCGTCCTGACACTCAGGAATAAAACCAAAATGTGTTACTACCTTTTTCACTCCAATTTTAGATGCAAATTCGGCACATTCATTCAATGCTACATAGCGTTTTTCTCTGTATTCAACAGGTACAAAACCAACTGTTCTGGGACCATCAACGAGATCATAAACGGTTGGTTGACCCAAATTGCATGAAAGAACCTGTAGAGTAATACCAGTGGTATCCAACACTTCTATAAAACGGTTGTATAGCTCTGGCTTTTTGTAAAAATCAGGGATTCTTATACCGCACGAACAACGATCAAGACCTTTGGAACTTAAAAAACGAAAATCGCTTTCCAATCTTACGAACGATTCGTCTGTAATTCTCCAATGAAACCCAACTTTTATCATTTCGAAACTCCTTTATCAGTACGTTTACTTTATTAATCTTGTTAAAAATGATTTAACTTAATATGCGCGTAGAGAAGGAATTATCAATACGAGCACCTTCTTTAATAAATTTACAAACTCACCCAAAAAAAGGTGAGTTTGTTTTCTACTAACGGGCTGCTTCAACGGCAGCGCGGACAATCTCGACATCAACCTGCGAATAGCTTCCTCGTTCTCCTGGACGACTAAGACTACCTGTAATGGATCGCTTTGCCGATAAATGGACGGCATCGACACCAAGTTCAAAAAGCCTGGGAATATCATCGATTCGAACACCGCCTCCTGACATTATCTCAATACGACCTTCAGCACACTTAACAAGTTCCTGGATACGATCCAAGCCTTCACCAGTTCTTGGAGCCCCTCCAGAAGTAAGTATCCTTGTAACACCTAATCTCACAAGTGTTTCCAAACCAGTAAATTGATCATTGAGAACATCGAAAGCTCGGTTGAAGGTAAGCGACGTGCCTCCTGCAGCTTCGATCATTCTCAACATAGCCTCTTCGTCGACCTCCCCGTTACTTTTAAGTGCGCCAATTACAAGATTGTCGACACCAGCAGCTACTGCTTTTCGGATGTCATAAATAGCAGTCTCCACCTCATCTTTATCATAGACGAAGTCTCCCTCTCTAGGTCTTATCAAAACAGTAACAAAGCCTTTGAGGGAGGTTACCGAAGCAAGTTCTACGGTCCTCTCTATAAGAGCTATCGATGGAGTGAGCCCACCATTCTCGAGTGCTTGACATAATTCGATGCGGCTTGCCCCCCCCTCAATTGCTGCCTTAACACTAAATATGTCTTGTGTTGTAATTTCAATAACACGTTTTTTCAATGTAATCCTCCTGATTAATAATAAGTTCCACTCATGATATGTTACTGAAGTGGATTCAAAGTCGCGCCAATTAACTATAAAGAATCAGAATATTTTTGGCAGTAGCCGAAACAACAAAACTTGCTAATCGGCAGAGGTTGTCCAAACAATGTCCGTTTTTGAAATGGCATTCTTGATAAACCATGCCGATTAGCATATCTATGTGGTAAAGATGTTAAGTTCCAGGCTTCTTATGCTTGAGTTTCCATTGCACGTTCACTACGTACTCTTTTGAAACCCACGAATGCTGCGATGCCCAACGAGATTAGAAAAGTAATACCTGTGCTTACAACGGCTCCCAGATCAGCAATTTTATAAAGGATCAGAGAAACAAGGTTGCCTGCAGACATTCCAGTGATGTACTGAAAACCTGTCGCTTCGCCAGGAATTACATAACCCGCTTCTGCTCCAAAAGAAGTGATGGCGGGGGCAAATACTGAAGAGATTAACAGAACCATAGCAACAATAATGACACCGGAAACCAAGGTGCGGAACATATTACCCTTCATGAGCGGGGCACACATCGGGATGAAGAATGCAATCCATGCGAGATCGCCAAAAGGTAATGTTGTATTCCCAGGTAATATTACAGCGATCAAAATGGTGATTGGAATCAAAACCACACCAGCAATGACCGTTCCGGAGTAACCCATGAGCAATGCTGAGTCTAAACCCACATAGGCTTCACGCCCTTTGAGTGTCTTTTTGAAAAATTCCTGTCCACCTTTTGAAAGAGCAGAAAGTCCTTCGATAAGTATTGCTACCATTCGAGGGAAGAGGTACATTGCTGCAGCAAGAGTCATAGCCAGTTTTGTCACTTCTCCAAAGTTCCATCCCGCAGCGATTCCAATGACAATTCCCATTATTGCACCAATGATGTAAGGCTCACCAAAAATTCCAATTTTCTTTTTCAAGCCTTCCATATCAATATCGATGTCGCGAATACCAGGAATTCGGTCATAAATCCAATTCAATCCCATAATTAACGGAACAGATGAGGTTGCCCATCCATGTGGGATTGAAACGCCAGGTAAATCAAAGAATTTTTGAATTCTTGGTGCCGTCCAATCTGCGATAAGCAAGGAGTAAATCGCGTGAGTCATAGCCGCAAGAATTCCCGCCCAAAAGTTACCACCAGTAATGAAATAAACCATTGAGCCGCTCAAAGCATAGTGCCAGTAATTCCAGATATCGACATTGAGGGTTTTTGTCATTCGTGTTAGCAACATTATTAAATTAAGCACGAACACAAAAGGTATTACACTTGCACCGACTACAGTTCCCAGAGCTATGCCTGCTGCCGGTGCAAAACCTAAGTCGAGAGCTTTAAATTGTGTTAGGCCAGTACGTTCGATCATGTCAAAAGACGCAGGACCAAGTTTATCCATCATAAGGTTAATGGTTAGGCTTAAAGCAATGAAACCAATCCCAACCATCATAGCTGAATGCAGTGCTTTTTTCCATCCAATTCCAAGAATTAAACCTAAGAGGAAAATTACAATCGGCAAAACTACAGTGTTACCTAAAGCATCACGAATATATTCTACTACAACCATCTTTAGTTCTCCTTTTACACATCTATTTTTTCATCAAAACATCAACTATTTGATCTAAGAGCTGGTCAGTTCCAATACCGGTAAGGAATGGAACGCCAAGAAATGAAGGAACATTAAAAGACTCCTCGAGCTTTGCAGTTGTAAGGATTAGGTCTATTCCTTCAAGATTCGATGCTACATCTGAGAGGTTACATTGGGTTGCAACTACGTCGATCCCCCGTTCGGCAAGTGCTTCTGCGACTCGGATAGCTACAAATGTAGACGAGGCTGCCCCACAGCCACATGCGACTAAGATACGGTGCTTCACTTATTAATACATCCTCCTTTCTTTGTTTATTCGAAATTTATTAAACCTTCGTCTTCTGAAAGACATTTACCAAACAATGTTTTCAAGCCGGTGCTATCCTCACAGGCCCGAACTGCATAAATGAAGCTTTTGGAACTCATGTTCTCAAGAATGCATTTCATGTATGGAAGATGTTCTTCTTTATTATTGATGCCCATAAGAATAATGAGCTCAACAGGGATTTTGTTCTCTGGGTTCCCCATTTCGTGAAAATTGGTTGGTTTTGATAATTTGCCAATTGCAAAACAGTTTTTAATCACATGTTCTGGATCTGTATGGGGTATAGCAATCCCCATACCTTCAAAAGGTAATCCGGTAGGATATATTTTCTCCCTTTGGCATACTGCTTCAATAAAACTTTCTGTAACTAAACTGAGCGAATAAAGCTGAGTGGCTAACTGTCGAATCGCATCGTAAGCATCTTTTGCAATAATGTTCGTTTTTACAATAATCGGTGTCATTAATATTTCCGTAAACAGACTGGAAAAACAGTTTGTTCTTAGCTTTTCCATGAGAATTATGAAAATTATATATAATGATATTGAAATGCAGTAGAGTAACCTGTTTCCAGTATTTTGGAAAAGAATTATCCCCCTTTATAAAGGATTTTTACAGATGGATTCTCGTAACTAGTAATTAATCTGGAGTTGCTATTTTCTAAATTACCAAAATCAGGCAGATTGGTTATTTGTTAGTACTGGCATTCTGCCGATCTCAATATTTTTCAGAACATTTAGTAAATCTGTGTGGTCTTTGGCTTTAGTCAAAATTCTTATTGCCTCACTGTCACAAAAAATATTCATTATTGATGATAATAAACCGACGCTTGAAGCTGGGTCTTTTAGTGCTATGGCAACAACAAATTTTACTGGGTCGTTAGTTTGATGACCAAACCGGATGGAGTCTCGTAAACGAACAATAGTTGCAGAAGTTTTCATTACTCCAAGATGTGGACTGGCATGAGCGATAGCCACTCCTGGTGCAAAAACAATATATGGTCCATACTCCTGAATATTTTCTACCATGCCCTTAACATATTCCTGCGAAACTGCTCCGCTCTTCAACATTGGTTCACCAGCCATGAGAACAGCATTCACCCAATTCGTTGCAGGCATATCGACCAAGACATGACCCGGTAACAAAATGTCAGTGAACTTGCTTGTGTCGGGATTCGTAAGGTAACTGCTAATTTTTATTACCGATGATGATTGCTTGTTATTTTGTGAGTTTAAACCAGAAAGAAACACTCTTATAGAATCAAAGTCTTTTTCGTCAAGAATCGGGTTTACTTGAATCCAGGGCACAGAAATTTCACTTAGTGGAGATGTCGAGATGACGATATCACAATCGCATCCAGATAAAACATTTGAGATATTATGTACTGAAGACGTTCCAAGTATTTTTATTGGGAAACTGTTTTGAATAACTTCTGCGAGGTAATCTGCTGTCCCTTGACTAATATCGCAAGCAACAATTACATTGGGTGTTTTTTTACTTTGTGTGAACCGCTCTATTCCAGCAACGATATGCATTAATATAAATACTATTTCGTCTTCGGTTAACTTTATATTAATCCAATCCTCAAATATGTTTATATTATTCTTAATAATCTGGTAATCCTTAATAAACCCCTTAATGACTTGTTCCTTTAAGGGATTAATGACGTTGAGACTATCCTTTGCTCTTTGGTAAAGCCAAATTATATGATCTGTAAGATATTGCTGTAATTTTTGGTCAATTAATAAATCTTTGCCATAGACAGAAGAAAGCTGATTTAAGAAACTCTTAACTAAAATGTAAAAATCTGTTCGGACCTTATCATCAAATGTGTTCTCCGTCTTAAATCTGAATCTGTTTATTAGCATAGCCAGGTAAACCTCTTCGGAATTTTGATATTCTTCGTTTATTACAAACCGCGTCATAATAAATCTTGCCATCTTAAATCCCAGCGTATTTGTT
>Ga0123334_1004147_pt1 | contig 14969 bp, 14 predicted proteins | sample BiotimSIPDNA_FD_89706 | JGI IMG/M metagenome (GOLD analysis project Ga0123334, IMG submission 89706) | Anaerobic biogas reactor microbial communites from Washington, USA - Biogas_R1 time_0 SIP DNA | ecosystem: Engineered > Bioreactor > Anaerobic > Unclassified | place: Washington, USA... | reverse complement strand
GCTTTCTGCAACATCGGACATCCCCAGAGTAGTGGAAAAAAACAAGTCCAAATTTGCGGGCCACGAAATCAAAGGAAGGACCCTGGGCGTCATTGGACTCGGCTCTATTGGTGTAATGGTAGCTAATGCAGCGGAAAGTCTGGGTATGAGGGTCCTGGGCTATGACCCCTATATCACCATCTCATCCGCCCACGAACTCTCCCCCTCCGTGCATATAATCGAATCATTGGATACGCTGCTGCCCCAGTGCGATTATGTGACCATTCACGTTCCCTTTATGGAGAACACCAAAGAGATGATCGACAAGTCCCGTCTCAGGCTTATGAAAAAAAATGTCTGCCTGTTGAATTTCTCAAGGGATCAGATCGTTAAAGAATTCGACGTGATTGAAGCTATAGACAGGGGATTTATTCGGACCTATGTGACGGACTTCCCCAATGAAAACTACCTGGGCAGAGACCAGATCATCTGCATCCCCCATCTGGGAGCATCAACCCATGAGTCAGAGGACAATTGCGCTGTTATGGCCGTTGAGGAGATCATCGATTATCTGGAGAACGGCAACATCCGTAACTCCGTAAACTTTCCGTCCTGCAGTCTGGGGCTCTGCACCACCGTCGCCCGTCTTGTGGTGTTGAATAAAAACATCCCCTCAATGCTGGGACGGATAACAGGTGCCTTAGCTGATATGAACGTGAACATCAGCGACCTGATCAACCGTAGTAAGGGCGACTATGCAGTTACAATGGTAGATCTTGACTCGAGGGTAGATGAGCAGCAGCTTAAGAAAGCGCTGAGCTTTGACGGAATCGTTTCCATCCGGGTCATTTAGTCGGTACTCGTCTCTAAAAGGGCCGCATTGAAAACGATGGCGATCACGATAACGTAACCCAGGATATAGAACCAGAACAGTAGGCCTATTACAGAAGCAAGCCCTCCATAGAACAAGTCGTAATTGGAGAACCTGGACATGTAAAAAGCATAGGCCCATGTGACCATCAACATCCCGGCTGAAGCCAAAGCGCTTCCCGGGATGATTTTTTTTATGGGCAGTCTCTCGCTGGGCAATATATAGTTGATGAATGTGATACCGAAAAAATAAAAGGCAATACCAAAAGGCCAGCGGAGAATGTACCACAGCTCATTAAAGCGGAAGGGGATAGATAAGATCTTCTCTACATACAAGCTGATCACATTGACGATAGGTTCGCCATAAACCAGTATGGCCAAGCTGAAGACCAGCAGTAAAATTGTGGCTACTACGGAAATCATGGCGCGCAGGCGCTCCCGGATAAAACCCTTGCCCGAATTCAAGCCGGTATAGGTGTAATTGGCTATCTGTATCATGGAAAACTGCGCTTTGGAGGCAGACCAAAGGGCAAAGAGCAAGAATAGTACACTGATGGTTCCGGACGGCGTGTAATTGATATATTGTTTGAGAGATCCGGCCACTTCCGCTGAGACATATTGCGCTAACAGCTTTTCTACCACATCGATGGAAAGTGAAAATACGCCCAGAAACTCACCGAGGATGATGAAAAGAGGCACCATAGACATGAGAAAAAAGAAGGCCAGCTCAGCGGCTACCCCTTGATAGTAAGGCTTTTGCATCCTCACAAATACGTTGACTGCAACTTCCTTGGCTCTTTTTCTGTTCATGGACGGTTCCTATTCATCGTCGATCATTTGCGTAGTTTCAACTGCTCCGAAAGTGCCTGCAAAGCTTTTGCCCTGTGGCTGATACTGTTTTTTACTTCCTTGGACAACTGTCCAAAACTCTCCTCATAACCTGTCGGGACAAAAAGGGGGTCGTAACCAAAGCCATTGTCACCGACGGCACTGTATAGTATATGCCCGGAGCACTCTCCTCTTGCAACAAGAATGTCATCGGTTGAGAAAACCATAGTGATCACCGACACGAACTTCCCTTGCCTCTTTTCCGGAGGCACATCGGCAAGAAGCTTCAGCAGCTTTTCATTGTTCTTTGCGTCATTACCATCTTCTCCTGCGAAGCGCGCCGAGTGTACCCCGGGAGCTCCGTCAAGAAAATCGACCATCAACCCCGAATCGTCCGCTATCGTAGGTAAACCACATACCTTGTGGATCTCCATGGCTTTTTTCAGAGAATTCTCTTCAAAGGTCTCTCCGTCTTCATCGATTTCAAAGTCGGGAACCCCCGCATCGCTACGGGATACTATCTCAAAACCAAAAGGTGCGGTAATGGCGTGGATCTCTTCAATCTTGTGCTTGTTCTGTGTTGCTGCAACTACTTTCATTATACCCTTCCTACCATCTTTAATAAGAGCATCCATGGGGTCTGTCCCTCTGGATGCTTTTGCAGCCACGGGGTCTGTCCCTCTGGATGCTTTTGCAGCCACGGGGTCTGTCCCCGTGGCTGCCCGTGGCTGTTATTATTCTTCGTAATGCATCACATCTATAATATTGAAACCGCTTTCATCTAACTTCTTTTCTATCTCTTCAGTATTGATAGCATTGGTTCGTATCACCACATCGCTGTGGCCTCCGCTCCCGTGATAGGCTACGATATGAGAAATGTTCGCATTCTCTGAACTGAATACCTGTCCAATGGTAGCCAACGCTCCCGGCACATCCGCTGCATTTACAGCGATCCGGCTTCCGGGATGGCGCAGGCCCAGTAAATCGATAAAAGCGTCAAAAATGTCGCTTTCCGTAATGATCCCTACCAGTTTGTCATCCTTTACTACTGCCAGAGTTCCCACCTTGTTGTCCCGCATGAGAAGCGCCGCCTCCTCCAGAAGGGCGTCAGGACTAACACTGATCACTTCCTTGCTCATCGCATCGCTGACCTTGGTCTTAGACAGCAAATAATTCATTTCGTAAATGCTGAGCGTTGTTGCCTTTGTAGGAGAGACCTTCTGAATATCCGAATGCGTCAACATTCCGACGACCCGATCTCCCCGTACCACGGGCACTCTTTTCAGTTTTTTGTCCCGCATCAGCTCGATTACCTCATTGATCGGTGAGTCCGCATCAATCGTATAGGGATTGGCAGTCATTCTGCTTTTAACGTACATCAAAACCCCTCCTTTACTATTCTCCACCCAGATAAGCCTTCTGGATCCTATCACTCTTTGCCAGCTCTTCGCCGGTACCGGACAGCACGATGGAACCTGTTTCCAAAACATAGGCTCTGTGGGCAATGGATAGAGCCATGCTGGCGTTCTGCTCTACCAGTAACACAGTAGTTCCTTCACTGTTGATACTCTTGATGATTTCGAATATCTCTCGTACCAGCAAGGGTGCCAGACCCATGGAGGGCTCATCCAGCAAAAGTATCCTCGGTCTTGACATGAGGGCTCTGCCCATAGCCAACATCTGCTGCTCCCCTCCGGAAAGGGTGCCTGCTGTCTGCTTTTTCCGGTCTCCTAAAATGGGGAAAAGCTCGTAGACATGTTCTATATCCTTCCTGATCTCCGGCTTGTCTTTTCTCAGGAAAGCTCCCAATTCCAGATTTTCAAGAACGCTCATTGCAGGAAAGATACGTCTTCCCTCCGGAACCTGAGATAACCCAAGCTCCACTCTTGCAGGAGCAGGAAGATTGGTAATGTTCTTGTCTTCCAGGATCACTTCGCCATCGGTGGCTTTGATCAACCCGGAGATGGTGCGTAAAGTGGTGGTTTTTCCCGCTCCGTTGGCACCTATCAGGGTTACGATCTCCCCTTGTTTTACCGAAAGAGAGACGTTCTTAAGTGCATGGATCACTCCATAGTGTACATTAAGGTTCTTTATCTCAAGCATTGCTGTTCTCCTCTCCCAGATAGGCCTCGATAACCCGTTTATTGGACCGGATTTCCTCCGGTTTTCCGGAAGCGATCAGCATACCGTAATCCAGTACATAAATGCGTTCACAGATCTTCATGACCAGAGACATATCGTGTTCAATGAGAAGAATGGTCAGATCAAATTCCTTGCGGATCCACTTGATCAGTTCCGTCAGTGCCGCTGTTTCCTTGGGGTTCATCCCGGCAGCCGGTTCATCCAGCAATAAGAGGGATGGTCTGGTCGCCAAAGCCCTGGCGATTTCCAAATGCCTTTGCTCCCCATAAGGAAGATTCTTTGCGAGCTCATCCTTTTTATCTTTCAGATGAAAGATATCCAGAAGCTTTTCAGCTTCTGACAGCATCTGCTTCTCTTCCTGATAGAATTTATTAAAACGGAAGAAAGAGGTAAACATTCCATAATGAACATTCTGATGCATGGCGATCCGCACGTTGTCCAGCACTGTCAGGTCCTTAAAAAGGCGGATATTCTGGAATGTACGGGCAAGCCCCTGCTTGGTTACATTGTATGGTTTCAGCCCGCCCAGTTCGATAATTTTCTTTTCTTCTTCCACTGTTCCCTTCTCAAAGAGTATATTCCCTGAGCTGGGAACATATACACCGGTCAACAGGTTGAATACCGTGGTTTTTCCGGCTCCGTTGGGGCCGATCAGACCCACCAGCTCTCCCTTTTCGATGGACATATTCACATTGGAGACGGCTGTCAGTCCGCCAAAGGATTTCGTCAGTTTCTCTACTTTCAATAATGGCATCCGGCACCCCTCCTCTACTGTAATCTTTCTTCTTTATTTCCGAATCGGAATCGGAACATATCGGTTATTTCTTTCGTGCCCATGATGCCCTTCGGCCGGAAGATCATTATGATAACCAAAAGGGCTGCATAGAGGATCATACGAATTTCCGTAAAGGCCTGTAAAAATGTAGTGATCAGGGCCAGCAGCACTGCTGCGATCACAGATCCTGTCACGCTGCCCATACCGCCTAATACTACGATGACCAGAATATCAATGGATTTCAGGAAGCCAAAGAGTCCCGGTTTCAAGAAGTAGAAGTAAGAGGAATACAGGGCGCCTGCTATTCCGGCGAAGAACGCGCCAACCGCAAAGGCCATTACTTTGTACTTTGTTGTATTGATACCCATGGACTCGGCAGCGATCTCATCCTCCCGGATAGAGATGCAGGCTCGGCCCTGGGAAGACCTGATAAAGTTGTTGATCAGAATCACTGCCGCTGCTGTGAACAAAAAGAGCCAGGTCCAGTTAGTGAAACGGGGTATCCCGTTGAGACCGGCAGCACCGTTTGTGATTTCCAGATTCAAAAATACGACACGGATGATTTCTGCCATGCCCAGGGTGGCAATAGCCAGATAGTCACCTTTGAGGCGCAGAGTCGGTATTCCGATGAGGATGCCTACCACCGCCGCGGCAAGAGCTCCCGCGAAAATGCCGGCAAGAAAGCCCGTCATGGAGTTCATCTGCATGTTGATGATGGCACCTACATAAGCTCCAATGGACATAAACCCTGCATGGCCAAGGGAGAACTGGCCTGTGAACCCGGTAACCAGGTTCAGACTAACTGCAAGTATGATATTGATACAGATCGTTGCAAGGGTGATCTCATAAAACGGGTTCAAAATACCGGTGATGATCAATACCTGTACGGCGGCATAGAACAAAAGCAAACCACCCAGTATCATTAAATTTCTCTTTGATAATGCCTTCATCTCTACACCTTCTCTCTTATGTTTTTGCCCAGAAGTCCGGAAGGCTTCAAGATCAATATGATAATCAAAAAGGCAAAGACCACTGCATCCCTATACATGGAGTTTCCGTATCCGGACACCAGTGTTTCCATAATACCGATGGTCACACCGCCGATCATGGCACCGGGGATGTTCCCGATCCCTCCGAAAACAGCAGCGATAAAAGCTTTCAGACCGGGCATGATGCCCATAAGAGGATCGATGGAATTATAATAAATACCCACCAACACGCCGGCGGCTCCCGCGAAGGCGGAACCGACTGCAAAGGTAAAGGATATAGTGTTGTCTACTTTTATACCCATGAGCTGGGCCGCATCCTGATCGATGGATACCGCTCTCATGGCCTTTCCGGTCTTTGTCTTATGAACAATAAACTGAAGAAGTATCATCAGTGCAATAGCCGTTGCGACTATGTAGATCTGCTGCATATTGATCACAACATTTCCCAGGTGGAACGTTTCGCTTGATAAAAGCTTGGGATAAGACCGCACTTCTGCACCGACGAAGAACATCATCACATATTCTAATAACAGTGACATTCCGATAGCCGTGATCAAAACCGCGATTCTTGTGGAAGCCCGCAAAGGCTTGTATGCCACCCTCTCGATCACCATACCAAGTACCGCACAGGAAGCCATGGAAATGATAAGTGCGGGGAAAAACCCTAACTGCGCATAAGTAGTGGCCGCAAAACCGATATAAGCGCCGATCATATATACATCACCGTGAGCGAAGTTGATCAGCTTGATGATCCCGTAAACCATGGTGTAGCCCAAGGCAATCAAAGCGTAGATACTGCCTAAAGAGATACCGTTTACCATCTGCTGTATAAATTGATCCAAGATTCGTACCTCCGATAAGGATTAAGAACAACTTAGGTTAGAGCTTTTTGTGGCTCTAACCTAAGTATAATACTATTTTTTTGTTATCATGTCAAACAAGGGAACACTCCATGAGGATATCCTTATTGCGGATCTACCTTAACACTGCTGGCCTGTGCTCCGTTCTCGAGCCCGATAACGACTGCGGCCTTGATGGGGTTGTGATCCTCACCCATATCGAATGATCCTGTTACACCTACAAAACCCTTTGTGGAAGCCAGTGCATCTTTTACAGCTTCCGGATCAACGGCTCCTGCTCTTTCAATAGCATCGGCAATGAACTTTCCAAGGTCATAGCCCAGTGCGTGGAATGCGTTGGGATCCGAATTATATTTTGCTTTGAAACCATCGATAAATTCCAGTACCAGCGGATCCTCATCCAGTGAAGAATAGTGGTTGGAGAAGTAAACGTCGTTCAGAGCTTCTTCGCCTGCCAGCTCCAGGAGTACGGGGGAATCAAATCCGTCAGCGCCCAGGATCGGTGCGTCAATGCCCAGATCTCTGGCCTGCTTGATGATCAGTCCCGCTTCCTGATAGTAGCCGGGAACAAAGATCACGTCGAAGTCTTTGGCCTTGATGCTGGTCAGGATGGAGTTGAAGTCCTTATCCTTTGCAACGTAACCTTCGTGAGCGACGATGGTTCCACCGGCAGCTTCAAAGGTAGCGGTAAAGTTATCTGCAAGACCCTGTCCATAGTCGCTGGATTTGTCCTGAATGATGACTGCCTTTGTGGCATTCAGGTTGTTCTTTGCGAAACTTGCCATCGTAACTCCCTGGAAGGAATCGTTGAAGCAGAGACGGAAAACATATTCGTTTACATTTCCGCTGGCATCTGTGGTGACGCCTTTGTCAGCTGTTGCAGAAGCGGAAATGACAGGAATGCTGTTTTGCATTGCTACAGGGATGGTAGCCATAAAGTTACCTGAGGTTGCCGGACCGAGACAGGCCACAACATCTTCCTGTGTCATAAGCTTTGTTGCAAGAGATGTAGCTTCTGCTGATTCAGACTTGTTATCTACAACAACAGGTACTATCTGCATTCCGTTGACGCCGCCCGCAGCATTGATCTCGTCAAATGCCATCAGGATGCCATCTTTGCAAGCTTGACCATAAGTTGCAACTTCGCCGGAAAGTTCATAGTTGATACCGATCTTAACTTCCGTAGGAGCCTCGCCACCACCGTTGCCGCCATTATCGCTATCTCCGCCGCAACCGGCAAACAAACCCATAACCAGGATCACTGTCAGAAATAAAAAAAGTGCTCTTTTTTTATTCATTTTGTTTACACCACCTTTATAGTATTCTTTAATGCTTTTCGTTACATAATAATAGTTTTTGTTTCTATTGTCAATAAATATTTAATTTATTTGTGTCGACTCACAAATATTGTGTTTTGTAAAGAAAAGCGGCGCCATTGTAGACGCCGCTGAATCTCAATTATGTTCTTCTGAAGCCCGTCCTTTATACTCTTCAGACAGGCTAAATCAGCTTATTTAGAAGCGTAAGCGAAGAAGAAGTATCCTAACGGTGTGTAGTACCAACCCTTCAGATCATCCGCAACCATATACGGCTGGGTGTAGAAGTAAATAGGTGCCACTACGTGCTCAGCCAACAGGATGTCTTCTGCTTCATGCAATGCCTGCATTCTGACAGCTGCATCCGGAGAGGACTTAGCCTGCATAATGAGAGCATCGTACGCAGGATTCTTATACTGAGCGTCGTTGTTACCGCCGCCGGTTACCCACATGTCAAGGAAGGAGATGGGATCGTTGTAGTCTGCGATCCAACCATTACGAGCGATGGAGTAGTCTCCGTTCTTTCTGGTATCAAGGAAGACTGCCCAATCCTGGTTGGTCAGAGTGACCTGTACGCCCAGCTCAGTCTGCCACATGTTCTGCAGTGCTTCGCCGATGACTCTGTGGCCGTCGTTGGTGTTGTAGAGATATTCAACGATGGGGAAGCCCTCGCCGCCGGGATATCCTGCTTCTGCAAGCAGTTCACGGGCTCTCTCGCAATTTGCTGCATAGTCTGCATCATCCAGGCTGTAATAGTCGCCTCCAACCTCTCTGAAGTCAGATCCCGGGCCATCAGCGTCATAGATACCGGAAGGTACATATCCGCCTGCGGGAACTTGTCCGGCTCTTGTGATCTGGTTGACGATGTAATTACGATCGATGACCAGAGAGAATGCCTCTCTTACCAAGGGATCGTCAAAGGGCGCAAGCTCTGTCTGGAAGCAGACATAGTAGGTTCCGATATAGTCAGCGATTTTCAGCTGTCCGGACTCTAACAGTGTGGGAACTTCGTCGATGGGATAGCCTTCGTTGAAGTCCAGCTCACCGCTGTTGAAAGCTGCCAGCATTGCATTTTCGTCATCCATAAGAGCAAACTTGATGGAATCCGGCCCAAGGTTGTCATAGTCATAGTGGTTGGGATTCTTGACCATCATGATGTAGGAGTTGTGAACCCACTCGCTCATCATATAGGGGCCATTACCGATATAGGTGGCAGGATCGAAGGTCCATTGATCACCATATTCTTCAATGACGTCCTGACGGACAGGGAAAGCTGCCGGGAAGGCTGCGATCTCAGTGAAATATGGGATAGCTGTGTGAAGAGTTACTTCGAAAGTCATGTCGTCCAGAGCCACTGCACCCAGTTCGTCTGCGGATTTGGTTCCGTCATAGATGATCTCGGGCCCGTTCAGAACGCAATCAAGCATATAGCTGTAGTCTGCTGCGGTTTCGGGATCTACAACTCTCTTCCATGCATACTCAAAGTCGTGAGCGGTTACGGGTTCACCGTCAGACCAGAGTGCACCTTCTCTGATGTAGAAAGTGTAGACAGTTCCGTCATCGCTAACATCCCAGCTCTCGGCCATTCCGGGAGCCAGCATTGCATTGCCGTTGCCGTCATCGACCCATTTGATCAGTCCTTCAAAGGTGTGCTGCAACATGATAGCACCATCAACTGCGCTATTGAGTGCAGGGTCGATTGTGGAAGGCTCAGAAGCAAAGCAGACCGAAAGATCCAGGGTTGCTTCTGTGTCAGGCTCTTCTCCGCCACCGCCGCAGGCCGCCAATGTGAAGACCATGCAGAATGCAAGAAGTAAGACTAAAAACCTCTTCATAAAATTTCTCCTCCTTTTTTTTGCCCTATCGGCACGTTTTTCAAATCGATGAATTCGATTTGAAGCGCCATGGAAAATACCATGGCATCGTTGGCATCAGCCGTGGCACAAATTGCTTTATCTTCAATTTGATGTCCACTAAAGTATACAATATTGCTCTATCTAAGTAAAGCAACAATTGCCATAATCAGGCTGTCGACAGGTTTTCGACAGTTTTCTAGAGTATGTGACATGCCGCAAAATGATCCGGAGCCAACTCTCTCCACACCGGAACTTCCTCTTTACAACGGGGTATCGCATATGGGCAACGGGTGTGAAAGCGACAACCGGACGGCGGATTCATGGGACTGGGAATATCACCCTCCAATATGATGCGCTTACGTGCACGGCTCTTAGCAGGATCCGGTACCGGCACAGCAGACATCAGCGTCTTTGTATATGGATGCAACGGGTTCTTATGAAGCTCGTTACTCTCCGCAAGCTCGACCATATTCCCCAGATACATGACACCGATACGGTTGGAAATGTGTCTGACAACAGAAAGGTCATGGGCAATAAAGAGATACGTCAATCCCATATCCTTCTGCATGTCCTCCAACATATTGACAATTTGTGACTGAATGGATACATCCAGTGCAGATACCGGTTCATCACAGACGATGAATTCCGGTTCGACGGCCAAAGCTCTCGCAATGCCGATACGCTGCTGTTGCCCGCCGGAAAACTCGTGAGGATAGCGGTTTGAGTGCTCGCTGTTCAGACCCACCTGGGTCAGCAGTTGCTGGATCCGTTCCGTCCGCTCCTTTTTGTTGCCCGCAAGCTTGTGGATATCGATGGCTTCTCCTACGATTTCTCCCACAGTCATACGGGGATCCAGCGATGCGGAGGGATCCTGAAAGATGATCTGCATCTTTCGGCGATAGGGAAGCATTTTAACATGTGTGATATCTTCACCGTCATAGAATATCTTTCCCGATGTAGGCTCATGCAGACGGAGAATGGTTCTGCCAAGGGTCGTCTTACCGCAACCGGATTCACCTACGAGGCCCAGGGTCTCCCCTTTGCGGATGCTGAAATTTGCATCCTCGACCGCCTGGACATAGTTGTATTTCATGAAGCCCATCTTTATACTAAAATATTTTCTTAGGTCTTCGACCCGGATCAATTCTTTATTCATTTGGAGTAGCCTCCTTTTTTTTCGCCTCGTCCACCAGTAGCCAGCACGCCGAGGTGTGCCCTTCCGCTACATTGATGCTGGGGGGTTCTACACGGAGGCAGATTTTCATACAGTGTTCACAGCGAGGTCCGAAGGGGCAGCCCGCAGGAGGATTGAGCATATCCACCGGAGTTCCTTCGATGGGGATCAAACGCTCGTATTCTTCTGCGTCCACTCTGGGCATGGAACGGAGAAGTCCTAAAGTATATGGGTGCTGAGGACGATAGAAGATATCCTCAACACTTCCCTGTTCAACGATTTTGCCTGCGTACATAACGGATACGCGGTCGCAGATTTCAGCAACAACTCCCAGGTTATGCGTGATGAAGACGATTGCCATCTGTGTCTTCTTCTGGATGTCCTTCATCAACTCAATGATCTGAGCCTGGATGGTAACGTCCAGAGCTGTGGTGGGCTCGTCTGCAATGAGCATTTTGGGATCGCAGATCAGGCCCATGGCGATCATGACCCTCTGGCGCATACCGCCTGAAAACTCGTGAGGGTATTGACTCATACGTCTTTCGGGATTATTGATACCTACCAGTTCAAGCATTTCAATAGCCTTTGCTCTGGCTTCCGCTTTCGATACCTTCTTGTGGCAGCGAACTGCCTCAATGAGCTGATTTCCTATTGTATAAACAGGATTTAAGCAGGTCATGGGGTTCTGGAAAATCATGCTTACACTGTTGCCCCGGAAGTCCTGCATTTCTTTCGCGGTTTTCGCCAGTACATCTTCTCCATCGAAGGTGATGGAGCCACCGACTACTTTGCCGGGGCTCTGCAGCAGTCCCATGATGGAATAAGCTTCTACGCTTTTGCCGCTACCCGATTCCCCTACGATGCCCATTACTTCTCCATAATTCAGATCATAGGAAATTCCTCCTACGGCTTTTACTTCGCCGACGGGAGTAAAGAAGGACACCCTTAAATCTTTCACTTCTAATAGTTTTTTATCTCTCATATTGTTATCCATATTTCTTTTCCACCCCCTATTTCTTCAACCGGGGATCAAGAGCGTCCCGCAATCCGTCTCCGAAGAGATTCAGGGATAGAATCAATACACTGAGTATTGCCGCCGGGTTCATCAGCCTATAGGTATAGGTATACATACCGCCAATGGCATCTGAGGCCATGGAGCCTAGACTGGTCAGCGGCGCGGAAACTCCCACACCCAAGAAGGATAAGAAGGATTCCAGAAATATGGCCGCCGGTATCTGAAGGCATGTTGTAACGATGATCTGCCCGATGCAGTTGGGTAGTAAATGACGCTTGATCACTCTTGAACTGGAAGCACCTAAGGCCTTAGCAGCTGTCACGTACTCCTGTTCCTTCAGCATCAATACCTGACCCCGGATGATACGGGCCATTCCGACCCAGTACAGGAGTCCGAAAGCAATAAATATAGCGATCAGGCTGGGGCCCAAAATCGACAGCGCACCCGCCAGGGCACTATCTGATGTATTGAACCAGTCTGTCAGTGCCGGTTTCAGTGCAGTAGACAAGAGCAGCACGACCAGTATATCCGGTATTGCATAGATCAGTTCCACAAGACGCATCATGACATCATCCACCCGGCCTCCGAAGTAGCCGGAAATAGCTCCGTAGGTGGAACCGATGACCAGCACGATGAGGCTGGCCGCTATGCCGACGATGAGTGAAATACGGGTTCCAAACATGGTGCGGACGAGCAGATCCCGTCCAAGATTATCAGTACCAAAGGGATACTGCCATGACGGATCAATGTTTTCATCCCCGCGAACCTGGGTCGTATAGTCATGTTCGAAAAAGAGAGGCCCTACAAATGCAAAGAGGAGCAACAATATGACGATTACCAGGGATACCATGGCAACTTTATTCTTTTTCAAGCGTCTCCAGGCATCCTGCCAATAGGAAAGGCTTGCCTTGGTCTCAATGAAATTCTCCTTTTCACACGCTTCCGCCAGGTTAAAATCATCTTCTTTGTAATCACGCTGTCCTAAAACCGCATCAACATCCATTTGCCATGTGGGGAAGGGAAAGAATCCAAAAACTTTTTGAATGCGCATTATTTTGAACCTCCCTTCGCCAGATCGATCCTCGGATCCACGGCCTTATATAAAATGTCAACTATCAGAGTCATGGTCACGATGAAGGCTGCTAAGAATATGGTCGTTCCCATTATAATAGGATAGTCGCGGTTCATAATGCTCTGAACAAAGTAACGGCCAAGACCCGGAATATTAAATACAGTCTCCACAACAAAGCCGCCGGTAAGAATTCCCGCGGTCAGTGGCCCCAGATAAGTCAGAACGGGAATAAACGCATTCCGCAGTGCATGTTTGAATACGATAGAGAGTGCAGGCACACCTTTAGCCCGTGCTGTTCTTATGTATTCCTGGTTGATGACATCAAGCATACTGGAACGGGCCAGCCTTCCGATATAACACATGGGGTAAAAGGCCAGACTGAAACAAGGCATGATATAACTCTGCCAGCTTGTCAGACCCATGGTAGGCAGGAGTTTCCACATAGACCCGAGGAAAATCAACAACACCGTTGCTACAACAAATCCGGGAATCGATACCCCCAAGGTTGTTACGACCCGCAGCGTGCTGTCTATCCAGTTTCCTCTGTTATATGCCGCAATACAGCCGATGGGAACTCCGATCAGAACCGCTCCCACAAGAGCGATCACGCCCACTTTTGCAGATACGGGAAACATCTCCATAATAATAGTAGTGACGGGTCGATTTTTCTGCATCTTCAGAGAAACGCCAAAATCACCCTGCACCATATGAACTATGTAATTCTTCAGTTGAACAGGAACTGGTTTGTCCAATCCATATTTAGCTTCCATGGCCGCCAAAACCTGGGGAGGAGGATTTTTTTCACTAAGGAAAGGACCTCCGGGAACTAAATTCATCAGAAGAAAAGTAAGGCACGTAATCAGAAGTATCACAACCAAGGCCTGAGCTACGCGCTTAGCGATGAATTTTATCATAATTGTACATCTCCATTGTTTATTCGTGAGTTATTTATCACTCGCAAACTATATTTTATACTTGTTTGCATAAAAGGTCAAGATGAACGGTTTTACATAATATGGAATACTCGCTTTCCCGCTCTATTCAAAACTTTTCTAAGCGTGTTTTCTTCTTAATTTCTCGGGATCCGACAATATGACCCCACCACGGAAAAGCTCCACCATTCCCTCGGCGGCAAAGTATTTCAGCATTCTTGTCACCACTTCCCTGGCAGTGCCCATATGCTTTGCGATGGCTTCGTGGGTAATGGTCAGGCGGTTGGAGCCTTCGATGTTTGCCTGATCCAGCAGGAATAAGGCCAGTCTCTTATCGAAGCTCATGAACAGCACCTGCTCCATGATCCACATAACGTCGGAAAACCGGGAAGACATGAGTTGATTGGTATAATCCGATACCGCGATGGAGCTCTGCAGAAGACTCTGGTAAACGGTAGAAGGAATCAGAAATGCCTCCGTATCCTTTTCTGCCTCCACAAGGATTTCAAAGTTGATGTTTCTCAACATACAAGAGGCCGAGAAAATGCACATATCCCTCTCCAGTAAGCGATAAAGTGTGATTTCCTTACCTGTTTCGGATACGATAAATGCACGGGCCTGCCCCTTTTTTACCAGGAAAAGGCCATCCAGGTCATCAGCACCCCCATGCATGATGGTCCCTGCAGGTATGCGGCGCAGGGTAATGCTGTATTCAAGGATCTCCTTTTGTTCTGCACTCAGCGCATTCCAGAAGGGTAGTGCGTCTTTAACAAATGTAAAATCTTCCTGCTTCATAGTTCTCCTTTACGCACCTAACCACATTTGCAGAGCAAATGTTCGGTAGGTGGTGCCATGTCAGGATTCCCCAGCTTTAGCTGGATTGGAATCTACGGCGCCGCCATGGGGACAGACCCCGTGGCTAGTTTATCACTCGAATAGTACTATTTAAGTATTGCACACTGTGTCCTTATTTTCAAGCTGATGCGATGAGTTGAACTAGGTTTACACAATCTCAATACAGCGGTCTTGTTTGCTTTCCAACCGCAAAGGCAACAAGGAATCAGAGTCAGGCAGATCCTTGTTGCTTCCAAACCGCAAAGGCAACAAGGAATCAGGGTTTAAGCAGATCCTTGTTGCTTTCCAACCACAAAGGCAACAAGG
>Ga0123334_1004144_pt1 | contig 14975 bp, 13 predicted proteins | sample BiotimSIPDNA_FD_89706 | JGI IMG/M metagenome (GOLD analysis project Ga0123334, IMG submission 89706) | Anaerobic biogas reactor microbial communites from Washington, USA - Biogas_R1 time_0 SIP DNA | ecosystem: Engineered > Bioreactor > Anaerobic > Unclassified | place: Washington, USA... | reverse complement strand
TATGAAACATCCAGTCGTAAGTACACTGCTTGCCCATTATTGCTCCTATGTTGTAATTTATAACGTAGGAGTAATATGTTTTACCGGGTCTGAAAAAAATCGTGGGTTGGTCGAGCGTTTACTGCAGTGCAGCAGTTTTTTCTTGATTCAAAGTTTTTTTGCTGCAAGTATAAGTATTTCAGCACACGCAACGGCATCTGATTCCGGGTTATGATGATCCAACTGTATACCGAGTACATCACAAACATTTTTTAAATTCGTCGGGTAAATGTTCCACACTTCCCGAGCTATTTGTAAAAAGCAAATAAATCGGGCAGATGGTTTAATGTTTCAATTTACGCACCTGTCAAGATGTGACTTTCAAGAATTGCGGTGATTCTGTTTTTTTTAGAGTTTCAATTAACGTACTTGTAAAGGTGCGACTCTGCTGATAAAGCAATAGATGCAGAACATAACAGTTTCAATCCACGCACCTGTAAAGGTGCGACCTTTTACTGATGATGGTAGCAAAGCAAACCCGATGTTTCAATCCACGCACCTGTAAAGGTGCGACTGGGGTATTATTCACAATGTCAATATGCTGTAATTCAGTTTCAATCCACGCACCTGTAAAGGTGCGACAAAATGGAATTGCATCTGTTTACTGGAAGCCTTCTGTTTCAATCCACGCACCTGTAAAGGTGCGACTGTTAGTCATAAATTTTTTCCCTTTTTTGGTAATGTTTCAATCCACGCACCTGTAAAGGTGCGACTTGAATGCATGTTTCTGCCGTGGCTGAGCAACAGGTTTCAATCCACGCACCTGTAAAGGTGCGACTTGACAGACTATCAAATGCAGCAGGTAGATTTCAGTTTCAATCCACGCACCTGTAAAGGTGCGACGCTTAGGAACAGGTTATAAAAATGATGTTAGATAGTTTCAATCCACGCACCTGTAAAGGTGCGACTAAAAAAGGGAGTGACAATAACCCATATAAAATTGGTTTCAATCCACGCACCTGTAAAGGTGCGACTGGCGAAAAAACTTGGAATCACGATCCCGGACCTACTGCGTTTCAATCCACGCACCTGTAAAGGTGCGACTCACTGATAAAACATCCGTTAATGACATCTGAAAGTTTCAATCCACGCACCTGTAAAGGTGCGACAAACTTACGGTGATAAACTGGACCTCACAACGAACGGGTTTCAATCCACGCACCTGTAAAGGTGCGACTCACTGATAAAACATCCGTTAATGACATCTGAAAGTTTCAATCCACGCACCTGTAAAGGTGCGACAATAACTCCAAAGGAGAAAATCATATGTCAGAAGTTTCAATCCACGCACCTGTAAAGGTGCGACTGTAAAAGTTGGAGACAACAAAAAAGACTTTAAAGTTTCAATCCACGCACCTGTAAAGGTGCGACCCTTCCAACTTATCTTATTTTATAATAAAAAGTTGAAAGAACAAATTCGCGGAGGGGTGTAGAATCTGATGGAATTGCTTGACATGTGATCTTTCATAGATTTTCAATTCCTTGATATACTTCATTTTATAGAATTCGCGAACCTTCCAGTGATTTTGTGGTCACTTATGGTACGCGAACGCATTTTCTTCACTCAAGAAGCAATAGTCCTTCGGGATCATATGTTTCTTTTGCTCCAAGATGCTCCACCCGCCGTTGCCAGTTTGCTCCTAGAAAATAGAATCTGAGACTATCCTTTTTCAAGTCTGCTGTTTTTGCCAGCTTACTTCGCAAACTGACCCACTCTGCTGGATCAATAAGACATTCAAATACTGAGTTTTGCACCCGTTGTCCAAAATCCTCACATATTTTCGCGACACGCTGTAAGCGTCTTTTTCCAGCAAGATCCTCAGTACTAACATCATAGGTTACAAGTATCATCATTTTTGTACCTCATTATTTCCAGAAAAAAGGTGGGTATTTATCAATATCATTGCGCAAAAAACGAGCGAGCAGCATTGCCTGTATATATACCAGCAAGCCAACAGGAACACTTTCTTTGATAAACGGATGGAATATTTCCTCCTGTTTTCTTTTTTGATATGCAGCTATTACAGTTTTTCTCGCTACATCATCCATGAGTACGCCACCAGTCTCAGTAATAGTAAACTGTTCCGGTTTTACCTGTTGTAAATTAATCAGAGAAACAACAAGCCTGTCTGCAATGCATCCTCTGAACTCCTCCATCAGATCCAGTGCCAACCCCGGCCTGCCAGGTCTGTCTTTATGGAAGAAACCGCAACAGGGATCGAGTCCAGAAGCTTCAAGTGCAGCAGTTGCATCATGTACGAGCAGTGTATATACAAATGATAATAGCGCATTAACTCGGTCAAGCGGAGGCCGGCGACTACGCCCTTTAAAAACAAACAGATCTTTCCGGACACCGATCAGTTCATTAAATACATCAAAATAGGAACGTGCAGCCTCCCCTTCCCTTCCAAGAAGTTCATCACTGTTTGCTGTCGTCCTGATATGCTTAATTGTTTGCTTTAATCGAAGGGCACTACTTTTAAGAAGCAACATTGCATCATTATTATCTGTCTCGCGAGCAGCACGGAGGAGAACATTTCTCCCATTGACAATTTTTGCAAGAATAAACATTTTTGCAATGTCAAGTGACTCATTATCTTTATCAGCAAGCCGATATTGAGCACGTCGTACAAGAATATTCCCATTTACCTCACCAACCACGCGAGCTTTAAAATGCCCGGATTCTGAAAGAAATGATAATGCGACATTGTTTTCAGCACACAATTCCATCGCATACGGACTACACCCTACTCCACCAATACAAACAATACCATTCAGTGAGAGTACCGGAATTTTTATTTTTACCTCTTTATCAACACTTACAACAATTGTCTGGCCTTCTTTTGCAATATAGGCGCCATGTGTTGTAATGTACAAAGTATTAAGTAAACGTCTCATCATCCTCCTCTTCTATGGAGTCCAGAAACGAATTTACGTATTCTTCTGCCTTATTAGAACTGTTTAATTTCGGCATACATATATTAATAAGAGAACAATTATCACATTTTTTTTCATAAACTGCTTTTGGTGTTACTTTGCTTTTAATAAGATTTCTAAGGCGAAGTATTAAAAGTGTAGTTTCATTACGTAACTTATCATCTAGTTGTATTACCGTTCTACGTCGTGGAGTACCGTAATAAAGAGCTCCTTCATCGATCTTTACTACAAGCATCTCTTCAAGGCAGAGCGCTTGGGCGCATAACTGCACCTCATCACAACGATCAAGTTTTGGTTTACCACGCTTATACTCCACCGGATACGGTTTCCATAATCCGGATACATCAGGAAGCGTAACACCAGAACCATCAGTGGATTTTGTAAATTCAACCACATCGGCCTTACCGAAAATTCCCAGTTGCCTGTTTTGTAAATTTAAAGCACGGGCAATACGTAAATCGCCACGGGATTCAACTTCCTCTTTGTCAGTTCGGTCATGAAGAATCCTGCCTTCTGCGGTCAACCTATTCTCTTCCCACTGCCGTTCGATATGGATAAGTGCGCATTGACGTTCGCAGAATACGATGTGCTGAAGTGCAGAGATTGGGAGGAGGTCTGATTCGGGGTACATGAACATAATTTCTCTTAAGGTTGCAAATAGTTTAACCGATACTGCATTGCAGTATCGGTTTTATTAATAGTTACATGTTCTTGAAATACTTTTTGTCAAAGAACAATTAGTAAAATTATGACTACACTTAACCTACTTTACATATTAATTCAACACCGGATAGATTTGAATTATCAACAATAACTTTATAATCTTCAAATGAACGTGCGGCTTTGTCAGGATTAACACGTTGGATTTGAATTTTTTCAAAAAGATCCTGTGCTTGTGCATTTCCCATCTTATCCTTATGTTTGAAAATGTAAAGCCCACGGGTGGCCATCATTCCTCTGGCAGCGGATCTGTCATGTTCAAACATGCTTGTCAATGCTTCCCAAAGTAGGGTTACATCATCATCATTAAAACCAGTTTGATCTGCAAGGGGGGCTGAAACAAAACCATATGCACGATATAATCCATATGGTACTGTAAATTTACGTCCCATTGTGCGGTTATCACCGCTTTGTTTTTCAGCATCAGCTGCAGTTGTTACTGCCATACGTGTAATACAGTGTTCAAGTGAAACAACAGGATCAACAGACCTTGCGAATGTTAATTGTACAGCACCTCGAACCTGACCGGCATTGGCACCTGTTGAAAGTACCGCACCAAATGTTCTGATGTCGTAATAATTCTGACAAAGAAATTTGCGTGCTTTATCTATTTCACTACCCTGACCAACGCCATCTTTATTCCGTTTCTTTCCATCCGTTGAATCCGCAGGCTCTTTTGTTAAATCGATTTTCAAGTATTTGTAAGCATCTTCTATTGTGTTGTTAAGAATTGCTTTTTCCTTTACGAATATCATATTAGGAGCTTTGTCATCAGATTTAATCTGAACGTAATTTCTAACTTTACGTTTTAAACAAACGTCTGTAACAAGCCCATGCCCGGATTCAGCATCAACACGCGGTAAATTCCCAGCATCCGGATCCCCATTCGGATTACCATCGATTACATCAAACAACAAAACAAAATCATAACGATTGATAGACATACAGTATTCCTTTCGGTAAATTTTATTTATTTATAACATCTTCTTTTTTAGTAAAAAATTCCTGACGCTGATGATAGTAACCAATCGCAAAGCGTCCCTGCTCATGTAAATCAAGATGTGCGGGAAAATCTATTAACTTCCCCATTATTTCACCTAATAGTGTTTCTAAATTTTTAACTCTGCCACGGTTTTCTATTTTTGCAAGATGATGATTTTTTAGTCTCATTAAATTCGCAAATACAGTTACCGGACTTGCACATGCAGAACCATAATACCGTTCCCGTATTGTAGCATTCAATCCAGGATTTGCTTCTTCCTGAATTTTCTCAAGGGTAGCAAAGAGTCGCCCGAGTTGATAACCAACAGATGGCTGATTAGTATCAAGAGACATTGTAATCTCCTTATGGTTTGGGTTTATATGAATTCTATGATAACGATTCAAATAAGCTTTAATCAGTGCAGCTCTGACAGGTTTGACGCGATTTTCAGTATCACTATGTATGCGCCGTAATGCAGCCTGAAGCAGTGTTGCAGGATATTGCGTTCCGTTGAGTATTGCGCGCATAAAATCACCGGCAATATTCGGAGGTATATTTTCACTTTTATCTTGAGATGCAATATTGACAAGTAATCTCCAGATTGAATAGAATTCTGGTTCTTTCGTTGGTTTCACGATTGCCAAATCATCAAAGTGGATTTTAATTCTTTCTGCAAATTCAGAAACCAAACCAACCTGCCAGAATCTTACAGAGATACGAGCAGCATTTGGAGATAAACCTAATACATAAAACCGGGAAATATCTGATGAATTAATAAATGCACCATTTTGAACCGACTTGTAAAGCTCTTTAATTCTTTCAGTACCCTCATCTGGGTTATCTTTCGGAGGTTCGGAAAAAAACATCGAAAAGTCATTTTCAAAAGTCGATTTCTTTTCAGACCAAAAAACTGTTGTTGTATCTCCAATTTGTATACGTTGTTTACTCCGTAACAAAGTGTTTAACGCTGTTACATAAGCGAATTCTGTAGATTTAATAATTGGTGCATTATAACCTTGCTCTTTTCCATATGAATCGTAACCACAATTTTTCTGAAAACCTATCAAATTTTTTGTATCTTTGTCAATCGGTGTTTTACCATGAATTCTTGATATAATCCCATTTTCACCTGTGACAATACAAAAACCGTATTTGTCATCTTTCGTTTCGCTTTTTTCCTCAGTATTATCAGTGCATTTTTGATGTTGTTTCACATAATTCTGAACAGCAGGCCGGCATGGGATTGGCATCATGTCTGAACTTAATCTAAAAGCCATATTGCATTGTGTAAGCTTTAAACATTCCGCAAAATTTGATGAAGCAATTACATTCGCAATTTCCTTATTTTCGTAAAAACTTATAATCGCCTTCACTCCAACATCTTTTTTTAGTTCACTAGTCAATTTTTTTAAAGAATCAAGCCATGTTGTATGTTGTTTTGCCGATTTAATATCCGTATCCGGTTGTCCTAAAACATATCCAATATGATCCCACAACAAAAAAGTTGTCTCATAACTTTTACCACCAGACCGGCTTAAACTTCTTGGTAAAAGAAATGGTTTTGCCAAAAGCTTCTTTCCTATTTTCTCTCTTGTATCTTCAAGTTCGATGAACTTTCCATTTTCGTCAATAACAATTAAAAATTGCAATTCTTTCTTTTCAAAACCCTCTGGAGCTATGTCGCTATTTGGATCAGCAGCTTTTCTATCATAATATTCTTTTAAGGCTTGAAGTATCATCTCCGAACCTCCTCTGAATTTCGTGCAGGAACAGAAATAACTCCACTATCAATTCTGGCCCGAAAAAACATGGCGCTTGGTTCGTTAATATTTTCGAAGTTTATATCATAAAGCATCCATCCAAGATCCCTTGTCTCTGCAATTGGAATTTTTGAATTATCATCATTATTTACTAATTGAAAATGACAAGCAAACTCCCGACAACCAAGGTATGGTCTGTGAAAACATTGGCCTTTTTTTGCACGACGCTCGAACATTGCTGCATATTTTGCAGGCGTTTCATCTAATCTTAGTGTTTGTTCTGCTTCATTCTCATCTGCCCAAAATTCCTCAGAAAGAGATTTATTGTTTTTCCTTTTTTCTGGTGGAATAAATTCAAACTTTGCATACAACCGATATCGAACATCCTGTAAAAACAAACCTGCTCGTTGCTGTCGTTCATCTTCGATATATAAGCCCATTGCTTTTCCAGTTCCATTTTCCATCATTTCTGATGTTGGCCCAGATATTCGTTTTCCTACTTCATTTCTTCGTACAGATACCCATTTGATAGGATTTAAAACTTCAATTTTTGTAATATTCCACCTTATTGCTGGCTTCCATAGTATTGCTTCATAAATCGCACGCGCGGCAGATGGCGTGATTACATCATAACTTACACGCTCTACTTTCATTTCTGGTCTTGTAAAGCATGCGTAATCTCCCCACACTTCAAGGCACCAATCATTCATTATTGCTCCTTATTTGAAGAATTTATGTAATTTTTGAGTTCTCACAATATCAATTTATCCGGATCAATAGGTTGGTCATCTACGGAGAGACCAAAACTATCATCATAATGAATACTCGATTCAAGAGCAAACAGCTCCGGGGCAATTTCAACTAACGCATTGCATGTTTTCAAAAAAACAAAATCCTGCGTATATACATTTACAGAATATCGTTGCAATTTTCTAAGTATCCGACGTTCTGGTCCGAATGATTTAATTAAATCAATATATTTCTTTCCTTCCCGGTAAGGTACGACAATCGTTTTTTGCATTGAATCGTCAATTATGCGGAATTTTTCGGAAGCAGATCTATATTGAAATGTTAACTCACTTGAATTTAACATTGATGTAATATTATTTACATCAAGAGAGATCGCTTTCCAATATAATTCACTAAAAAAGCGTTCAAAGTTTTCATGAGCAAGAGGACTTTCAAGCCCATTCTTTAGCATATTTACTGTTGTTTCAGTTGCTTTTCTTAATATACCGGGAGGAGACTTTTTTGGTGGTACGAACACCTTTACAACTGCATTTTCTTTGTGCAGTTTTCCCTCTCTGTTGCATCTTCCTGCCGCCTGAGCAATTGAATCCAATCCTGCAATTGCCCTATATACAACAGGAAAATCAAAATCAACACCTGCTTCGACAAGTTGTGTACTGACTACCTGCACTTTTTCATTATTTTTAAGTTTAATTTTTATCTCTGTAATTATATCACTACGGTGCTGCCCACACATTAAAGCAGAAAGATGATATGCCCCGGATGGTAGTAGTTTAAATAATTCTCTACAGCTTTTTCTATCCGAAACAATACACAAAACCTGTCGGTGCATTTCAATTTCAGAAGCAATATCATTCCACTCTGAAACTGTTGATAGATCTGTCGGACACAGCACTGTTACTCTGTCAAGTTTCTTATAAATTTCATTAACATTTGTTACTATTTCATTTACACTACCCTTTGACAGTCCTTTGAAAGCTTCTCTGCTCTCAAATGCAGGTTGTGTGGCTGTTGAAATTACAAAAGTAACATTATAACGTTTTGTTAAAAGTTCCATTGTTTGTAAAATCGGATTTAAGTATTCCACAGGAACAAGCTGAGCTTCATCTAATATTACAACACTATTAGCGATATTATGAAGTTTGCGACACCGGCCTGGTTTTGCTGCAAAAAGCGATTCGAAAAATTGTACTGATGTCGTTACAATTACCGGAGCATCCCAGTTTTCTGCTGCCAATCTCGACATTGGTGTTGAATCCGAAATGTCAAGATTAGAATGGTGTTCAATTACCTGTTCACTTCCAAGCGCATCGCGAAAAACATTCACATTTTGTTCAATAATACTTGTAAATGGAATTACGTATATCACTCTATCAAGTTTATGTTTTAGAGCATGTTCAAGTGCAAATGCCAAACTTGATAATGTCTTACCACCACCGGTTGGAACTGTAAGTGAAAAAATTCCCTGTTCACGGATTCCTGCTTTACGGCAATCTGCAAGTATTGTTTGTCTAATACTATTTACTTCAGTCTTTGCAGCCGTTTTCAGCTTTTCATCCATATAACTATTAAATTTAACTAACAAATTTTCAATAGTCGCATAATTACTTCTAATCATTGTCTGTTCGGGATTCATATAACTTTCTGTATCCAGAAAATCTGCATCGACCAGACAGGAAAAAAGCATCCGTATCCATAAAGCCATGTCAAGAGAATCCCGTTCGAAAGACCATGGACTTTGTTTTGGTTTTGCAAAACTAAGTAAATCAATAAATTGTTTCTTTATTCCATCTGTTGATCCATTTGATAACCTATAATTCAATGAACCTTTCCCTGATTGTTCATCGGAATACCAGTCTGGTAGCCCAGCATGATGTCCTGCAACACAATATTGCAGGATTCTTCCAATCTGTGAGCCAAATACTTCCTCAGCCAATTTTGCACCCGGAGTTGAATGATCCACTTTACCAGCATTTCCTTCAAGATGAGCATCTGCATCGTAGCCACTTTTCAAACATAAATATTTCTGCCAAATATCAGTTGTTTTACCCTGGTCATGTGCAAGTCCTTCAGCATACCCCCATTCGGCAGAATTAAATTTTGATGCAAATTTTGCAGCTAACTCTGCGGTATTTATCAAATGGTCATGCAAGGAATGCGGTTCTTTCCAGGTACCATCCGGATTTTGCTTTACGTGTGCTATTTCCATTATTCTTCCTTTTTATTCAATCAATAAGATCAATCTCTGCAGACACTTTACGTATCGGTATAGCCTGTAACTTACCCTCATTGTAAGCATCAAGCCGCGACTCAGCCTCCACCACCCATCGCGCATCAATTGCTGATTGATCATTATCATCAAGGTTATTCATAGGTTCTTGTGTCATTTCTGAACCTCTTCATTCCAAGTTACCATCAAATCGAATTGTATTCTGCCTGCATTTCATGAACAGTTGAACCGAAAAATTCATGGAGTTTTGCTTGCAAAAGCTTTTTATCCGGAAGCTTTGTTGTATACTCTGCAATTACCGCAGGTGATGTTGTTCGGGCGAGGGCATATTCAACAACTTCTGAATCGCGACCTTTACATAAAATAATTCCTATTGATGGATTCTCGTGCATTTTCTTTACATCACGATCAAGTGCTTCCAGATAAAATGATAATTTGCCCATATATTCCGGCTTAAATTCATCGACTTTCAACTCAAAAGCAACAAGACACTGTAACTCACGGTGATAAAACAGGAGATCGATAAAATAGTCCTTCATTCCAACCTGTATGCGATATTCTTCTCCAATGAATGCAAAATCACGACCGAATTCGATAATAAATTGCTTAAGCGAATGAATAATACCCTTTTGAAGATCTGATTCATTATACTGGGAAGGAAGTCCCAGAAAGTCAAGTGTGTACGAATCACGAAATATAGTTACTGATTCCGGGTGAATATCATTTAAAACTTGTGACAATTTTGGCTGGATCAAACTTCTTTCGAATGATCCACTTGAAATTTGTCTTTCAAGCTCTCTTTTAGAATAATTATTTCTGACTGATTCCCGTAAATAAAATTCCCGTTCCAAATCAGTTTTACACTTTGACAAGATTATAATATTTTGCGTCCATCCAATTTCTCTCACCAGTGGTGAGAGTATTGTATCATTAGAATACGTCTCAAAAAACTGCTTCATCCTCCAAAGATTCTTATCAGAAAATCCTTTTTGCTCAGGATGTGCAATTTCAAGAAAATCAGCCAGTTGCCTTACAACACCATCACCCCATTCAGCAGTTTTAATTTTATTGGAAATATATTCTCCTACACTCCAATATGTGCTAATTACTGCGGAATTGAGGGCTGTAAATGCTGTTTTGCGACCTTTTGCAATAATACCTGATACCTCCGCAAACTGCTCTTCTATAGCCAGCTCGCTATCATCAATACTTCTTTTTGATTTTTTCATACAATATCTCGACTCTAATACTCCCTATTTGTACTATACCTGTATTAAATCTACAACACAATCGCTTCCAAAACCTGACAGTAACAAAGCAATTTTCATTTAAATGTGTCACCAGTGGTGACACATTTTACTTTTACTATGTCTTTTACGATAAACTATGACACTGAATGACTGATATGACTGATCTATTGGCATACCCACTTGTTGTAAATAAAAATTGGAACCATTTAACTGCCAGTTATATACGCATCCCCCATTTTTTTAATTCTCTCCAAAACCATATCTTTCAATTCTGTTGGTGCAATAACTATTGCTTCATCACCCCATGATAAAATCTCCCTGATCAGTTCGTGCGGTTGACTGTAGGGAATTTCTATTTCAATTGTCGCGTCGTTGACATGTACGATTTTCTGATGTGGATACCAGACTTCACGTTGTGCGTATCGCGCAGCTTTTCCGGTAAGACGGATACGTGCATGAGCCTTGGGAGTACCTGAGAAAATCCCGTATGATGTAGCAAGTATTTCCCGACAGGTGTCCTCACTCTGCCCGCACCAGGACTCGTTGACATGTCTGATATGTTCGATTGAGTCAAGTGAGAAAGTACGAAGCGCCTGCTTTTCATGACAAAATGCGTCAAGATACCAGTTATCGCGATACCGCACAAGATGCTGCGGGGAAACAGTACGTTCCTTTGTAACACCGTCTGTATTTGAATATGAAAAACGAACCGCATACTTGCGCGTGAGTGCATTGACAAGCGCACCAAAGGTTCCCTCTGTAACGCAGCGGTAATGAATGTCAAGAATTTTGATTCTGTCAGCCCACTGATGCGGATCGCGAACTTTAAGCTTTAAAATGGCATCACATTTCTTCGCAAGTGGCCTGAATGAATCACTTAAAATCGGGCTTGTCATTGTACCGACAATCCGCTGCATGGTGAGTAACGCAATAAGCTCATCATCGGTTGGAAGGATTGTCTCTACAGGGTCATCTATTGATTCGGCATTGATAATTTTATAGAGCCCGTTTTCTTTTTTAATATTCACGGTTCCGAGTAGCCGTGCATTTTTCAAAATCCTGAAAAATGAAGACTCACTTGAAATATGTAATTTACGTGAAATAACAGTTCCTGATAATCCATCAGAGTATTCAGTGAGTAGCTTAACAAGTGCAACAGCAGTTTCTTTATTATTCATGCAACCTCACAGGAGAAGGAATTGCAAAACATTTCAATGCCAGCCACCAGTAACGACACATCATTATTCTCTATGCACTCAATTCTCTTAGTGGCTGCAGATTACGCCAGTATCAGCGCTAAACTGAATTTCTATTCACAAATAACGACAGAAAGAACGCGATAACGCTGCCAATTATTGACGTGTAAAGTATAATTATAAAGTAATTCCGGGGAGAAAGGATGTCAACGCGGGTAGGAGTAGCAGGGATATTTCGCGACTGCAGCTCTTTGAAATGACATTGGGTTCCAATTTTTCATTTTCTCCAAGCGCTGAAGGCGCGACATATACCAGCCAGGGTTATCGGCCCTGGGAAATGGTTCAACCGGCAATGCAATTCGCATTTCGAAATATCGCACACATAACGGTAATCAGGTATGGAGAATCGTTGTATAAATTATACGCCGTTAACAACCAATAGTAATACAACCACAAAAACCATCTTGCGCATACATCATAAATGATGTATACTATATCTTATGAACGAGAATAAATGGCATGTTCTTTATTACGAAACAACATCAGGAAAAAGCCCTGTTTTTGAAATGATTGAGAAACGGGCTGTACGGGAAAAAGCTAAAATTCTCAATTGGATCAGTCTTTTAGAGCAACATGGACCGAATTTAACCAGACCATACGCTGATTTATTAAAAGATGGAATTCATGAGCTTAGAATCAAGTTATCCGGAGATCAAATCAGAGTACTTTATTTTTTTTGTTATCGAAACTATATAATCCTTACAAATTCATTTACAAAAAATACAGACAAAGTACCTGAAGAAGAGATAAAAAAAGCACAATCATGCAGACTCGATTTCTTAGGGCGATACACAGAAAAAAAATTACAGGAGATTCTGGAAAATGAAAACATTTAAAAAACATCTTGAAAAAAACCTTAAAGATCCTGTTTTTAAAGAAGTATACAATGAAGAACAGGTATTATTGCAGCTATCGTATGAACTTCACCAAAAGAGAGAAAAAGCAGGGTTGTCTCAACGCGATGTTGCATTACAGGCAAAATTGACACAACAACAAGTTTCAAAAGTCGAAAATGGTGTCAATTGCAATATTCTTACTTATTTAAAAGTAGGCAACGCACTTGGTCTTCATATCGGTATAAAACCAATGTCAAAAACGCAAAGATCGTCACAAAAATCAGTCGCCGTTAAATAATGGATATTTAAGAAATGGTTCAACCGGTAATGTAATTCGCATTTCGAAATATCGCACACATACACCGGAAATTGTCCATGTTTGTCCGATCATTTCAATTTCAATTTAAAATTGCGTTCGCTTTCCCGGATATCACGAATTTCAAGAATTAAATCTTTGAAATATTGTTTACTTAAATAGGCACCATTTTTTAATCTGATATCATCAAGAACATAGCCGCGCAGAGTAAAATCTTTTAATACTTGTCCTGCCCATTTCCTAAAATGAGTGGCCCTTTCTGAATTGACCCGAAAGCCAATAGCAATAATACCTTGCAGATTATAATGCTCAATCACTCTGGAAACTTCACGCCCACCCTCAGTTTGAACTATTCGAAAATTTCGAACAGTTACCGCTTCCTGAAGCTCACCAGTATTGAATATTTCTTTAATATGATAGTTAATCGTATTGACTTCAACTCCGAAGAGCTTTGCAATGAGTTTTTGAGTAAGCCATACATTTTCATCTTCTACCCGAACCTCAATTCCATCTTCACCAGCCTGACTTGTGAAGGTCAGGAATTCTGCGGTTGAGTTTCTAATCGTTAGTCTTTTATCGTTTTTCATATATTTCATTTCAAGTATGAACGTTACAACTAAAGGTTTCAGCTTGGTATTTAGCCACGTTTATAAATTAGATTCCACACTTACATCAGGCAAGACTGAATCCTGTTAATTCGTAAATCATTAGTGAATGTTATGTATTTTCAAAGGAATTAAAGAGATTATCATCAAATCCGCTTGTGACATACTCTACCCTTGTTTCATCACGGTCTTTGAGCGCTACAGATGGCGACATATACCAGCCAGGATTTCCGGCCCTGGAAAATGGTACAACCGGCAACACAATTCGCATTTCGAAATATATCGTACAAACCGGTAATTTCCCACATTCATCCGATCATTTCAATGTGCATTTTAAATTGGTACGACCATCCCACAATGTTATGTGGTAACGTAAATTTCCCCACCATACGAACCATTCGGAGAGCCCGGGCCGATAAACCCGGGTTGGGAGTTCAAGGAGAGTGAAAAGCCCATTGGTTTGGCGGATGCTGTATGGTACAATTGCCATCATAGACATGATTGTTTTCACAATTTGTCTGATTTGTTAACAAAATCCCCCCATTATCATCCCTTAACTAAGGGGGGCGCTTCCAGCCGGGGATTATCTTATTCCGCTGGAAAAACAAGTACATTCCGACTGGCACTCAACGACCGTTTTCCTTTTGTTCTATATCATTTGGACAAGCATATCAATTGTCATCTTAACCCCTCCTCTCCATGCTTTAATGGAGAGGAGGCCGGGAGGTGAGGCTAAATTCACGGTACCACCACGCTGAACTGCACCGGCTGATACTTGTCCCGCTTTACATTAACTAAATAGGTACCTGATGGTTTATTCTTAAAAGGAATCAAACCGTCATTAATCGGGACAGATGAGACAAGTCTTCCTTGTATATCGAGAATTTCTACAATACCACACTGGTCATTGTCAATACCCTGAACTGAAAGCACACCGGATGCCAATGTTACTGATACTGTATTGCGTTCTGTCAACAAAGCTGTCTGACGGACATTTGTCCCTTTGTCCAGAGAAAACTGTTTAAAAAACTTCCAGGTTTCCTCTGCCTGATTAATATTGCTGTTTGATGGCCACATGTGTCCCTGGCTGGAAATTGAATCCATGACAACATAGGTTCCCTGTGCGCATGGGCCATACGTTATTCTGGTTACCTTTGAATTTGATTGCGGATAGCGGGATGTAGAAGCCGGTGTTGAAGGACAACTGTCAAGTTTCAACCAGATATTCAGATCGTTTACAAAAGATACTTTATCCTCCTGTGCTCCAAATGTCAGAAATACGGATATCGGGCGC
>Ga0123334_1004137_pt1 | contig 14990 bp, 12 predicted proteins | sample BiotimSIPDNA_FD_89706 | JGI IMG/M metagenome (GOLD analysis project Ga0123334, IMG submission 89706) | Anaerobic biogas reactor microbial communites from Washington, USA - Biogas_R1 time_0 SIP DNA | ecosystem: Engineered > Bioreactor > Anaerobic > Unclassified | place: Washington, USA... | reverse complement strand
TGAGTACTGGACAATTTGGAATACATTTATTAATCTTTTCCATGAGTTCATCAACACGATTTTGGGACTCCGCGGCTTGCTGGAGAAATGGTACGGTATAGGAATGACCGCCAAAAGAGCTGATTTGTGTAACTTTATACATCTGGATGTAATAATCCACCATGTCTTCGCGAATAGGTTCAAAGCAGGGTGGTAGGTAAAGATCCTCAAACATGTAGCGTTCTCTCATGATTGTAGTGGACCCTCCCATGGAGATAAAACCATGGTCCTGAACACGCATGACTCGATCCCGGGAATTATCCAGCCATTTTTGAACTTTGAGATAATTTGTTCGGGAGCATTTATCGTCGGAAATTGGCAGGTTAAGGAATTTGTTGAGTCCAATAAGTAAGGTGACAATGACAACGATGAGGATAATCGCGATTTTGCCCTCTGAAAAAGGGCTCACCTTAGGATCATAGGAAAATTCACTTCCACAACGCTCACAAATGCGTACGCCGTTATCGTATAAGGTTTTACACGAATCGCATCTTCTCATGGGATTACTTCTTTCTGGTTTTGCTACCTCAATTATCTGTAAAAAAAATACAAAAGCCAGGTTCAGGCGCCCCCGCCGCGACTCGAACGCGGAACCTACGGTTTAGAAGACCGGCGCTCTGTCCATTGAGCTACGGGGGCGAAACGTTATTGTAACCGTTTTTTTATTATGATGGGCGAATTCCTTTATAAACTTTGGCGGTTCCGATGGTTCTCAGAATGATATCAGCAGGTCTACCGGTGACTTTGGAAAGCTCTTCTGCATTGAGCGGTTGGTTATCGTTGACTAAAAAGACTTTAAAAATGGTATCGACCAAGGGGCTGCTCGCGCTTAGGAAGTCATCTTGTTTTGCACAATGGTTCGTGAGAATATCAAGTAGTGGATCACCCTGAGTTACTTCGCCTGTGTGGTAATCGACAAGATCAGCTTTGGAATCGATGTTGGGGTTATTGAAATAGACCCGGTGGTCTTCGCAAAGAAAACTTTCAAGCGCATTACGCCAGTTTCGATCCTGGTTTTTCCACCAGTCAAAATCTATATGAAATTGGGTTGTAAGGGTTGGCTTTATCAAGCTGGGTAATTTATTTAACATTTTTCCTCGATTAGGCTACGCTTAGGTGATAGTAATTGTCACCAATATGGGTGTATTCTTCATTTTCGTTGAGGGTAAGGTAAAGCTCTTGCGGCGAAACCCTGCGTATGACGTTGATGCCAGCGTAAAGGTCAACAAAGTGGACATGTGCCTGGTTGTTGAGTTTGGAAAGTTCGTGCATCAGACGGGTAACATCATTTTTGAGTGGAATGTCTTTATTCGCACGGTTTTCCCAGATTTGGTCAAGCCCTTTCATGTCAGGAATGGCAATTGCCATGCGATCGTTGAAACCAGCATAAATTGGCTGGCGAAGCAGGGCGAATACAATGCCGCCATCTGCGCCAACCAATACGGTTTTTATCCACTCTTTGTTTGAGCGTTTTCGTTCAATACTGATTTTGATTAGGCCGGGGTTGTTGCTGGCGGCTATTTCGATGATGCTACCGGGAATGAGATTTTGTTTCTCGTACCAATCACGCAGACCAGTTACGTATCGATGGGGCCTAACAACCCAGGCTGGAATACGTTCTTTTGAAGCTTCATCAATGAAGTCAATCTTGATTCGTTGACTCTGTAAGGCGCTTGGGAAAATGGTATAGGTTTCAGGAGTAATCGGTAAAGTGCCTGCCCGCCAATGGGGATAGCTGAGTGGAATGCGCAGCTTTTTGCATGGCTCATAATCTTCCAATGGGTCAATTATCCAGGTGTGTTCATCGACTAACTCGGTAAAGAGTTTTTCGAGATCCGGGTCGAAATCTTCCCTGTCAAGCGGTTGGCTTTGACTTCGGAGATAAACAGGTATTTCAAGAACAGATTTTGGCTCGAAACGCTTCAGGAACCATGAGAAAACGCCACTTGAGCCCACCTCATCAAAGCGCGGGTCTTCTTGCAGGGCGTAGTTAAGCGAAAAAGCCATAAGTTGATTGTCATGCTGTTCAGTGAGTTCAAGTTGTTTCATGAGATCAGAAATGCCGATTGGACCACCATCCATTGAATCCAGTATGGCTTCAGCGATATTAAGTGAGCCAACACTGATATCAATCAGCAAGGATTTCGGGAACCACGAATGCCCAATCAAGACAAGTTCGTTTTGGTTTTGCAAGGCCAGGGCTAATTGCCGTTTAATGTGCACACCAAATTCCTGCATGATGGTTGCTGCGTCTAATTCACCTTCGTTATCGCGGGTGTAGCTTTTATCGTTTAGAGGATGATTAGGGAGCTGACTGGCAAATTCTTTTGTCGAGCCGTTTTCGAAGCTGACTGTGATGACTGTAAAACGGCCATGCATAGGATGATGACCTTCGCGTTTGTCAGTTACTACGCCAGTTGCCCATTCGTCTTCGGGGAAGATGAGTTTGGTTCCAATGGGGTATTCTTCTTTGGGGTAATAGAAAAAGCCAGCTTCTTCTTGCTTCAATTCTTCTTCGGCTTTCATCTCTTCAAGGCGGATGTTAATTAAAACTGCCGTGAGTTCATCAATTTGTTCAGGGATTTCTGTTTCAAAAAGGTGATTTGTCAACGCATTCAGATCGCTTTGGGTGATAGTAATATTTTTCCAATAATTCGCGATGTTGTTTTTTGATTTCCAAGCCATACTAACCTCGATAAGAAGAATTAACTCTGATTATACATTAAAACATCGTTTGGACATGATAAAAAACAATATAAAAGTAGCAGATAATAGCAACATCAGGAATGGAGCTGGCTTGTTTTATTAATGAACAAGGAATCTTCATGATTAAAAAAACAACCCACAAAGCCGTGGGTTGTTTTTGGAGAAGGTTGTGAATTTACATGAAAAGAGAGATGATGAACCCAATGACCAGTCCAACACTGGCAATTGAAATAAGGTTTAATGCTAAAAATTTACCAAACGCGATTTGTTTGTTTCTCATTTCTATTTTGTCTTCATGCTCAAAGATTTTGCTGAAGTTAGCTGCGACAATACTTTTTATTTCTTTGTCATTTTGTTCGGCGACGGTCATATTAGCCTCTTGAGCTTGATTTTTTCAGTATACGGCCAGCGTTATCAACAACAATCCGCAAGCTTTGAGGGATGCTTTTACTTCCTGGAAGTGTGTCGCAATAAGAAAAAGTAATCAGGTTTCTTCCATCAGCCTGTCTGGTCACATTGGGTTTGCATCCGCGTGTTTTGGGATATTCAGATTGTATAGACTTGATTACTTTTTGCAATGTAGTGTCATCCATGATATCACCTACTTTTGATTCAATTTTCTGCGTAAGAAGGCAGGAATTGATAAATCGTTTGACTTATCGATTGACTGAGAAACATTGTTTACCTCGAAATCAGAATCTTTGGAAGCTTGTGCTGAAGGTATTGAAGGAAGCGATGGATTATCATCCTGTTGGTAATGAGGAATGGGGTTGCTTTGCGCTTGTTGATTGATTTGAGGAATGTTGACTGGATTGTTTTCCGAAATACCTGTAACGATTAGGATAAGTTGAATACTGTCTCCCATGCGGGGATCAGTAATGATACCAGGAATAATCTCAGCATTGAAACCAGTCGCTTCCTGCAAACTTTGCATCGCTTCTGTGATTTCTTTGAAAGACATGTCTGCTGAGCCGGTGAAGTTGGCGATCATCGCGGTGGCAGAATAGAGGTCGATGTCTTCCAACAGAGGATGATGCAGGGCCTTGTCGATGGCTTGCTGGACTTTATCCGGGCCAGTACCATGTCCAACGGAGATTAAAGCTCCACCACCACGGGTCATCACTTTTTTAATGTGGGAAAAATCAACATTGATCACACCGGTTTCTGTGATGAGTTCAGAAATACCTTGAACACCTTGTCTAAGGATATCATCAGCCAGCGTGAAAGCCATATCAAGTGGTAAATCGCGTGGCGCGATTTCGATGAGTTTGTCATTGGGGATGACAATGAGTGTGTCAGAGTATTCTTTGAGTTTCTCGATACCTTCTTCGGAGTTCTTTTGGCGTCGGCCCAATTCAAAAGAAAAAGGCTTGGTGACAATTGAAACGGTTACCGCACCACTCGCTTTGGCAACTTTAGCGGCAATCGAAATGGCGCCTGTGCCTGTGCCACCGCCCATACCGGCAGTTAAGAAGACTAAATCAGCACCGCGCAGGTGTTCAGCTAACTCACGGGTGCTTTCTTCAGCAGCTTCTTCTCCAACTACAGGTTGTCCGCCTGCGCCTAAACCACGTGTTGATTTTGGGCCGAGTTGAATTTTAATAGGCGCAAGATTTTTAGATAAGGCTTGGGCGTCTGTATTAGCTGCAATAAAAGTAACATCATGCATTCCGTTTTCGATCATACGATTAATCGCGTTGGAACCGCCACCACCTAAACCCAAAACTACGATTTTGGGCAAATTAGCTTTGTTGATGTTGTACATGTAGTCTGTTGATGTGTTCATTTCCTTCTCCTAAAGGTCCTATACCGAAACGCTAAGGCTGTTAACGATATGTTCATCGATATTGCATCCGGCTTCTCGTAATGTTTGAATATCCTGTTCGCTGAAAGCGCCATTTTCGTTCCAAACAGTCACTTTGCGTGCGTTACACGCTTCGGTTATCGAAAAGCCAATTGTTGGACGAAATTCAGCGATGATTGGCCTCACTTTATCGAGTGTGTTGACCGGAACACCCCATTCGTAAGAGGGTAAAAGCAGGTAGTGGTCAATCGTGTGAACCCAATTGGCAAGGCTTTCCGCGACTTTAAATGATGTAGTTTGTTTTTGTGTTTCTTCGATTTTTACTTGTAAATCTTCAATCCATTCAGGTTTGGTTTGCTCCTGGGTTTCGAAGAGGGTTGTTGGTGTTGTGTCTTGTTTATCGCGTTTTTTGGGCGTGTTCATGAGCCAGAAAAGACAGGCGATGACATTTTTGTCGATTGTGAAATCACCTGTCGATAAGTCCGTTTCTTCAATAACGAGATTTACAAGGCGGTCGTAGTCAAGGCTTTCATCCATCTTGCCGGTTTTTAGATCAGCGGCACCCATGTAAAGCATCATAACTTTGGGAGTGCAGTTGAGCGTGCTTTTAGCGATTTGTGTGTACCACTGATAAGTGTTCATCCCAAAGTGATCTTGTTCACCGATTTCAGTTTTGGCGTAGGGACGGGGCATGCGCCATTTCTTCTCACCACCATTACCCCAATCGATTGGATGAGAGAAACTCTGCGCGCTGACAGCAATATGGAGGTTCGCGCCAAACTCAAGACTTCTGCGTTGCTTTGCAAGTTGAAAAGCTTTGCGTAGGAATGATAAATCCCAGTAATCACCGCCAGGTTCAAGGGCAGGAAAAACCGGAGTCATACCGTTTTGTTCAGCCAATCTCACAAAGGGTAAGTAACGATCCAGAAAACGTTCGACCAAATCGCCTTGTGACCATGTGCCAGGCATCCAGGCTTTTTTGGTGTTGGGTTTGTCAAAAAAGATGACATATTTAATGCCCCATTTGGCGTATTGGGTCAGCAAAATGCGAATATCTTCGGGTTTGATATTGGAATTAACCTGAAAATCAAAATGCACAATAGGTTTAATGTCATTGGCGACAAGCTCAGTGATGAATTCCTCTGGGATTGCGACAGTGTGGGGACTTTTAAGCAATACCCATGCGCTGTCAAGCGACTTTAGCTCAGGTAAAACCTGGGATAAATCTCGCTCAAGGTAATGTAACGTATCTTGAAAATAATGAAAACCTAATCTCTTGTTCATATCACATCCAGAATCCTCTTTTGCTTGTACCTATTAAAGTGCAAGTAATATGCCAAACAGAACGTCAAAAGCCATGTCTTCTGCTATAATGTCGGCATGATTTTAATCACGGCTGGAACAGGTTTTATTAGTGGTGTGATGCGAAAGCAGCTCGAAAAACTGGGCATGCCATACCGCTTGCTTGTGTCCACTTCCCAGAAAATGAATTATCTGACTGAAGGAGATACGGTCAATATTGCGGTAAGTTCTCCGCAGGACGAAAGAGGCCTGCGTGCTGCTTTAAAAGATATAGAAGTTGTGTTTCATTTGTCTGGTGTTGAGCGACTTGGAGGAGAGGAAGGACACCAGGAAAAAGAAGTAAAGGAAATCGACATTTTCACGAAGGTCTCAAAGGATATCGGTGTTAAACGATTCTTCTACTTAAGTCATCTGGGTGCGAACAGAACATCAGCGTATGGGATTATGAAAGCCAAGGGTATAGCCGAAAACATCATTCTCCATTCGGGAATAGACTACACGATTCTACGGACGGGATTGGTTTACGGATATGGTGATGCTTTTACACAAAGTCTGGCTAAGCTGATAAAAATGTCTCCTTTTGCGGTGTTTGTTCCGGGTGAAGGCAAGATGCTTGTTCAACCCCTCTGGGTGGATGATCTTGTCACAAGCCTTTTGTGGTCTTTGAATCTTGAAGAAAGCAAAAATAAGATCATTGAAATCGGTGGGCCGGAGCAATTGAGCTTTTACGAGGTAGTTGAAACGGTCGCGAGAGCTATGCAAAAGCGACCAAGGGTTTTGCCATCAAATCCGATTTATTTAGGAATATTGACCCAGTTTCTACAAGCAGTGATGAAGGATTTTCCGACCAATACATATTGGTTCGATTATCTCGCGGAAAATCGGGTCACTGATTTGGATTCTATGCCACGTCATTTTGGTATCAATCCTGCAAGGTTTAGCCAGAACTTAAATTATCTACAAAAGGACAAAACTCAGAAGAAATGAACTATTCTATCCACGGTCACTTTTATCAACCTCCACGAGAAGATCCAATTACAAAAAGAATACCAAAAGAAAAGGGAGCTGAACCCTACAAAAACTGGAACGAGCGAATCTGCGCTGATTGTTACACACCCAACGCTCAAGCCAGAAACTTCGGGAAGATCAGTTTTAATATTGGGCCGACACTCTTCCAATGGATGTTTGAAAATGCGCCTGAGACCGCGAATTTAATAGTTGCCCAGGAAAAAGCTAATTATATGGAAAATGGCGTTGGGAATGGCATGGCACAAGCATACAACCATAGTATTTTGCCTCTTCAGTCTGTTTTGGATAAGATAACGCAAGTAAGGTGGGGTATTGAAGAATTTAAGTTTCGTTTCGGTCATGACCCATTGGGCATGTGGTTGCCAGAGACTGCTGTGGATCTTGAAACCTTGTGTGTTCTTTCTGACCATGGGTTGATATTTACTATCTTAGCGCCATGGCAAATACAAGCACTTGATGGTTTAGCTGAACCCGGACCTTTTTTAATTAACCTTCCAGATGGCAGAAAGCCTTTTGTGGTGTTCCCTTATGACCGAGAAACCAGCACAAAGATCAGCTTTATCCCTCAGTTCACTGAAAATGGTGATGCTTTTATTAAAAACATGTTACGCAAAAAGACTGGTCAGCAAGGTTTGAAGCTTTTTGCCAGTGATGGGGAGCTTTATGGGCATCATCAACGCTTTAGAGATCTTTTCTTGAGCTACATTTTGGGAGATGGCGCTGAGAAAAATGCCATCCATTGGACTTATCCTGCGTTGTTTCTTAAAGAAAACACAGTACAAACCAGAGCAAAATTAGTTGAACCAAGTTCGTGGTCTTGTATGCACGGTGTTGGACGTTGGTCTGAAGATTGTGGTTGTACAGCCAATTCCGGGTGGAAAGCACCGATGCGACAGGCGATAAACGCTATCGCTGATTGGATTGACGCGATTTATATCCAGGCTTTTTCCGGACTGCCTTTAGAAGACAAACTAATAGAAGATTTAGCATGGGAGTTACGACACCGATATATTGATGTCATTCTTGGAGAAAAAACTGTTTTAGAATTATGCGAAGAGCTATTTAAGGGAGTTAGTCAATTTTTGGATGTGAGAAAAATCACTGTTTTACTTGAAGCACAACTTGAAAGACAAAAAATGTTTACTTCTTGCGGGTGGTTTTTTGATGACTTTAATCGTATTGAACCAGCTAATAATATCGCTTATGCTGCCAAGGCGGTATGGCTTTGTCAGCAGGTGAGCGATGTTCCTTTTGGAAAGAGCTTACTGGATATGTTGCGAAAAACAAACAGTCCGGAGACCGGACTGAATGCTGAGATGATATTCTTGCGTACGCTCGAGCGTGCTGAACGAGAGCTTAGTCTAAACTAAGAGCGTTGATTAAGAAGTCTACCCGATAACCTGATTCACCTTCAGCTTTCATGAAGCTGTCGATTAAACCTTCAAGCTTAGTCAGATACTGTATTCTAACTTCTTCACAGGCGTTGCACGCTAAAATTTCCATGATTGGGATCATTTTTAGGTTCCAAAGCATGGTTTCAAAGGCTTCTTTGTTGAACCATTCAATGCCTTCGTGATTATTTATGACTAATGCTTGTCTAAAATCAGGGTTGCTAAGATTCTTTTCAAGGAGTTTTTTAGGCTGACTTAGTTCTTCAAGAGTCATGGTGTGCAAACAAGCGGTTAACCAGCGGCTGTTGACGAAAAATTCGTGGATTTTATCGATTGGTAAGCCAATCGCGCGATAGTGTTCATAAATACGGGCTCGAACCTGTTCTTTTGAGAGGAGCGCCAGGGTTTGTTGTACGCAGGCGGGATTGTAAACTGAACCGCAAAGCCGGCTAATGAACGCCTGAGTCAGCAGGTAGATAAGCACGTGAGGCTTTTCTTTCAAGTCCCCAGAAAACTTTTGAAGATCTGGCGATTGGGCGAAATCATTGTCTTTATATTCCATGATTGTTAAGGCTAATTCGCCTAAAGAGTCGAGTTCTCTTGAACTATGTTCCAAATCATTCGAGCACTCGATGTTTAAGGCTTGTGCTTTTTGAGATAATGCATGCCAGTTATGGATGGCATAGTTCAGGAGAGCTTTTCTTTCTTCCAGGTTTTGAGCATGAGGAATATTGGCTAAGTTATGGAGCATGCTTTCCAGTTCTCTTAGAAGGGGTTGCATTTGTAAATCTTCTAAGGTCGCGTCAATGTTGTCAACTGGACGTCCCTGTAAATGAGCGTGTAGTTGAGCGTATTGCTCACCATGTACAATGTGAAAATCGCTTAATACCATGCGTTCATAGGCATGAAGGTCAAAGAAAAGACCTTTATCGTGAACTTCTGCCATTGATCTTATGTAGAATTTATGACTGACCTGGTCGCGCATGACCACGAACCCCTCTCGGCTGTTAGGCAATCGCAGTGCCTGGACTAAGTTTTGGGTGTGCAAATTGCCTTCGTTGCCTTGTTTGACCAGGTAGGGGGCTGATGTCTTTATCCAGCCAGAGGCGTTGCCGAAGCGATTGTTATAAATGACCAAAGCCGCGATATTTCCAAGCGCGTTACTATAAGCAAAAACGTTCTCATCAACCTCGTGCTCGTTGGGTTTGAAATCGTAGAGCCTAAAATCTGCCACCTCGGCAAAGAGCTTCCGTCTGTGAAGGATGGGGAAGATATTATGGCGATGAGCGTCCACAAAACCGGAATCAGGTTGCTCGTCCCAATAAGGGCGGTAATATTCCATGCCATATTTTTCGCTGTAACCCTCGATCTGTCCATGTCCAAACATAGGTAATCCAGGCATGGTTGCCAGTAAAGTGCAGATTCCAAAGTATTTGTCGCCTTTACCAAATTGTTCAACGGCAGTCTTTTCGTCAGGGTTGTTCATGAAATTAACGTAACGTTTCAAAATTTCCGGATCAAATGTGAGCGTACTCTTGATGAGTTGTCGGTATTTTGCGTTTTCTTCATTACGCAACATGTTCATGAAAGCGCTATTGTAGACACGATGCATACCCAGTGAGCGGACAAAATAACCTTCCATCAGCCAAAAGGCTTCCGCGAGCAATAAAGTATCGGGAACTTCAATTGCTACACGATCAACGACTTCACGCCAGAATTCATCAGGCATGGCTTGGTCAAAGGCTTCTTTGCTCATGGCATATTCCGCGCGGGAGGGTATATCACCGCCTGTGCCAGGCTGCGGGTACCACAAGCGTTGAAAATGCTTTTTTGTCAGCGTCATCGCGGCATCGAAACGGATGATTGGGAACTGGCGTGCCACATGCAAAATCGTTTGAATGACTGCTTCGCGTACTTCGGGGTTGAGATAATTGAGCTGAGCCGTGTCGTTCCAGGGCATGCTGGTGCCATCATTGCCATGATAGATATAGCGCGTTTGACCTGTTCGATGGTCATAATGTTTAAAGACAACGGAGGCGTCTGTGCGGGAGTAGTAGTGGTCTTCGAGTTTAATGCTCACTTTTGGATCACTTGAAAGTTCAGGTCCATTGAATGTGTAAACAGGGAAAGGACTTTCATCCAGGCTTATGAACCAATCCGGATGGTCATGAACCCAGTCGGAGTCGATACCCATGTGATTGGGAACCATATCTGAAGCAAGACGGATACCCCGTTGCGCGCAACGGTGCGCGAGGTTTTGATAAGCCATCTCGCCACCCAGAGCTTGCGCGATTTGGTAGCGGTCAAGCGAGTAAGCAGAGGCGACCGCATCGGGATTGCCACATAATTGCTTGATGGTTTGAGAAGCATTGCTGCGTTCCCAAAGGCCAATCAACCAAAGCGCGGTAAAACCCCAGTTAGCTAATTCGTCCAAAGTCTCATCGGGGATGTCACTGAGGTATTGAATGGGTCTTTGATATTGCCGGGAGAGTTGGTTGAGCCACACAAAGCTGTTTTTGGCCACCATGACGACTTTTGGCATCCAGTCGCTGTCTGGGCTGTAGTTTTCGATGTTTTCCAGGTCACCAGCTCGCTGTTGGTCTGCCCAGAAGGAGGCAGAATAATCGGGTAAATAGGTTGGGGCGTATTCATTGGCGAAGGGCACGTGGATATAAAACGCTTTTGATTCTTCGGATAAATGGTCGATGGCAATAAGTAATTTACTCAGCCTTTCCCCAATAAATTCCGACCAATGGGTTGAAATATACTCAAGCTGGGCGTTTAAGGAGTTAGGAAAGAGGATAGCTGGCTGGCGTAAAAAGGAAATGAGATCAAGATTATCCACACCGAGAGGTGGTTGGAGTTTGAAATACTCAGAAACGAGCTCGAGAACTTTAGCGTAATCGGTGTTTTTAACAAGGAAACGGTCGGAAAAGAGTTCCTGATAGGGTCTTGCAGCAGGGTTTTGATTGAGTAACCAGGTGAGGATGAGTTCTTCTAAGATAAGCTGCGCGTTTGGAACATTTTTGGTTTCGTTTTGATAGTAATCGATGGTGGCGATTTTGCCACGATAGACATCAAGGGCAGGGAAGAGTTCGCTATAGGTGAGCAGTGTTTTCTTTAGCTTATGCGGACTTAATTGTTCTTCCAGGGTTTTAAAAAGCTTGGCTTGCAAATCTTTACCATGTTGCTCATAGTAACGTTGGAAGATGATGTGGGAAATTTCATCAAGTAGTCCTAACGCGTTTATTTGTCCGGGTTGGATGTATGTGCTTTGGTCTTCTGGGTTTTCTCTCAGATTATTAAGCTTTTGTGTGAAATTCCGAACAGCTTGGAAATTGACGAAAACAAAATTTCCGTCAAAGGCAAATAGCTGTTCATCAAAAGCGTATTTGTCTCTTGCAGAACTAATGATATGAAATTCCATACATCCTCCAATAACCGATTGATAACATTTGATTATTCTATCATTCAAGCAGGAAAATATGGGCAGTTGCGGTGGAACTGGCAAAAAAAACAGCGGTTTTGCGAGATTGGTTTGAGAAATGTTCTAACTAAAAGTTTGTGTGACTATGAAATTTGATAAAATTAAACCATCTGTGAAAAAGACTATTGTGTGGTGAAGCAATGAAAATATACGATATTTCGTTAAATTTATTAGAAGACATGGTCATTTGGCCAGGTGATCCGGAAGTCAAGATCGAATGGATGGCACGTATTGGCGAAGACAGTCACGCGAATATCAGTGAGCTAAGTTTTGGTTTGCATACTGGAACGCATATTGATGTGCCCAAACATTTTGTCGATGATGGTTGGGATATGGATAGCCTCAATCTAAATGTGCTCATGGGGCGTGTTGAGGTTATTGAAGTTCCCGCAAATACCGATGTAATTACCCGCGAACTGCTGGAAAGAATAAAAGTTGAGAGTTTTGAGCGTGTTTTGTTTAAAACACGCAATAGCCAATTATGGGTTGATAATGTCAAAGAATTCCAGGAAAATTTTGTCGCGCTGGGCGCTTGTGGAGCAGAATATTTGGTATCGAAGGGATGCCGCTTGGTTGGCATTGATTATCTGTCTATCGCGCCGTATAGTGATCCCCAAACCACGCATATAAAGTTGTTGGAGGCTGGTGTGGTTATTCTCGAAGGGTTGGACTTATCTAAAGTACAAACTGGGGCATATGAACTCATTTGTCTGCCATTGAAGCTGGCTGGTCGGGAAGGCGCGCCTGCGCGGGCGATATTGCGCGAATACGATACCGATTAATGCGCATAGCCACTAAGTAAGAGAGAAAAATAGTATTAATTAAGAAGTAAAACCATTTTTTCCGATCGAGCAATAATCATATTCAAAGGGTTTAGCTGTAAAAACAGAAAAAGAAGTAGGAAAGTATCTAAATAGAATAATAATGCGCGTAGCCACTAAATAATCGGGGTCAGTGGATACAGCTTAATATCTTCCAAGAATAATTGTTTTCAAGTTACTACTCTTCTATCAACGGCATAGTCAAAAGATGAAATGCGAGCGTTTCGAGATCGCGGGCTTTTTTGCCACCAGTACCCAAGTCATCAATGATTTTGTCCAATTTCTTGGTTATTTTTGGATCATCCTGAAGTAAAAGCAGGGAGGTTTCCTCGCCTGAAAAAAGATCTTCAACACCTAACTTATCGTAGAGTTCACTTACCATACCATAACTCCACTGGTCTGAAATTTTGAGCTCGTCTGCCAAATCGCGTCTGCCTACGGAGTAAATGATAGCCATGCGCGCGATTTCTTTTTGGTGATCTGTAAAACCTTCCTGAATCCGTTTTTTAAGAATAATTTTCTCTTTAGACAGGTCCAAAGCCAAATCAAAGGCTGCATTGGATGTGGTGGGAGTAAAAACGAGTTTGCCATCTGCTGCGAAAGTGATTGCCCAACCCAGCGCGTTGCCAATTTCGTCTTTTATAAGATAACCAGCTAATAATTCTGGCTTGAGGCGGGACAAAAAACGAGACTCAAACCGAGAGCCTATGCCAATGATTTTTATCAGTTTATTAGTTTGTTCTTGATTGTTCAGGGTTGATAAAAGGGATGGGTTGGACGAAAGTGTATCCAAATCAACCAACAGAAAATCACAGCGCTGTTCATTTTGGGCGAGCAAAGCATAAGGATCCATCTGGCAGTTCATTTCGCCAACCAAGCGTGTGCGCCAGTCTCTGACAACCAAAAGTGACATCCAATTTCTGGCGTAAACATCATCACTCATAATAGAAACAAAAATATCCTTAGGCATAGTCTCTCCAATTAGTTGATATGTGAATTATAATTGCAGAAGAATAAAAATGGAGAACTTATTATGATACAGAGAATTGCAGTTTTAACGAGTGGCGGCGATGCTCCTGGCATGAACGCCGCAATTCGCTCCGTAACAAGATGCGCAGTTGATAAAGGCTGGACTGTCTTTGGCGTGCGAAATGGTTTTCAGGGATTAATAAATGGCACTTTTGAGCCATTGGGCACACGCGAAGTGGGTGGTATTCTGCAACGTGGTGGCACTATGTTAGGCTCAGCACGATGTGATGAATTTAAAACAATTGAAGGACGTGAACTTGCCATACGCAATTTGAACCAACGCGGTGTGGATGCCTTGGTTGTCATTGGAGGGAACGGTTCCCAGGCAGGTGCTAACGCGCTTTTCCAAATGGGCTTTCCTGTGGTTGGTGTTGCCTCAACAATCGATAACGACCTGGTTGGATCAGATATCACTATCGGTGTAGATACCGCACTCAATATTGCTTTGGAAGCGATTGACCGCCTAAAAGTGACCGCGTCATCTCACCAACGCGCTTTTATTGTTGAGGTGATGGGTAGAAATTGTGGTTATATCGCCTTGATGTCTGGAATAGCTGGTGGAGCTGAAGCAATTACTTTGCCTGAAGTCCAAACTGATCCTGAACTTTTGGCAAAAGAGTTACGCAAAGCATATGAACAAGGAAAGGCGCATGCCATTATTGTTGCTGCTGAAGGTGCTGAATATAATGCCAAAAAATTAACAGAGTATTTTGCTGAGAACCGTGATCGCCTGGGCTTTAGTATTCGTACGACCACGTTGGGGCATGTGCAACGTGGTGGCGCGCCAGGCGCGTATGACCGAATTCTGGCAAGTAGATTGGGCAGAGGCGCTGTTGAAGCAATTGACCGTGGTGAATTTGGCGTTTTGGTTGGTCAAAATGGTAATAATATCATCACCACACCTTACGAGATGATTGAAGGAAAGACTAAGACCCTGGATCCAAAGGTTATTGAATTAGCACGTTTATTGGATTAGGAAAATTTTTAGTGAAAAATAAAAAGCTCAGGATAACTGAGCTTTTTGCTTTAAACTGGCTTCGATGAATGCGTTGAGATCGCCATCCAAAACAGCCTGGGTGTTACCGGTTTCGTAATCCGTGCGGTGATCTTTGACCATCTGATAGGGGTGCAGGACATAGGAGCGGATTTGGTTGCCCCATTCCATTTTCTTGAATTCACCTTTAAGCTCAGAAACCGTATCCGCGCGTTCTTCTTCCTGCATACGGAATAAACGAGACCGCAATACTTTTAGAGCGCTTTCACGGTTTTGGGTTTGCGAGCGTTCATTTTGGCAAGTTACCACAAGACCCGTTTCGTGGTGGATAATCCGCACAGCCGTCATGTTCTTTTGTACGTTTTGTCCACCCGCGCCGGAACTCTTG